>JACCDH010436056.1_pt1 | contig 30707 bp, 32 predicted proteins | sample 7442481 | NCBI WGS metagenome assembly JACCDH01 (sample SAMN15323433, study PRJNA562643) | freshwater metagenome | isolation source: river surface water | place: USA:Blue River Watershed | collected 2017-08-15
ACTGGGGCGCCGAACTCAAGATGGCCGGCTGGGACATGGTCATCTTTGAAGGCAAGAGCGCCAAGCCGGTCTACCTCTACATCTGCGACGACGTGGCCGAGCTGCGCGACGCCGGTCACCTGTGGGGCAAGAGTGTCTGGCAGACCGAAGACATGCTGAAAAAATCTCACCAGGACCCGCTGCTGCGCATCTCCAGCATCGGCAAGTCCGGCGAAAACGGCGTGCTCTACGCCGCCGTGGTCAACGACCTGCACCGAGCGCCCGGCCGCTCGGGCGTGGGCGCGGTCATGGGCAGCAAGAACCTCAAGGCCATCGCGGTGCGCGGTACCAAGGGTGTCGGCAATGTGCGCGACCCCAAGGCCTTCATGGCCGCGGCCAAGGCCGCCAAGAAGGTGCTGGCCGACAACGCCGTCACTGGCCAGGGCCTGCCGACCTATGGCACCCAGGTGCTGATGAACGTGATCAACGAGATCGGTGGCCTGCCCACGCGCAACCACCGCGATGTGCAGTTCGAGGGCGCCAAGGACATCTCGGCCGAAGCCATGGCCACGCCGCGCAAGACCGATGGCAAGGCCCAGCTGGTGACCAACCAGGCCTGCTTTGGCTGCACCATTGCCTGCGGCCGCATCAGCAAGATGGACCAGTCCCACTTTTCGGTGCAGAACAAGCCCGAGTACTGGGGCGCCTCGGGTGGCCTGGAGTACGAAGCCGCCTGGGCGCTGGGCGCCGCCAACGGCGTCAATGACCTCGAAGCCCTGCAATACGCCAACCTGATCTGCAACGAAGAAGGCTTTGACCCGATCAGTTTCGGCGCCACCATCGCTGCGGTGATGGAACTCTATGAAATGGGCGTCCTGACCCAGGAGCAGATCGGCATCGAAGCGCCGTTCGGCTCGGCCAAGGCCCTGTGCGAACTGGCCGACATGACGGCCAAGGGCATCGGCTTTGGCAAGGAAATCGGCCTGGGCTCCAAGCGCCTGACCGCCAAGTACGGCCACCCCGACCTGTCCATGAGCGTCAAGGGCCAGGAATTCCCGGCGTATGACGGCCGTGTGATCCAGGGCATTGGCCTGGCCTATGCCACCTCCAACCGGGGCGCCTGCCACCTGCGCGGCTACACCATCGCCTCTGAAGTGCTGGGCATTCCGGTCAAGACCGAACCGGTGGAGAGCGAGGGCAAGCCCGAGCTGGTCAAAGCCTTCCAGGACGCCACGGCGGCCTTTGACTCGGCTGGGGTGTGCATCTTCACCAGCTTTGCCTGGACCCTGGCCGACGTGGCCCCGCAACTGCAGGCCGCCTGCGGTGACGAGTACACCATGGAGCACCTGGCCCACATTGGCGAGCGCATCTGGAACATGGAGCGCGAGTTCAACAACGCAGCCGGCTTCACCAAGGCCGACGACACCTTGCCCAAGCGCCTGCTGACCGAAGCCGCCAAGACCGGCCCGGGCAAGGGCGTGGTCAGCAAGCTGCCCGAGATGCTGCCCAAGTACTACGATGTGCGTGGCTGGGACAGCGAAGGCCGTCCCACCGCCCAGACCAAGCAGCGCCTGGGTTTGTGATCCTGTCGGGGCACAAGCCTCATCGACCTTGATCTGCAGCGGCCCTCGGGCCGCTGCCTGTTTGTCGGAGTACATCCATGCGTCACCACCTCATCCTTGGCGCCGGCCCGGCCGGCGTCATTGCCGCCGAAACCCTGCGCAAGCAATGCCCGCAAGACCGCATCACCGTGGTCGGCGACGAGCGCGAGGCGCCGTATTCGCGCATGGCCATTCCCTACCTGCTGATCGGCAAAGTGGGTGAGCAGGGCACCTGGCTGCGCAAGGGCGATACCCACTTCAGTGACCTGCGCATCGACATCGTGCAGGCGCGCGCCAGCAAGATCGAAGCCGCCAAGCGACTGGTGCATCTGGACAATGGCGAAACCCTGTCGTTTGACAACTTGCTGATTGCCACCGGCTCGCACCCGGTGCGCCCGCCCATTCCCGGTCTGGACCTGCCCGGTGTGCACACCTGCTGGACGCTGGAAGACGCCCGCGCCATTGCCGCGCTGGCCAAGCCGGGTGCGCGCGTGCTGCAGATGGGCGCGGGCTTCATTGGCTGCATCATCATGGAAGCGCTGCAGCTGCGCGGGGTTGAACTGTCGGTGGTCGAGATGGGCGACCGCATGGTGCCGCGCATGATGGGCCCGATGGCCGGCGGCATGATCCGCGACTGGTGCGAGGCCAAAGGCGTCAAGGTCTTCACCGGCACCAAGGTGGAGGCGATTGAAAAAGCCGATGCCCCTGCGGGTCTGTTCGGCAAGATTGTTGGTGCCCTGGGCATGGGAGGCAGCGGTTCGGGCGGTGGTTTGCGCGTGCGCCTGTCGGGTGGCCGCACGGTCGAAGCCGATCTGGTCATCAGCGCCACGGGCGTGCGCCCGGCGATTGGTTTTTTGGAGGGCAGCGGCATCACCTGCCTGCAGGGCGTGCTGACCGACGAGCGCATGCAGACCAATGTGCCCGGCATCTACGCCGCAGGCGACTGCGCCGAGGCTTTTGACAAAGTGAGTGGCAAGACCATCGTGAGCGCCATCCAGCCCAATGCGGCCGAGCAGGCCCGCGTGGCCGCACTCAATATGGCGGGTCAGGGCACCACGCTCAAGGGCGTCACCCAGATCAACGTGCTCGACACGCTGGGCCTGATTTCCACCAGCTTTGGCAACTGGCAAGGTGTGGACGGCGGTGAACACGCCGAACTGACCGACCAGGCCGCAGGCAAGCACCTGAGCCTGCAGTTCAAGGACGACCTCATGGTGGGCTGCAACTCGGTCGGCTGGACCGAGCATGTGGGCGTGATGCGCGGGCTGGTGGAAGGCCAGGTCCGGCTGGGCGAGTGGAAAGACAAGCTCTTGCAGGACCCGACGAAGCTGATGGAGGCTTACCTGGCCTGTGCGCAAGGGCAAGGCCACTGGAGCGGCGCACAGGACGCGCGCCGCCGATAACATCGCCGCATGAACATCACCTTCAAGCTGTTTGCGTCCCTTGGCGACCATTTGCCGGCCTCGGTGCGGCCGGGCAATGAAATGCCGCTCACCGTGCGTGAGGGCGCGACCATCGTGCAGGTGATCGAGCCCTTTGCCCTGCCGCCCAGGCTGGTGCATCTGGTGCTGGTCAACGGCAAATACATCGAACCCTCGCAACGCGCCAGCTACGCCCTGAAAGAGGGCGATGTGCTGGCGATTTGGCCACCCATTGCCGGTGGTTGAGAGCCTCTGAGCCGTCGGCTGCCCAGACCATGCAGTCTTATTACCCCGAGCGCTTTGAGCGCGACATGGCCACCACCGAGGCCGAATGGTTGGTGGCCTTGCCGCGTGCCGTAGGCCCGCATCCGCTGACCCTCTCGCCAGGGCAAGCGCAGGTGCGGATCGGGAACGGGCAGCTGATGCTGCATTGGCAGCCCTTGCCCCCTCGCGTCATTGCGCTGCTGCGCATACAGCGGCTGGCAGTGGTGTTTGCGTTTGCAGAGGTGGATGAAACAGCGCGCCAGGACTTCATGAAGCGCTTTGATTTGAGCACCCAGAGGGGGGGTGGGTGACTGGCAGCAAGCGACCCGTTGTCGTCCTTCGACAGTCACAGGTGGGCGACCGATTTGCTGACGATTGCTGCCGGTCGGGGTGACCAGCTTTGCGGCGCCTGACTTGTCAAGGCGTACAACACCAGCCCTGCCATATTTGGGGATTGCCGGTAGTGGCTCGATTGCAAGCCCTTGGCCGTAGCGTGCCCTTTGTCAACTTGCCAGAGCATGCCTGACCAACAGGAGTGCCAGCACCCACATGGTCAGGCCTATCAGCCCATCCAGTACTTGCCAGGCTTTGGGCCTGGCAAACCATGGTGTCAGCCAGCGCGCACCAAACCCAAGCATGCCAAACCAGAGCAGGCTGGCAAAGCTGGCGCCTGCCACAAACCACGGCTGCAATGCAACCGGCTGCTGCGCGCCAATGCTTCCGACCAGCAGCACGGTATCCAGGTACACATGGGGATTTAGCAAGGTAAAGGCAGCAGCTTGGGCTATCACTCCGGCAAGCTGTAGACCCGTGCCAGATTCCTCTGCATGCAGTTGGTTAGATTGCCGGGCACGGCGCAGCGCCTGCCATCCATAGGTCGCAAGAAACACGGCTCCGGCCATGGCCAGTGTGCGTGCAAATGCCGGGTGCTCGCCCAAGGCCTGTGCCATTCCGAAGACACCGGCTGCAATCAGCACAGCGTCCGCCAAGGCACAGAACAGAACAACGCAGCCCACGTGCTCGCGGCGCAAACCCTGGCGGAGCACAAAGGCATTTTGTGCGCCGATGGCCACGATGAGTCCCAAGCTCAAGGCCAGGCCCTGCACAAAAGCTGGAGCGACTATGGGGAAGGTGTCTGGAGTGTTTGTCATTACCCAAGATTGCTGGCATTCTCTAATTAAGACAAACTATCATTGCTTTAGTAGATTAAGGAAAACTAACCTCATGTTGGACTACGCATCGCTTTCTGCTTTGGCCGCAGTAGTGCGCGAGGGCAGCTTCGAGAGGGCTGCGCGTGCACTGCATGTGACACCTTCGGCAGTCTCTCAGCGCATTCGCTTGCTGGAAGAGCGTATGGGCTGTGCCCTGGTAGTTCGCGACCAGCCCTGCCATGCCACTGAGACAGGGCGACGACTCTGCCAGCATGTAGACCGGGTGCGATTGCTGGAGCATGAGCTTACTGGCGAAGTGCCAACCCTGGGACAGGACGCAGACACACGTGTGCGATTGCCCATCGCGGTGAATGCCGACAGCCTGGCCACGTGGTTTACACCAGCGCTTGCAGCCTTCGCCGCCACTGCACCGGTTCTGATGGACCTTGCTGTGGACGACCAAGACTACACGGCAGAATGGTTGCGCTCTGGCAAGGTGCTTGCTGCCGTAACAGGTACTGCGCGTGCGGCCACCGGTTGCAATAGCCGCTCCCTGGGAGGCATGCGCTACCTTGCGGCGGCCAGCCCAGCCTTTGTGCACCAATTTTTTGCCAAGGGTGTTGGTGTCAGGAGTCTGTCCTTGGCGCCCAGCCTGGTATTCAATACCAAGGATGAACTGCAAGCTCGCTGGGTGCGGCGCCAATGCCGCCGCCATGTCGAATTGCCACGGCACACATTACCCTCGTCGCAAGCCTTTGTCTCGGCATCACTTGCCGGAATGGGCTGGGGAATGCATCCAGAGTCTTTAATCCGTCAGTATCTCGAGAACGGCACCCTGCAAGAATTGGTACCCAATACACCGTTGGATGTGCCTTTATATTGGCAACAGGCGCGGGCTGCTTCATCGCTGTTGGATGGTTTGACCCGCGAGGTGCTTTTGGCAGCAAATGCTGCGCTCTTGCAGCGCTAGATTTGGATGTCAGGTCACGAAACACTAATTTGCATGGTTCGATTTTCGCTTCCAGCCTAGACCGGACCTCCCATGCGTTCGCACTCATGTCGACTTGTGGCTGAAATCCGCTGCTCGCTGTACGCAGCCCGCCCACATCTCCCCCAACGCCTGGTCACTGCCAAAGAGAACACCCGTTCATCAGTTCAGGGCTGCGACTGCAAAGCCCGCTCAATCGCCCCCGTCAGGCTGCGGCTGTCTGGCTCGCTCATGCTGCTGTAGCTGTCAATCAATTTCCCGTCGCGGCCGATCAGGTATTTGTAGAAGTTCCATTTGGGCGCTGTGGCGCCCTGGGCGATCAGGTTTTTGAAGAATGGGTTGGCTTGCTCGCCCCGGATGCTGGAGGCCGCGAACATCGGGAACTTCACGCCGAAGGTGTTCTCGCAGAAGTCGGCGATTTCTTTGTTGCTGCCTTTTTCCTGTGCAAAGTCGTTGGATGGAAAGCCCAGCACCACCAGGCCCCGGGCCTGGTATTTGGCGTGCAAGGCCTCCAGCCCTTTGTACTGGCCTGTAAAGCCGCAATAGCTGGCGGTGTTGACAGCCAAGATGACCTTGCCGCTGTATTGGCACAACGACTGCGGTTTTTCGTCCTGCAGGCGCAGCAGGGTATGGTTGAGCGTGGCTGGGCAGGCGCCGGGTGTGGCGGCGCTGGCTGCGGTGGTGCTCAGCACGGCCGTCAGCAGCGTGGCCGCTGCGTTCAGGCATCGGATGGACAAGGGTGTGCGTTTCATGGGGCCTCCAGAGGGTCACAGCTTGGGCAGCTGGCTCAGATGGGTGTGGGCTTGTTGCTTCAATGCTGTCAGGGATTCGCTGTCCATGCGCGTGAGCTGATGGTAGACCATGCCCAGCCTGGGGTTGCGCTCGAAGTGCGCGCGGTGGCGTTCAAAAAAATCCCAATACAGCGCGTTGAACGGGCAGGCCATGTCGCCCGTGCGTTGCTTGGGTGCGTAAGTGCAGCTTTTGCAGTGGTCGCCCATGCGCTGCAGATACGCAGCACTGCTCACATAGGGTTTGGTCGCCAGCTGTCCGCCGTCGGCCCACTGGCTCATGCCCAAGGTGTTGGGCGCTTCCACCCATTCAAAGGCGTCGATGTAGATGCCCAGGTACCAGCGGTGCAATTCTTGCGGATCGAGTCCGGCGAGCAGGGCAAAGTTGCCAATCACCATCAAGCGCTGGATGTGGTGGGCGTAGGCATGTTCAAGCGACTGACCAATGGCGCTGGCCATGCAGGCCATGTGGGTATGGCCTGTCCAGAACCAGTCGGGCAGAGGGCGAGTGTGCTGCAAATGGTTGACCCCGGTGTAGCCGGGCATGCGCGCCCAGTACACGCCGCGCACGTATTCACGCCAACCCAGGATCTGGCGGATGAAGCCCTCGGCCGCGTGCAAAGGGGCTTGGCCGTCTCTCCAGGCTGCTTCAGCGCGCTGGACCACTTCGCGCGGGTTCAGCATCTTGGTGTTGAGCGCAAACGAGAGCAGTGAATGGAACAGGTGCCAGCTGTTTTTGGAAATCGCGTCTTGGTAGTCGCCAAAGTGGGGCAGGGCGTGGGCAATGAAGTGGTCGAGTTGTTGCAGCGCTTCATGGCGGTTCAAAGGCCAACGAAAGCTGCTGGCCTGTGCTTCGCCCATGGTCTGTACGCCTGCGGCTTGAATGGTTTGCCACAGTGCGCTGTGGTCGTGGCAGGGGCGCGTGTCGGCTGGGGTGCAAGGGGTGCCGGGCCAGGGCTTGCGGTTGTCGGCATCAAAGTTCCATTGGCCGCCCTGAGGGTGGCCGTCGGGCGTCATCAGCACGCGGTGCTTTTTGCGCTGTTGGCGGTAGAAATTTTCCATCACCCATTGATTTTTGCCTGCGAACTGCTTGGCAGCCTCGTCGCGGGTGGTGAAGAAGTGTTCGTGGTCCAGCATGCGCACCGGGACAGTGCAGGATGTGCCCCACACACGCAACTGTTCATCCAGTCGCCATTCATCAGGCGCCTGGTATTCGACAGCACCAGCACCGTAATGCGCGACCAGTGCGTCCAGGTTGGCCGTGATGCTTTGGCGATTGCTCGCATCGTCAATCGCCACATAACGCACCCGGTGGCCTGTGCTCCTGAGTTGGGCAGCAAAGTCGCGCATGGCCGCAAAAATGCCCAGCACCTTTTGCGCGTGGTGGCGCACGTAGTCGGTCTCAAAGCGCACCTCCATCAATACATAAACCACATCGGCGCGCACCTGGGCGAACCAGCTGTGCAAGGGACTCAGCTGGTCGCCCAAAATCAGGCGCAGGGTGGGGTCTTGCTGTGTGCTCATGGGTTGGCGCCTTTGCCAGACGGTTTGACCGCACCGCTTTGGCGGCAGCGGTCCGAGCAGTATTTGACCAGTTCCCAATCGCGCGCCCACTTGCGCCGCCAGGTGAAGGGCAGGCCACAGGCCGTGCAGAGCTTTTGCGGCAGGTCAGACTTTTTGCGCATCTTCATGGTCAGAAGTCCAGTGCCATTTGGTTGGCGGGCGGGTTGGGCTTGCGCCGTGGTGCAGGGCGTTCTTCACCTCGGGCGTCACGGCTGGTGCCCGGCATGCCACGGCGTGAGCCGTGGCGTTCGACCACGGCGGCTTTGGCTGCGCGCACTGTGGGCTCGCGCCTCAAGGCATGCATGCGCGCCTTGGATTCGCGAAGGGCCTGGGCCAATTCCACCGGCGGCATGGCCATGTCGTGACCGATGCGGACACCGAAACGGGCCGCCACATCGTCGCCCATGCGCCAGGGCTCGAACAGCCAGCTGTCGGGCACGCGGCGCAGCACGGGCAGCCACTGGCGCACAAAGCGGCCTTGTGGGTCGTGGTCCATGGCCTGTTTGATCGGGTTGTAGACACGGGTGGTGTTGATGCCGGTCGTGCCCGACTGCATCTGCATCTGGGACCAGTGTATGCCGGGCTCATAGTCCAGAAACTGCCGCGCCAGCCAGTGGCCTACCGGCTGCCAGTGCAGCCACAGCGGGTAGGCGGCCACCGACACCAGCATGGCCCGCATGCGGAAGTTGAGCCAGCCGGTTTCGTGCAGCATGGCCACGCAGGCATCGACCATGGGCCAACCGGTGCGGCCTTGCATCAACGCCTCGAAGTGGACCGGGTTCCAGTCGGCCTCGCGCAGACCGTCATAGCCGCGGTGCAGGTTGCGCCACTCCAGCTCGGGCTCGCTCTCCAGTTTCTGGATGAAGTGGCAGTGCCAGTACAGTCGGCTGACAAAGCCCTGCAAGCCTAGGCGCTGGCGTTTGGCTTCAGGCGGCAGGGCGCTCAGCTGCGCGCGGGTGGCTTGCACCACCTCGCGCATGCTGAGGCAGCCATGGGCCAGGAAGGGCGACAGGCGCGAGCAGGCATCGGGCGCGGACAGCGGCGAAGAAATGCCACCCCGATAGCGGGCACTGCGGTGCTGTAGAAAGTCGTTCAACACCGCCTCGGCGCGCAGCCGACCGCCGCGCTGGCGTTTGGGGGGCTCGAAGGGGTCCAGACCCAGCGCAGTCGCTGTGGGCCAGGTGCGGCTGCCCCACGTCCAGACGGGTGCGTGGGGTGCGTTGCTCAGGTCTGGCGTGTGCAGCGCACCCGGCGTCTGAGCTTGCAGCGCTGCCATGTGCTGCTCCCAGCGGGGTTGCCAGTGGCGGCGGTCCCGCAATCGGCGCACCACGCCAAATTGCGGCCACTCCTGCCAGCCTACGCCGTGTGCACGGCACCAGCGGCCCACGGCCAGGTCGCGTGCAAAGGTGAAGGCGTTGCCAGTTTCTTCGTGGGCGTGCACCGCCTCGAAAGGCGCTGCCGCATGCAGAGCGGCCAGCACATCGACCACCTCGCCCACCGCGATGTGCAGGCGACAGCCCAGGCGTCGCAGCTGCGTGTCCAGCGTTTGCAACGATTCACGCACAAAGCCGTAGTGCTGTGCGGCGGCGTCGGGCTGCGCCCACAGGCCGGGTTCGACCACGTACAGGCACAGCACCGGGCCGCGCCGCGCGGCTTCGAGCAGCGGCCAGTGATCCTGCACCCGCAGGTCGCGCTTGAACCAGACGATGCGGTAGCACATGTTGCGCTCAGCTGTTGGCGCGGCGCTTCAGCCAGCGCATCAGGCTACCAAGCACAGGGAATTTTTCGTAAAGCTCTTCTGCCGCGTCCCAGTAGTCCCGGTGCAAGGTGACAAGACCCGCTTCGTCGAAGACCAGGTGTGTGCCGCCGCGTACGGTCTGCCAAGCGGTGGTGTCAAAGCGCTTGAAGCGAAATCGGAAGTCCCAGACCAGAAAGCACTTGTGGTCCTGCACGATGCGCTCGGTCACGATGAAATGTGGCGAATCCAGCGCTTCGAACATGTGGGCAAAGATGTGCTCGATGGCAGGCAGGCCTTGCACCTCGTTGAACGGGTCCTTGAAGCGGGCGTCCGATGCGTACAGCTCGGGCAGACGCGGCAGGTCTTGTGGTTGCAGTTGCTCGAAGAACTGCACCAGGCGCTCGACCGCTTTCGCAATGGGTGTGGAAGTCATGTCATCAAAGTCCAGTGATGCGGCGAACGGCCGCAAAGTACAAGCGATAGGGCAGCAGGCGCAGCAGTTTCATCACACGTGTGAAGCGCTTGGGAAAGTGGATGTCGAACTCGCCTTTCTCCCAACCCCGCACGATGGCGCAGGCGGCCTGCTCGGGCGAGATCAATGCAGGCATGTGGAACTCGTTTGCTGCGGTCAACGGTGTCTTGACAAAACCGGGGTTGATGACACTCACGCCCAGACCATGCGGTTGCAAGTCCAGGTACAGCGTTTCGGCCAGATGGATGAGCGCCGCTTTGGTGGGGCCATAGGCCAGACTCTGCGGCAGGCCCCGAAAACCCGCCACGCTGCTGACCAGGCTGATGTGGCCTTGACCACGAGCCAGCAGGGCGGGCGTGACGGCGGCCAGCACATGCAGTGCGCTCACAGTGTTGACCTCGTGGTGGCGCAGCAGCTCGGACAGGTCCATGGCGGTGGCGCGCATGGCACGGTAGTGGCCCGCGCAGTAACAGACCATGTCGAGTGACCCGACGGCCAGAAGGTTTTGTGCGGCAGCCTGTACGGCGGCGGCATCGGTCACGTCCAGCGGCAGCGCCACGCTGCCCGGGTGCTGGTCGGCGAAAGCCTGCAAGGCGTCGGCTTGGCGGGCAGAGACGATGACGATCGCGCCCAAGGCGTGCAAGTGCCGAGCCAGTGCATGGCCAATGCCGGTGGATGCGCCCACCAGCCACACGCGTCGGCCGCGCCAGTGGCGCAATGGTGGGTTCAGTGGCGTCAGCAATTTCATGGCGACAGCTTCTGGAAGGACAGAGTGACTTCACCCAATCGGATGCCGAACTTGCTCATGGTGGCTCGGTTGAGCATGACGCGTTCATCGACCAGGTACATCCAGTCGTCGAACTGCACTTCGTAGACTTTGCCGTCCACCGGCAGCTTGAGCGTGTAGGCCCAGTGGAAGGCGTTGCCTACGGTGCGGCCGCTGGCCGTGCCCACCACGTCGTCCGCTGTACCGGTGTAGCGGCCGTCGGCCTGTTTCGTCAGGCGCCAGATGCGGCGTTCTTTTTTGTCGTCCGAATAGGTGAAGTGTTCGTCCAGCACGCCTTGATTGCCGTCCCAGCTTCCCTCCATATTAACGGTGAAGCGCTTCACGACCTGACCATTGCGGTCTTGAAAGATGCCGTGTGCCACGACCTTGCCGTTGAAGTACTGCGTCAGGTCGAGCGACGGCTTTTCTGTGACGTACGGCTCAATATTCTGGCTGGCGCAGCTGCTGAGCAGGGTCGCTCCTGCCAGCCAAGCGGCAAGGCCACGGTGATTAAAAAAGCGTTTGGTTTTCATGGAGCCTCCGCAACCGGGGATGACAGAGAAGTGATGACACGCACAAAGGCCTGGCACAGCACGGCAGTAGCCATCAGCTTGGGCACACAAGGCAGCACCGATGCCAGCACCACGCCCGCAGTTCGCCGTTCATTGGCTTTTGACGCTCGACGTCAAGCCGAGCAAGGCCTGGCGCATGTCGGGTTCTGAGGTGGTGGGGGCCAGCCAGATGCCAAAAAACAGGCGCGCAAACGCAGGGTCGTCGATTTGGCCAAGCAGGTGGGTGTTGTGCCAGAAGCGCGCACCTTGTCCTGGTAGAAGGTGGCCGCTGATGCGGTCACCAGCCCTGACGTCCGGAAACAAGCGCTGCATCTCGATCAGCCAGCGTTGGGCCTGCGCGGACGGAATGGGGCCAGCACCTTGCATTTCTTTGAGTGAACGCTCGGCGATCGCCCGACCGTGCAGGTCGCGCAGGTAGTGCAGCTCCAGCACCAACGCTTGCTCAACACCCAGATGGATCTTGAAGTCAGGCAGGGTCCAGAGTTTGGCGTGGTAGACCTGCAGGCCAATAAAACGCAGCGTTGCCTCACCCTGCACGCGGCTGCCGGGCAGTTGGGGATGAGCCTGAGCCTGCCCTGCCATGAGCAGTCCACAGAGAACAATCAGTCGGATGGTTTCAACGCGCAAGCGTGTACTGGACCACATCGATGTCTCCGGCATCAAACCCAGCCTCGCAATAAGCCAGGTAGAACTCCCAGATGCGGATGAAGCGTTCGTCAAATCCCAGGGCCAGTACTTCATTTTTTCTTCCCAGAAAATCCGCACGCCAGCGGCGGCAGGTTTCTGCGTAGTCTTTGCCGAACGCCAGTTCATCTACCACCTTCAGGCCTGCGGCTTGGGCCTCGCGCCGGAATTCGCTGGGACAGGGCAGGCAACCGCCTGGGAAGATGTATTGCTGTATGAAATCAGTTGAGTGGATGTAGCGGTCAAACAATGCGTCCTGAATGACGATGCTCTGGATACAGGCCCGGCCACCTGGCTTGAGCAGGCGCGCCACACTCTGGAAGTAAGTGGACCAGTATTCGTGGCCCACGGCTTCGAGCATTTCGATTGAGCAGATGGCGTCGAAGGGACCATCTTGAATGTCACGGTAGTCCTGCAGTCGCAAGTCGGCCTTATCAGCCAAACCCTGTGCGGCCAGTCGCTCTTGGGCCCAGGCGAGTTGCTCGGTTGACAGGGTCACGCCGGTGATGTGTGCGCCGAATTCCTGCGTGGCTTTTTCGGCTAGAGCGCCCCAGCCGCAACCAATTTCAAGCACGCGGTGGTCACGACGCACAGAGGCCATGTGCAGTGCCCGGCGCACTTTGGCGTCTTGCGCCGTGCACATGTCCTGGCTCTGGTCGCCCCTGAACCAGGCGGAGGAATAGTTCATCGTGCCGTCCAGCCAGAGCTTGTAAAAAGCATTGCCGAGATCGTAATGGGCATGGATGTTTTTACGGCTTTTGGTTTTGGTGTTGCGATTGAGCAGGTGGCGAAGACGGTAGATCAGGCGGCCTGCCCACGAGCCATGGATCACATTGTCGAGCGCCAGCCGGTTGGCCAAGAGCAAGGCCAACAACTCGGGCAGATGAGGAGACGTCCAATCGCCCTCAATGTAGCTTTCAGCAAAGCCAATGTCGCCGCTCTTGAGTGCGGCCGCAAAGGGGTTCCAATTGTGCAGATGGATGCTGGCGTGGGGGCCTGGCCCATCGCCCAGTGTTTGGACACTGCCATCGGGCAGCTGCAGCGTGAGGGTGCCGTGTCGCAGTTGTTGCAACAGACGCATCACGGTGCGTGCAGCTGCTGGAGCACGTTCTGGCAACTGCAGTCTGTTTTCATCGCTTGCGGTCAATGTGTTCATGGCTTGCTCGTCAACGGGTCACAAAGAGGTCGGGTGCAGTGGGTTTACGGAAGAACTGGACGCGCTTACGCCAAAGCTGCAAGGCTTGCCAGTGGATGCGCAGTACCACCATCAAGGTCATGGCGGGGTAACGCCAAAGCACCTGGCGCAGTGCTTGGGGCGTGATGGACTGGAGCTGGCCACTCACGCTGGTGCGGATGAGTGGGCCAAGAGCGTCGTCATGGTCTACGCGTACCACCGTGCGCTCTTTTCCCCGCTGTCCGGTGCGCATGAAGCGAAAGCGGTAGCGACCTTCGGTTCGGCAAAACGGCGAGACATGAAAGCATTTGTCTGCTGTCAATTCCTGGCCATAGTGGGGATGGTCAAGCAGGTAACAGTGCCGCTCTCCGAAGGTGTTGTTGACCTCGGCGACGATGGCGCGCAGCTGACCATCGGCCCGGTGGCAGTACCAGAAACTGACCGGCTTGAAGGTGTAGCCGAGCATGCGCGGATAGGTGTGCAACCAAATTTCGCCATCCGCATCGGTGATGCCCTCGCATTGCAGCATCTCCTGCACCCAGCCCAGGGCGCCACCTTGCTCCGGGCCACGGCCATCACCGTGGTCGCAGTCATGAAAACTGACAACACCAGGCCGATTGATGGCCAAACCTCCCGTGCAATCGGCACAGCCGAGTTGGCGCAAAGGCAGCATGAGAAAAAATGTGTCGTAGACAAACATGTGCACACGGGGGCGCAGCCGGGTGTGTCTGACTTGCCCGAAACCCAGCTGGGCGATGGCCTTGGTGTTCATGCTGCAGCCTTGCGCATTTGCTGCGTATGTGTCAGCAGTGCCTGCGCCACCGCCAGCCCGGATTGGAGTCCGTCCTCGTGGAAACCGTAACCCGTCCAGGCGCCGCAATACCAGGTGCGCTGCTCGCCTTGCAACTCGGGCACGCGTTTTTGGGCTGCAATGGCAGCCTGATCGAATACCGGGTGGCTGTATTCAAACTGGGCAAGCACCTTGTGCTTGGCCACGGGGCGTATCGGGTTGAGTGATTCAACGATGGCTTGCTCAAATGGAAGCGGTTGGAGCTTGTTGAGCAGGTAGTGAAGGCACACCCGTGTCGACTCCTGTTGACCGTCAGCTGCACGTTCGTAGTTCCAGGCGGCCCAGGCGGCACGGCGGCTGGGCAATACCGAGGTGTCGGTGTGCAGGACCGCCAGATTGGCCTGGTAGGCAATGGCGCCCAGCACCTCAGTTTCCGTGGAAGTGGGCTGACGCAGCATTGCCAGGGACTGATCGGAATGGGTCGCCAACACCACATGGTCAAAACGCTCGCTGCCGCGATCGGTGCGCAGGGTGACGCCTGCAGCATCGCGTTCAATTTGCCGAACGGGGGTGTTCAGCCGTGCATTGGGCAAGCCCGCCACGATCTTGTCCACATAGTGGCGTGCGCCGCCGACCACGGTGTGCCACTGCGGACGGTTGCTCACTTGAAGCAGGCCGTGGTTGTGGCAAAACCGGATCATTGTGGCCACCGGAAATTGCAGCATCTGGTCGGTTGGGCAACTCCAGATGCAGCCGAGCATCGGCAGGAAATACCAGTCTCTGAATGCTGGTCCGAACCGGTGACGGTCCAGAAAGTTCGACAGCGGTTCATTGAGTTGCGCTTCTTGGCCTTGTGTGGCCAGTTGGGTGCACAGGTGGTTAAAGCGCAACAGGTCCGCCAGCATGCCCAGAAAGCGGGGGCTGACCAGGTTGCGCTTTTGGGCAAAAACAGTGGCCAGGGTGCTGCCACTCCATTCGAGGGTCGCCTGACCACGGGCATTGGGCACCTGAACGGAAAACGACATGTCCGACGGCGCAGTGGTCACTTGCAACTCGGCCAGCAGGGCGATCAGCTTGGGGTAGGTGCGTTCGTTGAACACCAGAAAGCCTGTATCGACCCCCCAGGTTTGAGGCCCCTGGTCGGTGGGCAGGGTGATGTCCACCGTGTTCGTGTGGCCTCCAAAGTAGGAGTTTGCCTCGAACAGGGTCACATGGGCCTGCGCTTGCAGGCGGTGTGCTGCCGCTAAACCCGAGATACCTGAACCGACGATGGCGATTTTCATGACACACCTTTGTCTTAGACAAAAATATTCTAGTGTAAAATTGTCCAAGCTGCACGAATTTTTGTCTAACCTGTATGCAAGACAAATAAGGCCATCTGATGAGTACAAAACCGCCCACCGAAGTGACCTGGTCCATTGCCGATGTGGAGCGGGAAACCGGCTTGGGCAAGGACACCTTGAGGGTGTGGGAGCGGCGGTACGGATTCCCAACTCCGCTTCGCGACGCACTGGGTGAGCGTGCCTATCCTCAGACGCAATTGACGCGTCTTCGCTTGATCAAGCGCTTGCTCGATGCCAACCACAGGCCTGGCAAAGTGGTCCCCCTGCCGATCGACAAATTGCAACAACTCTTGGAGGCCTTGGGCAATGCACCGCCACCAGCCAGCTCTGGTCCGGCGCCCCATGCCATGAGCAAAGAGGAAGAGCAGGTGTGGGTGCAGTGGTTGGCTCAGGATCAGACCGCGCTGATCCGGCAGTCCCTGCAGCAGCAAATTTTGCGCAATGGCCTGGCGCAAGTGGTGGACAAGGTGGTGGCCCCTTTGTGCGGTCTGGTCGGGTTGGCTTGGATGCGCGGAGAGATCTCGGTTTATCAGGAACACCTTTTCACCGAAACCCTGCAGTCGGTGTTGCGCGAAGCCATTTCGTCGGTCGATGCGACTGCGGCAGGCCAGCAGCTGAGTCCTCGCGTTCTGCTCACGACGACGCCCAACGAGCTCCACGGTCTTGGCTTGTTGATGGCCGAATGCCATTTCGCGCTGGAGTCTTGCTCCCGGTTTGTGCTGGGCACCTCGACGCCAATTTCCGACATCGTTCAGGCTGTCCAAAAGCTTCAGATTGATGTGCTGGCGCTCAGTTTCAGTCCCTACGCCACCCGCAAAGATGTGGTGGGCCACCTGCAGCAATTGCGCGAGCAATTGCCTTTGTCGGTGGACATCTGGGTGGGCGGCTCGGGGGCCCATGCCCAAAGCCGTTTCGTGCCCGAAGGCTTGGTGCTGCTGCGCAAAGCGGCTGATGTGTCTGTCCAGCTGGCGCATTGGCGGCGTCAGCACGGCATCTGATCATGCGCAACCGATTCCATGTTTCATGGCATTCGGTGCTGGTCTCGCTTGCGCTGGTCGCACTGCCCACGACCGATGCCATCGCCCAGACGTTCACACCGCCATTGCAGTCCATTGCACAGCTCCATGTTCAGCGCTACCTGGGACGCTGGTATGAGATCGCTCGCTTTCCCAACCGCTTCCAGAAGCAATGCCTTTCGGATGTTTCTGCGGACTACGCCATGCGGTCTGACGGCCAGATCAGTGTTCTGAACCAGTGCCGCCTGGCCAATGGCGAATGGGAGCGTGCATGGGGTGTGGTCCGTCAGGTCGGCGCAGAGGATTCGGCCCGTCTCAAAGTCCGGTTTGCACCCGATTGGCTGTCGTTTGTGCCCTGGGTCTGGGGAGATTACTGGGTAATTGACCTGGATGCATCCTACGGTCTCGTGGCCGTGAGTGAGCCTTCTCGTCAATACCTGTGGGTGCTCTCGCGTACGCCCCAAGTGGATGGTCCTCGCTACGAGGCCTTGCTGCAACGTTTGGAAGCCCAGGGACTGGACACGCAAAAGCTGCGCAAATCGAATCAGATCTTGCCCCCCAACTGAGGCCACTTGTCTTCCCGGTTGCTTAACGTGGCCACAGCCAGTCGATGGTTTGTATGCCCAGCACCGTCAGCCCCAAGGACCCCAGCAAGTGCACACCCGCTGTGCCCAGTGCCAGTGCGTAGCGTGCTTGTTGCAGCAGGGCCACCACTTCGGCGGAGAAGCTGGAAAACGTGGTAAGTGCACCTAAAAAGCCGGTCACCAGCGTGAGGCGCCAGAGTGGGTCAAGCTCCGGCAAGTGCTGGAAGATGCCGACGCACACGCCCACCAGGTAGCCGCCAATCAGGTTGGCCGCCAGCGTGCCCCAGGGAATCAGGGCGCCGCTGTGGCTCAGCCACAGGCCCAGTTGCCAGCGGGCGAGGGCGCCCAGGCAGGCACCGAAGCAGATGGCGAGGACGGCTTGCATGGCGCGATTTTAGAGAGGCTCAGAACGGTGGATCGTCGGCTGCGGCGGGTGCGGCTTCGGTGTTTGCGGGGGCTGCACCCCATGCCATCTCGCCGCCCAGGGCCGCGATCAGGCTGTCCAGCAGAGGCGAGAGCAGGCCGGTGGACAGGGCCACATCGGCATCGAAGCGGTCTTCGTCCTTGTCGGTGCCGCTGGCGTCCATCACGCCGTCCAGAAATTGCACTTTCTTGAGCTGCAGGGTTTCGGTCAGCACAAAGGCCACGCGGCCGTCCCAGCTCAGGGCGAGCTGGGTGGGCAGTTTGCCTTCGGTCACGTGCTTGCGCACGTCGTCGGTGGCCAGGTGGTGGCGAACGTAGCGGATGCTGGCCGCGTCTTCGCCCGTGGCCTTGAGTGTGCATTCGCGTTCCACGCACAGGTCGGCGGGCCAGTCTTCGGGTTCGGGGGCCAGCAGCCATTCGGTCATGGCCGCTTGCGGTGTGGTGGTGGTCTGCAGCAGCGCAATGTTCAGCCCCGGCATGGCCTTGAGCAATGCAGACACCGCTTCGTCGGCCTTGCCCTGGCTGCCCGCGTTCAGCACCAGGCGGCGGGCCTGCATGTCCAGCCAGACCAGCACGCTGGACTGCCGGGCAAAGGCCTGGGGCAGCAGCGACAGCAGGATCTCGTCCTGCATATTGCGTTTTTCTTTTTTGCCGGGTTTGCGGCCCGTGGCCGCTTCGATTTCGGCCACTTGCTCGTCGAGCTTCTTGCGCACCACGTTGCCGGGCACAGCTTTCGACTCGATCACCAATTTGGCGATCCATTGCCCGCCCACCGATTCGACCAGCGGGCCGTGTTCCTGCCCGCGCGGCTCGGCCCAGCCGACCGATTTGTCCTGCGTGGCGCCGCACTCCACAAAACGCTCGCCCTGCAGCGCACTTTCCACATCCGTCAGGCTGGGGCTCCAGCCCTCGCCGATGCGGTAAACCATCACATTCTTGAACATGTCCATCCTTTGCGAGCGGCGATCTTACGTGATGCGCGCGCAGTCAACGGGGCAGTGGCTGGAGCGCCAAGCTGTCACAGACGTTTGAGCTGTTCCCGGGCGACACCGTCTGTTCAGGCAGGCCGGGGAGGGTGTCAGCGCGAAGCGCCCATCAGCCAATCTGGCACGCTGGTCACTATGGCTGGAAACACCGTGATCAGCACGATGCCTACGATCATGCAGCCGAAGAACGGCAACGTGACGCGGGCGATGCGGTTGCTGTCGATGCCGGTCATGTTCTGCAGCACAAAGAGGTTGAAGCCCACCGGCGGGGTGATCTCGGCGATCTCGACCAGCATGATGATGAAGATGCCGAACCAGACCAGATCGAAGCCGGCCTTTTGCACCATGGGCAGGACCACTGCGCTGGTCAGCACGATCATCGAGATGCCGTCCAGCGCGGTACCCAAAATCAAATAGACCACCACCAGCACCGCAATCAGGCCATAGGGCGAGAGGTTGAGGTTGTGCACGAACTCGGCCAGCTCACGCGGGATGCCAGTAAAAGCCATGGTCTTGGTCAGAAAGGCGGCACCGGCCAGGATGAACATGATCATGCAGCTCACGCGGGTGGCGCCCACCAGGCCTTGCCAGAAGTTTTGCCAGGTCAGGCTGCGGCCGGCAGCGGCAATGGCCAGCGAACCGACCACGCCCCAGGCCGCGCATTCGGTGGCGGTGGCGATGCCCGCCACCAGCACCCAAACGATGAAGACGATCAGCAGCGCGCAGGGGATCAGGCTGCCCGAGCGGCGGATCTTGTCCCAAAACGGTGTGGGCGCTTCGGGCGGTGGCACCTTGTCGGGGTTTTTCAGGCTCCACCAGCCGATGTAGGCCGAGAACAGGCCCATGAGCAAAAAGCCCGGCAGAAAGCCCGCCAGAAACAGGCGGATCACGCTGGCATCGGCCGCGACCGCATAGACCACCATGGTGATGGACGGCGGAATCAGGATGCCGAGACCGCCCGCTGCGGCCAGTGAGCCCAGCGCAATGTTGCGGTCATAACCGCGCCGCTCCAGTTCGGGCAGGGCCACTTTGGCAATCGTGGCGCAGGTGGCGGCCGACGAGCCCGAGACCGAGCCAAAAATGCCGCAGCCCAAAATGGTGGTGTGCATCAGCCGACCCGGCACCTTGGACAGCCAGGGCGCCAGGCCGTCGAACATCTGCTCGGACAGCTTGGTGCGGTAGAGGATCTCACCCATCCAGATGAACATGGGCAGGGCCGCGAGTTCCCAGCTGGCCGAGGTTTCCCAGAACGAGGAGAACAGGTTTTTGCCGGGCAGGGTGCTGGTGAAGAAGGCCTGGCCCACCCAGCCGACGATGGCCAGCGTCATGGCAATCCACACGCCGCCACCGAGCATGAGCAGCATCAGGAACAGCAGCAGGCCACCGATTTCAAGCAGTCCCATCACAGTTCTTCCGAAAAATCGCCACGGGCATGGCGCTCTTGCACACGCGCCACATAGCTGGGCGTGCCCCCGCGCAACACACACAGGCATTCGTCCAGCACGGCAATGACCAGCACCAGGGCGCCGACCACAAAGCTCATCTGCGGAATCCAGATCGGGATCGCCACCATGTTGCCGGCGATGTCGTTGAACTCCCAACTCTCGTAGGTGAAGCGCGCCGCCCAGTAGCCCAGGTAACCGATGGCCACGGCGGCAATCGTCAGCGAGATGACTTCGAGCCAGCGGCGCACGCCGGGTGAGACCGATTCGAGCACCAGCGTCACGCGCACGAAGTCGCCATTGCGAAAGCTGTAGGCCATGCCCAGAAAGGCGGCGGCGGCGCACAGCCAGGCCACCACGTCGTTGATCCACGCCACTCGCCAGTCCAGAGACCGGCCCACCGAGGCATAGACCATGAGGCACAAGATGGCCAGTACGCACAAGGCGGCCAGTTGGCCGCCCAGCGCGTACAGACCGTCCAGGCCGCGCCGCAGGCGGCTGGAGGGTGCTGCTGTCATGTCAAGGTCACTTGTGGCGTTCACTTATGGTTATAGGCGTCCACCAGGCCCTTGCCCTCGGCACCAGACTTCTCAAGCCATTCCTTGAGCATGGTGTCACCCACCTTTTTCATGTCGGCCTTGAGCTGGTTTGAGGGAGGCGTCACGTTCATGCCATTGGCTTTGAGGGTGGCCAGTGTGGTCTCGTTGACCTTGCGCGACTCGCTCCAGCCACGGGCTTCGGCATCCGCTGCGGCCTTCATCACGGCGTCCTGCGTGGCTTTGTCCAGGGCTTCAAAGGCCTTCTTGTTGGCGAGTACGGCGTTCTTGGGCAGCCAGGCTTGCACGTCGTAGTAGTACTTCAGGTGCTCGTAGAGCTTGCTGTCCACGCCGGTGGCGCCCGACGTCATGGTCGATTCGACCACGCCGGTGGCCAGGGCCTGGGTGAATTCGGCCGCCTGTACCGTCACGGGCTGCGCGCCGACCAGTTCGGCGATGCGGGCGGTCGACGGGCTGTAGGAGCGCCACTTGATGCCTTTGAGGTCGGCGGCGCTGTTGATCGGTTTTTTGCTGTAGATGCCTTGCGGCGGCCAGGCCACCGAATAGAGCAGCACCATGCCTTGCTCGGCGAGTTTTTTCTCCATCAGCGGCTTTTGAGCCTTGTAGAGCTTGATCGACTCGTCGTAGCTGTCGGCCAAGAAGGGCAGGCCGTCAGCGGCATAGATGGGCCATTCGTTGCTGAAGTTGGCCAGCAAAATCTCGCCCGCCTGGGCCTGGCCACCTTGCACGGCACGCTTGATTTCGGGCGCCTTGAACAGCGAGGCGTTGGCGTGCACCGTGATCTTGAGCTTGCCGCCGCTGGCCTTGTCCACGTCGGCCGCAAATTGGGTGAGGTTGACCGAGTGGAAGTTGGTTGCCGGGTAGGCGGCGGGCAGGTCCCACTTGGTTTGGGCCTGGGCGGTAGCAGACAGGGCCAGGCAGCTGGCCATCAGGCCCAGGTTCAGGATGCGTCGTTTCATGAAGGCTCCAGTCGATGAGGTGAAATGGTTTGTGCAAAACGCGTGCCACAAAAATGCGCCACAACGGTGCGCGGGGCTGTGGGCACTGTAGGTGAGAAGTCGGGGCAGGCGATTGGTGATTCCCCTAGGGGACTGCCCACTGCGCGACACCCGCTAACATGCCCTCATCATGAATGCACCTCATTTTCAAGCGCGCTGGCAATTCTGGATCGACCGTGGCGGCACCTTCACCGACGTTGTGGGCAAGCGCCCCGATGGCACGCTGGTCACGCACAAGCTTTTGAGCGAAAACCCCGAGCAATACCGCGATGCGGCCGTCGCCGGCATCCGCCATCTGCTGGGCCTGAAAGCCGGCGAGGCGGTCACGCCCGAACTTGTCGAGTGCGTGAAGATGGGCACCACCGTGGCCACCAATGCACTGCTCGAGCGCAAGGGCGAGCCCACGCTGCTGGTGACCACGCGGGGCTTCAAGGATGCGCTGCGCATCGCCTACCAGAACCGCCCGCGCCTGTTTGACCGCCAGATCGTGCTGCCCGAACTTCTCTACACCCGCGTGATCGAGGCCTGCGAGCGCATGGGCGCCCATGGTGCTGTGGTGGAGCCGCTGGACGAAGCGCACCTGCGTGAACGCCTGTGGGCCGCCTACGATGCCGGCCTGCGCAGTGTGGCCGTGGTGTTCATGCACGGCTACCGCTACACCGACCATGAAAAGGCGGCGGCCCGCATCGCGCGCGAGGTGGGCTTCACCCAGGTCAGCACCAGCCACGAAACCAGCCCGATGATGAAGTTCGTCAGCCGGGGCGACACCACCGTGGTCGATGCCTACCTCTCGCCCATCCTGCGCCGTTATGTGGACCAGGTGGCCAGCGAGATGCCGGGGGTCAGGCTGTTTTTCATGCAGTCTTCGGGCGGGTTGACCGATGCCCACGCTTTCCAGGGCAAGGATGCGATCCTGTCGGGCCCGGCGGGCGGCATTGTGGGCATGGCGCGCACGGCCGAACTGGCCGGTTGCGATCGCGTGATCGGTTTTGACATGGGCGGCACCTCGACCGATGTGTCGCACTTTGCGGGTGAATTCGAGCGCGAGTTCGAGACCCAGGTGGCGGGGGTGCGCATGCGTGCGCCCATGATGAGCATCCACACCGTGGCGGCGGGCGGTGGCTCCATCCTGGCGTTTGACGGTGCACGTTTTCGCGTGGGCCCCGAGAGCGCGGGCGCCAACCCCGGGCCAGCCAGCTACCGGCGTGGCGGCCCACTGGCCGTGACCGACGCCAACGTGATGCTGGGCAAGATCCAGCCTGCGCACTTTCCCAAGGTGTTCGGACCTCAGGCCAACGAGGCGTTGAGTGCCGAACCGGTGCGCGACAAGTTTGACGCGCTGGCACAGCAGACGGGCCGCAGCGCCGAGGATGTGGCCGAGGGCTTCATCCGCATCGCGGTGCAGCAGATGGCCAATGCGATCAAGAAGATCAGCGTGGCGCGTGGCTACGACGTGACGCGCTACACCCTGCAGTGCTTTGGCGGTGCCGGTGGTCAGCACGCCTGCCTGGTGGCCGATGCCCTGGGCATGACCCGCGTGCTGGTGCACCCGCTGGCGGGGGTGTTGTCGGCTTACGGCATGGGCCTGGCCGACCAGAACCTGATCCGCGAGCAGGCGGTGGAGTTGCCGCTGGATGCGGGCGCTTTGCCCCGGATGGCGACGCAGCTCGACGCACTGGCCTCACTGGCCAGCGCGGCCTTGCAAGCCCAGCAGCTGAGCCAGTCCGCGGTGCAGGTGCGCCGCCGGGTGCATGTGCGCTACGAAGGCACCGATTCGGCGCTGGTGGTGCCCTTTGGCGATCTGGCCGCGATCCAGGCCGGTTTCGAGGCGGCCTACCGCCAGCGCTTTGCCTTTTTGATGCAAGGCAAGCGCCTGATGGTGGAGGCGGTGTCGGTGGAGGCGGTGGTGGCTGGCGATGCCCCTGCCGAGCCGCGCCATGCCTTGCAGCCTGCACGCACCGTGCCGCGCCGCGAGACGGTGCGCCTGTACAGCGGCGGTGCCTGGCACGACGCCGCGCTGGTGCTGCGCGAAGACCTGCGCCCGGGTGACGAGGTGCCCGGCCCGGCCATCGTGGCCGAGAAAAACGCCACCACCGTGGTGGAGCCCGAGTGGACGGCGCGCCTGACCGAACTGGACCACATCGTGTTGGAACGCCGGGTGCCGCGCGCCCAGACCTTTGCGGTGGGCACCACGGTCGATCCGGTGTTGCTGGAGGTTTTCAACAACCTGTTCATGAACATCGCCGAGCAGATGGGCCTGCAGCTGCAGAACACGGCCTACTCGGTCAACATCAAGGAGCGGCTGGATTTTTCGTGCGCACTGTTCAGCGCCGAGGGCCACTTGATCGCCAACGCACCGCACATGCCGGTGCACCTGGGCTCCATGGGCGAAAGCATCCAGACCGTGATCCGCGACAACGCGGGCCGCATGCAGCGCGGCGATGTGTATGTGCTCAACGACCCCTACCACGGCGGCACCCACCTGCCCGACGTGACAGTGATCACGCCGGTCTTCCTGGACGGGGCCGTGCAACCGGTGTTTTATGTGGGCTCACGCGGCCACCATGCCGACGTGGGCGGGCTCACGCCCGGTTCGATGCCACCGTTTTCCACCCGCATCGAAGAAGAGGGCGTGCAGATCCAGAACTTCAAGCTGGTCGAAGCCGGGCACCTGCGCGAGGCCGAGATGGTGGCCTTGCTGCAAAGTGGCCAGTACCCCAGCCGCAACCCGCAGCAGAACCTGGCCGACCTGAAAGCCCAGATTGCCGCCAACGAAAAAGGCGTGCAGGAGCTGCGCCGCATGGTGGACCAATTCGGTCTGGGTGTGGTGCAGGCCTACATGCGCCATGTGCAGGACAACGCCGAAGAATCGGTGCGCCGCGTGATCACCCGCCTGAAAGACGGCCGCTTCACCCTGCCGCTGGACAACGGTGCGCAGATCCAGGTGGCGGTGCGGGTCAACAGCCAGGAGCGCAGCGCCGAAATCGACTTCACTGGCACCAGCGCGCAACTGGCCAACAACTTCAACGCGCCGCGCGCGGTGTGCATGGCCGCCGTGCTCTACGTCTTCCGCACCCTGGTGGATGACGACATCCCGCTCAATGCGGGCTGCCTCAAGCCGCTCCAGGTCACCATCCCCGAGGGCTCCATGCTCAACCCGCTGCCACCGGCCTCGGTGGTGGCCGGCAATGTGGAGACGTCCACCTGCATCACCAATGCACTGTTTGGCGCTTTGGGTGTGATGGCAGGCAGCCAGCCGACCATGAACAACTTCACCTTCGGCAATGCACGTTACCAGTACTACGAGACGATCTCGGGGGGCAGCGGCGCGGGCGGGCGTTTTGACGAGACGGGTGCTTTGGCGGGCGGTTTTGACGGCACTTCGGTGGTGCAGACCCACATGACCAACTCGCGCCTGACCGATCCGGAGGTGCTGGAATTCCGTTTTCCGGTGCGGCTGGAAAGCTATGCGATCCGCCAGGGCTCGGGGGGCGCCGGGCGCTGGACGGGCGGCAACGGGGGGGTGCGCCGCATCCGCTTTCTGGAGCCGATGACGGCGGGCATCCTGTCCAACGGGCGGGTGCATCCGGCTTTTGGCGCTGCCGGTGGGCAGCCGGGGCAGCCCGGCATCAACCGCGTGGTGAGGGCCTCGGGCCAGACCGAGGTGCTGGGCCACATCGGCCAGACCGAGATGGCCGAGGGCGATGTGTTCGAGGTCCACACCCCTGGCGGCGGCGGCTACGGCAAAGACTGATCAACGTGGTGGGCTGGCCGGGTAAGGCTGGCCCTGCACGCGCAGGCCTTGCCCGGACAGCTGCGCCGCTTTTTTGGGGCCGATGCCGGGGGTGCGCTGCATCAGGTCTTTCCAGTCTCTGAAGGGCTGGCGCTCGCGTTCTTGCAGGATGAGCCGGGTGGTGGCCGGCCCAAGACCGCGCAGGCCGTCCAGGTCGATTTCACGCGCCTGTGCGATGTCCAGTGTTTGCCCGAAGGCACTGCTGGCCGCCAGCAGGCCGCACAGCAGTGCTTGGGCGATGGGGTGTTTCATGGCTCGCCTCCCTGTGTTGTTTTCTTCCAGGCCATGGGCGTGGCACAGGCTCAGTCGCTGCGGCGGCGCAGCAACAGGCGCAGGTCTTCGCCCACGGGCGCGGTGTCATGAAAGCGCAGGCGCAGCGCGTCGCCCAGCTGGGTGAGCGCGGGCAGGTTGGCCATGCCCTGGCCGGGGCCCAGCCACTGCGGGGCCATGTAGATCAGCCATTCATCGACCAGGCCCTCGCGCATGAAGCTGCCATTGAGCTTGAAGCCGGCCTCCACATGCAGTTCGTTGACTTCGCGCCGGGCCAGGTCGCGCAGCATGGCGGCCAGGTCCACTTTGCCGCCAGGGCCTGCACAGTCGATCACCTGCACGCCACGGGCGGCCAGGGCCGTGCGTTTGTCCTGCGGTTCGGTGGTCGCGGTGTAGACCCAGATCTGGCGGGCCTGTTCGCCGCTGCCCAGGGTGTCCAGCAATTTGGCGTTCAGGGGCAGGTCCAGGCGGCTGTCCACCACCGCCAGGTGTGGCTGGCGCGGCACATCGAGGCCGCGCACATTGAGTTGCGGATCGTCTTCGAGCACGGTGCCAATGCCGGTCAGCACCGCGCAGGCGCGGGCGCGCCAGGCGTGGCCGTCCAGTCGCGCTGGGGCGCCGGTGATCCATTGGCTGTGCCCGTTTTGCAATGCGGTTTGCCCGTCGATCGAGGCGGCGATCTTCATGCGCACCCAGGGCAGGCCGCGTTCCATGCGGCTGAAAAAGCCGATGTTGAGTTCGCGTGCCTGCAGTGCCAGCGGGTCGCTGGCGGGCAGCGTCTCGACTTGTACCCCTGCCGCTTGCAGGCGTGCCAGGCCTTGCCCTGCCACACGCGGGTTGGGGTCGGTCAGGGCGGCCACCACGCGGCCGATGCCTGCGGCGGCCAGTGCGTCGCAGCACGGGCCGGTGCGGCCCTGGTGGGCGCAGGGCTCCAGCGTCACCCAGGCGGTGGCGCCGCGCACGTCTTGCCCACGCTCGGCAGCCAGGCGCAGGGCCATGATCTCGGCGTGCGGGCCACCGGCGCGCTGGGTGTGGCCTTCGCCCAGCACCGTGCCGTCGGGGGCCGTGATGACGCAACCCACACGCGGGTTGGGTGAGGTCAGCCACAGCGCCTGGTGGGCCAGCGCCAGGGCGCGGTGCATGGGGGCGGCGTGGGGGGCGGGGTGCTGCGTGTTCACGTTCAATGTGTTGTTGGCCATCAGGGTGAGGATAAGCCAAGCCAGTCGGGCAGGCCCGAGACGCGTGTTTGCCGCTGCAGGCTCTGCGCTCGCCCGTCGGCGCCGGTCCATTGCACCTGGACCTGGACGTTGTCGAGTGCCGCGTCCAGCGGGCTGCGGCTCAGCGCCAGCCGGTAGCGGCTGCCTTGCAACATGCGCTCGGTGTTGGCCGGACAGGTGGGCAGGCGTGCCACCGCGCAGTCCAATGCCTCCATGGCCAGCTGGTGGGCCTGCATGTCCTGGCGTGTTTGCAGGGCGGCGTGCAGGGCGTAGGTGCTCAGGCGCGTGGCACCCAGCAGACCGATGGCCAGCAGCGCGCTGGCCACCAGGGCTTCGACCATGGCCATGCCACGTGCTTTCATGGGCTGCCCTCCAAGCGGCTGCCGTTGACGCCTTGCACCTGGTCGGTGGCCATGCCGGGTGGCCAATGCAGGGTGTAGGCCTGGTGGGCTTGCGGGCGGGCCAGCAGGCGCGCGCTGCCGGTGAACTGTGGCAGTCCGCCTTCGACCACCAGTTGGCCTTGCACCTGGCCTGCTTGCCAGCCGCGCATTTTTTCATCGTCACAGCCCGCGTCCAGGACCACCGTCCCTTGCACCGTGGTGCCTGCGGCCAGGCGTGGGCAGCGCAGCGCGCAGGCCTGGCTGGAGAACACCAGCAGCACGGGTTGGTTGGCGCTGCCCAGGCTTTGCGTCCAGTCGGCCGGGCTGTCCACCCAATAGATGTTGCGTGCAGGCTGGCTCAGGCTGTGCAGGCCCTGGCGCTCTTGTGCCTGGGACCAGGCGCGCACCTGCTCGGGGGTGTTGTCGCCCAGCACGCTGCGCCAGGCGGCCCGGTTGCAGGGGCTGCGAGGGGTGGGGCTGCTGGGGCTGTCCAGGCGGCCGCCCGCTGGCAGCAGACGGGGCGCCAAGGCCAGGCAGGCGGCGCGCTCGCTGGGGTCGATGCGGCCATTGTGGTCGGTGTCGGGCACAAAGTGGCTGTAGACGGCCGGGCCGGTGGCTGCGCCGCTGCAAGGTGTGCCTGCGGTGGAGGGACAGATTTGCCAGTGGCTGCCTGGCGCCGGGCTGGCGCAGCCGTTGAGCACCAGGGCCGCCTGGGGCGCATCGGCCGGGGCTGGTGCGAGCACCGGCATGAACACACTGCGCCGCACCCAGGCTTGGGTGCCTTTGCCGCTGGCGTTGGCGTGGATTTGCCACACATGGGGCGATTCGATCAGGTCGCGCACAAGGGTGGCGCTCCAGCGCCATTCGCTGTCGGGTGGCTGGGGCAGGGGCAGCGGGGCGCATTGCCACTGGGCGCCTTGCAAGGGGGGCGGGCAGGGCGCCTGCGCAGCCTCAAAAGGGTTTTGACCGGTGCCGCCAACGCCGGGTTGGAGCAAGGCGGCTTCGGCGGTGGCCAGTGCCGCTTGCGCGGCCAGGCGGGCTTGTGCTGCGCGCACCATGCCCTGGCTGGCCAGCAGGTCGGCCAGCACGGCGCGGCTGCTGTAGGCGCTGCCCAGCGTGGCCAGCAGCACCAGGCCCAGCACCAGCAGCAAGGTGGCGGCGCCGCTTTGGCGGGCTTGCAGGGCGGGGGTCATGGGCAAAAACGGGCTTGCAGGGCTGCAGGCACACGGTTGTGCAGCGCCACGGTGCGCTGCAGCACCAGCTGGCGCGAAGGATCGCCGGGCCATTGCGCGTCCAGTTGCAGGCTAAGTTGCCGTTGCAGCCAGCCCTGCACGGGGCTGCAGTGCAGTTGCGCTTGCAGGGCTGTGACGACTGCGGTGCTTTTGTCGGTCAGGGGTTGCCAGCCGCCGGCACCGCAGTGGGTGCGCTTGGAGAGCACGCCGTCGCTCACCCTGAAGCCCTGGCATTCGTTGTTGTCTTGCTGGCCACTGTGGTCACGGTCGGTGCTGAAGTCGATGCGGTTGATCCCGAGCTGGAAGTCCGCTGCCGCATCGCAAAAGGTGTCGTCGCAGCCCCCGGGGTGGCGTGTGCGCCAGGCGTGGGCTGCGTATTGGGCATTGGCCAGTTCGCGCGCCATCAGGTCAAGCGCAAAGTGCAGGTCTTGCTGCAGATGGCTGTCCTGCAGTGCCTGGCGGTGGCCGCGCATCAGTTGGGCCAGCATCTGGGTGCCACCGGCCAGCACCAGCATGCCCAGCGCCACACCGACCAGCAGACCCACCAGGGTCTCGCCGCGTTGCAGGTGCGGGTGGGGCTTCATGGCGCCCAGCAGCGGCCCTGGTCGCTGTCCGGGCTGGGGCCGCTGCTGTGCACCAGGGTGGCCACCTGGCGCCACTGCAGGCGCATGGGGGTGCAGGCGGTGTCGGCCGCTTGCGCACCGGTGGCGGTGGCTTCGAGCACATGGCTTTCAGCATCGGCCTGTGCAATGCGCAGGTGGTAGTGGCCTTGGGCCGAGTGGTCTTGCGTCCAGCCCAGGTCAGTCAGTTGCGTGGCAAAGCTGTCGTGGGTGCTGCGGTAGCGCGATTGTTCGAGCAGCAACTGCTGCAAAGCGGCGCGGGCATCGCCACGGCGGGTTTGCCTTTGTTGCTGCAGGTACTGGGGAATGGCCAGACCGGTCAGTGTGCCCACGATGGCCAGCACCACCAGCAGTTCGGTCAGTGTCCAGCCGTGGGGGGCTTGGGCGAGGGGGCTTGGCAGGCGCGCGCGGCGGCGCCGAAGGCTTGGCGGCATGGTGTCTCCCTGAACGGTGTTGTTGTTCGGCCATTCTGAAGCGCCCGCGCGCCGATGTACAGCCCTTGGCAAGCGGGCAGGCTTGGCTTAGGCTGAGCCCAGGGAGGCGCACATGAACCCCACACGCGCACATGGCCTGCCAAGCCCGATGGCCGGTTTTAGCCTGACCGAGACCCTGGTGGTCCTGGCCTTGGTGGGCATTTTGCTGGGGCTGGCCGTGCCCGGCATGGGGGCGCTGCGCGTGCGCCAGCAACTGCAGTCGGTGGCCGAGGACATCTGGAACAGCCTGATGCTGGCGCGCAGCCAGGCCATGGTGCAGCAAGAGCGGGTGGTGCTGTGCCCGGCGGCGTCGGCCACGGCCTGCGACGCGCAAAAGCGGTGGGACCAGGGCTGGCTGGTGTTTGTGGACCGCAACCACAACGACAGCCGCGATGCCGACGAGCCGGTGCTGCAAAGTCGGGGCGCCTTGCCCGTGGGGGTGCTTTTGCAGGGCAACAGCACCGTCCAGGGCGGTGTGCGTTATGGCCCCGAGGGGCTGGGGCAGGGCTTGAGTGGCACCCTGACGGTGTGCAAACCGGGTGTGCCCGGGCAATGGACCGTGGTCATCAACAGCCTGGGGCGGCCGCGCATGGACAAGCTCGATGCCGCAGATTGTCCTTGAGTGGCGTCGCGCTTTTCAGCGCACCTCGTCCACCAGGGTCTTGAAGTCGTCGATGTCTTCGAAGCTGCGGTACACGCTGGCAAAGCGCACGTAGGCCACTTTGTCGAGTTTCTTGAGTTCGCGCATGACCAGCTCGCCGATGCGGTTGGAGGCGACTTCGCGGGCGGGCAGTGCCAGGAGTTTTTCTTCGATGCGCTCGATGGCGGCATCCACCTGCTCGGTGCTCACCGGACGCTTGCGCAGGGCCAGATTCAGGCTGGCGCGCAACTTGTCGCGCTGGTATTCGATGCGCCGACCGTCCTTTTTGACGATGGCCGGGAAGGTGACTTCGGGTTTTTCGTAAGTGGTGAAACGCTTTTCACAGGCACCGCACTGGCGCCTGCGCCGAATGAAGCCCCCGTCCTCGGCCAACCGGGTCTCCACCACTTGGGTTTCGAGGTGACCGCAGAAGGGGCATTTCATCTTGGGGTTCCCTGCTTATTGATAGACAGGGAAGCGGGCGGTCAGTGCATTGACCTTGGCGCGCACAGCGGCGATGTTGGCTTCGTCCTTGGGGTTGTCCAGCACGTCGGCGATCAGGTTGGCTGTGATGCGGGCTTCCTCGTCCTTGAAGCCCCGGGTGGTCATGGCCGGCGTGCCCACGCGGATGCCGCTGGTCACGAATGGTTTTTCGGGGTCGTTCGGGATGGCGTTCTTGTTGATCGTCATGTGGGCCGCGCCCAGGGCGGCTTCGGCTTCCTTGCCGGTGATGCCCTTGGCGCGCAGGTCGACCAGCATCACATGGCTCTGGGTGCCGCCAC
>JACCDH011744714.1_pt1 | contig 30698 bp, 25 predicted proteins | sample 7442481 | NCBI WGS metagenome assembly JACCDH01 (sample SAMN15323433, study PRJNA562643) | freshwater metagenome | isolation source: river surface water | place: USA:Blue River Watershed | collected 2017-08-15
GCCATGGTCAGTGCCTTTCTGCTGGCCACCGACCTTGCGCGGCCGCTGCTGCTGCTGGCCGAGGGCACCAAGGCGGTCGCCGAGGGCGATCTCTCTCCCCGACCGATTGTGGCCAGCTCGGACGAGCTGGGTACGCTGACACAATCGTTCAACCTGATGACAATGCAGCTGTCCGAGGCAAGGGCGGCAGTCGAGCGCAACCGCAAGGCGCTGGAAGATGCCAAGGCTTATCTGGAATCGGTGCTGGCAAATATGTCGGCAGGCGTGATGGTGCTGGACGATCAGCTGCGGCTGGTCACGTTCAATGCCTCGGCAGAACAGATACTGCAGCATGATCTGAAAGCCTGCCTCAGTCATCCTTTTGCCAGTATCGACGGGCTTCAGGATTTCAGCGAGCCGATCATTCGCGCGTTCTCCGAGCAGAATGCGCAGTCCGCGGTGAGCCATGCCGATCAGCGCGAGCAGCACTGGCAACAGCAGATCGGCCTCAGCCGTCGCGCCAGCGGGCCGGAGCCCACGACCGAGATCACCTTGCTGGCTCGTGGCGCGCGTCTGCCGGTGGGCTCCGGACTGGGTCATGTGGTGGTCTTCGACGATATCTCCGACCTGATCTCCGGGCAGCGCTCGGTCGCCTGGGCGGAGGTGGCGCGGCGGCTGGCGCACGAGATCAAAAACCCGCTGACGCCCATCCAGCTGTCGGCCGAGCGGCTGATGATGAAACTGGAGGCCAAGCTCGCCGGTGCCGACCTCGCATTGCTTGAGCGAGGTACTAATACCATCGTCAATCAAGTGGTAGCGATGCAGCAGATGGTGGACAATTTCCGCGACTACGCGAAGACACCGCCGCCGCTGTTAAAGCCTCTGAATCTCAATGCGCTCATAGAGGAAATCCTCGAACTCTACGGCGGCATTGAAGGCAGCCGTCATGTGCACGCGCGGCTCGACCCGGCGCTGCCCGAGATTTTGGGCGATGCAACCCAGCTGCGTCAGGTGGTACACAACCTCCTGCAAAACGCGCTCGATGCAACCGCTGAAATCAGCAGCCAGGCGACGCTGCCGGCCATCGATCTGGCGACAGAAACGATCCGCTACACCGATGCCGACGGCAGCACCCGCACCGCAGTTCGGCTGAGCCTGGCTGACAACGGCCCCGGCTTCAGTCCCGCCGTCCTGCCGCGGGCGTTTGAGCCTTATGTCACCACCAAGCCCAAGGGCACGGGGCTGGGGCTGCCGGTGGTGAAGAAGATCGTGGAAGAGCACGGCGGGCGCATCGAGTTGAGCAACCGCAAGGAGGTTCGGGGGGCGCAGGTATCGATACTGCTGCTGAGGCTGGCAAGCACCTGAGCGTTTGGCCCTGAGTGTTCGGCATTAAGCATTTGACATTAAGAATTGCAAAAAATACAATTTCCGACCATGGGAACGGTATAAGAGATGGAGAGTCAGCCATGGCAAACATACTGGTAGTCGACGATGAGATGGGTATCCGGGAACTGCTCTCGGAGATACTGGGCGACGAGGGCCATGTAGTCACCACGGCAGAGGATGCCAATCAGGCGCGCGAGCTGCGCATCTCTGGCACGCCCGATCTCGTGCTGCTGGACATCTGGATGCCCGATACCGACGGCGTCACGCTGCTCAAGGAATGGCAGCGCGACGGTCTGCTGACGATGCCGGTCATCATGATGTCCGGTCATGCGACCATTGATACGGCGGTCGAGGCGACCCGCATCGGTGCGATGAACTTCCTCGAAAAGCCGATCTCCCTGCAAAAACTGCTCAAGACCGTTCAACAGGGGCTATCGCGCGGACAAGATCAGGCGCGGGGCAACCTGCTGAACAATAACGGTCATGCCCGCAACGGGATCGCTCCCGACAAGAACGGCCTGTCCGCGCCCGTGAATACCTACGCCAGTCTGGGCAACTACGCTGGCTCGCTGGGCGCGTCATCGGGCTCCTATGCGACGCCTGAAAAAGAATTCCGCGTCTCTTTCGAGCTACCCTTGCGTGAAGCGCGCGATGCTTTTGAACGCGCGTATTTTGAGCATCATCTGGTGCGCGAAGGGGGGAGCATGACCCGTGTGGCCGAACGCACAGGCCTGGAGCGAACCCACCTTTACCGCAAGCTCAAGCAGCTCGGCGTCGAATCCAGCAAGGTCGCGAAAAAATCCGGATGACCCTCGTCAGGCTGGTGCATGGCGGCGACGCCGCCGCACGTGAGCGCGCAATCGCTGGCGAAATACCTCCGGGGACCGCTGCGGTTGCGCTGCTGGAAGGACTCGCGACAGACAGCGGGCTCAGCTCGACCGAATCGCTGACCGTCCTCCGCATCGCTCCCGGCTGCCCCTGCTGCACTGGCAGCCTGACGATGCGGGTGACCCTGAACCGCCTGCTCCGTCATCCCCCAGCCATCCTGTTCATGAGCCTCACGGATGCGTCGCATCTGACATCGGTGCAGAGCTTTTTGCAAGAAGAGCAATATTGCGGTAGGCTCGAACTTGGGCCCGAACTGAATTGTGGTCGGGCACCAGAGAGTCAGGCATGAGATTTGCCCGTCGCTATTGAAATTTCCCTCCGCAGCACCATGTCGGATCGCAGGAAGAGACTCTGATGCACAGTCTCTCTGCATTTCTCCAAGGAGCCCGCATGAACCTCATCTACAACAGCGAACACTACAGCGTGGTCGAGTTTGGCGCAGAGGCAGGACTGGAAGCGATGCGTTTCGGCGGCTATGAAATTCTGGATAAGCCCGCCAAAAAAGAGATCTTCATTGCCGGACCGCTGGCAGAATCATTTCGCCAGCATGTGCGCGAACTCATCGCTACCGAACCGAGCATGGAAGAGATCGATGAATTCCTTGGTACCTACGGCTCGCTGATGGCACAGCCTGTCGTGCTCCACTGAACGAGTCTGCCTGATTGCACGCGAATTCCCGTCCTGTCACCAGTAATCAGACCGGCATTCATGATCAGCTGCATGCGCTGACAGAGCGTCATGCGCATTCCCGTTATCAGCGTCCGGTAGCCCTCCATAGCCGGCAGACGTTCGCGACCGCCATCGAGGCGTGGCGCGCTGCCGGTGAAAAGAGGCTGATCATCGATGCTGGCTGCGGCGTGGGTCTCTCGACCCGCAAGCTGGCGCAGCGTCACCCTGACAGCTTCGTGATCGGGATCGATCAGTCGCAGGATCGCCTGGCGCGCGAGCTGCGCTGGGCCGGCGACGTGCCGGGCAATTACCTGCTGGTACGGGCCGATCTGGTCGATTTCTGGCGGCTGATGCGGGAAGAGAGCATCCATCCTTCCCATCACTACCTGCTGTACCCGAATCCCTGGCCGAAAAAATCCCAGCTGTCGCGCCGCTGGCACGGTCATCCGGTATTTCCCGCTGTGCTCGCGCTGGGCGGGCAGATCGAATGCCGGAGCAACTGGAAAATTTACATTGAAGAGTTCGCTTATGCCGTCACGCAGCTGACGGGGGTGCCCGCACTCTGCGAGCATTTCGTGCCCGACGCCGACGCGCTGACACCGTTTGAAGAAAAATATCGCGCGTCCGGGCACTCGCTCTGGCGTTGCCAGCTGGCGCTGCCCGGCCTCATGTCTTCACGATCCACACCCGCAGATTCGTGATAACGTTGACCAATCGCCACCACTCATTGTTCACGCTTACATGTGCCAGCTGCTGGGAATGAATTGCAATGTCCCGACCGACATCGTGTTCAGCTTTACCGGCTTCGCGACGCGCGGCGGTCGCACCGACGAGCACAAGGATGGCTGGGGCATTGCCTTCTTCGAGGGCGCGGGCGTGCGTCTGTTCGTCGATCATGAATCCGCCATTGCGTCGCCGGTCGCCGACCTGATCAAAAGCTATCCGATCAAATCGAAGAACGTCATCTCGCACATACGCAAGGCAACACAGGGACAGGTCGCGCTGGAAAACTGCCATCCTTTCGTCCGCGAGCTGTGGGGAAGGTACTGGGTGTTCGCCCACAATGGCGACCTGAAAAATTTCGCGCCAGCATTGAACGGACCCTTCCGGCCCGTCGGTAATACCGACAGCGAGCTGGCGTTTTGCTACCTGTTGCAGCAACTGAGAGAACAATTCGGCGACACGCCGCCCACCATCGATGCGCTGCGCATTACGCTGGAGGCACTCACCTCGGAAATTGCCGCGCACGGCGTGTTCAACATGATGCTCTCCGACGGCTCCGCGCTGTATGCGCATTGCTCGACGCGGCTGCATTACATTGTCCGTCAGTATCCGTTCACGCAGGCCCAGTTATCCGATGAAGACCTGACAGTGGACTTCTCGGAAGTCACCACACCAAACGACCGGGTGGCCGTCATCGTTACCGAGCCGCTGACGACCAATGAAGTCTGGCATGCGTTTGGCAGCGGCGAAATGAAGGTGTTCGTCGACGGCGCGCCGCGGGCGTGACTCCGAAAAAATTCAAAGGTTAGGCGCGAGCCAGCGCTGCAGCTGCTCGGTACTGACCTTGCGTCGCGCTGCCATGTCTTTTACCTGATCCTCACCGATCTTTCCGACCGCAAAATACTTGGATTCCGGATGCGCGAAGTAAAAACCGGAGACTGAGGCACCCGGGAACATCGCATACGACTCGGTCAGGCTCATGCCGATATCCTCGCACTCAAGAATGCGGAACACGTCTTCCTTCACCGTGTGCTCAGGGCAGGCCGGGTAACCCGGTGCAGGACGGATGCCGCGATACGACTCGGCGATCAGCGCTGCATTATCCAGATGCTCGTCGCTCGCGTAGCCCCACAGCTCCTTGCGCACGCGCTCATGCAGATACTCGGCGAAAGCCTCGGCCAGCCGGTCGGCCAGCGCCTTGAGCATGATGGAGGAATAATCGTCATTCGCATCTTCAAAGCGCTTCTCGTGCTTTTCGATGCCGATGCCCGCGGTGACCGCGAACATGCCGATATAGTCGGTGACACCGGAGGACTTGGGCGCGATGAAATCGGCCAGACACTGATTAGGACGCCGAACGCCATCGATCACCGGGCGCTCTGATTGCTGACGCAGCCCGTAGTAGGTAAAGGCGATCTCGCTCTTGCTCTCGTCGGTATAGACCTCGATATCGTCATCATTGACGCTGTTGGCCGGCAAGATGGCCATCACGCCATTCGCGGTCAGCCAGCGGCCTTCGATGATCTTCTTCAGCATCGCCTGCGCCTCGCGGTACACATTGCTCGCCGACTCGCCCACCACCGGGTCAGTCAGGATCGCCGGGAAGGGCCCGGCCAGATCCCAGGTCTGGAAGAACGGACCCCAGTCAATGTAATTCGCGAGCACGCCCAGATCCACATTGCGGAAATGACGACGTCCGACCACTTTCGGCTTGTGCGGCGCCGCGCTGCCCTCGAACGACAGCGCCATCTTGTTCTTGCGCGCCACCTCGAGCGACACCATCGGCAAAGCCTTCTTGCCGGCATGCTGATGACGGATGCGCTCATAGTCGGCCGCCAGATCGGCCACATACTGATCGCGAGATTCCGGCGTCAGCAACGATTGCGCAACCGACACCGAGCGCGACGCATCCGGCACATAGACGACCGGGCCTTCATAATTCGGCGCGATCTTCACCGCCGTGTGTGCACGGCTGGTGGTTGCTCCGCCGATCAGCAGCGGTATCTTCAGCATCCTGAAATGCGGATCGCGCTGCATCTCTTTGGCGACGTGCGCCATTTCTTCCAGTGAAGGCGTGATCAGGCCGGACAGGCCGATGATGTCGGCATTCTCCGCCTTGGCCTTGGCCAGAATTTCAGAGCAGGGCACCATCACGCCCATGTTCACGACTTCAAAGTTGTTACATTGCAGGACGACCGAGACGATGTTCTTGCCAATGTCGTGCACATCGCCCTTGACGGTCGCGATCACGATCTTGCCTCTGGGCTTCGCAGCCTGGCCGGTGCGGCGTTCCTCTTCGAGCTTTTCTTCTTCGATGAAAGGCACCAGATGCGCGACTGCCTGCTTCATCACGCGCGCCGATTTCACCACCTGCGGCAGGAACATCTTGCCCTGACCGAACAGGTCACCGACGATATTCATGCCGTCCATCAGCGGGCCTTCGATCACATGAATGGGACGGCCGCCGCGCGCCGCCACTTGCTGGCGCGCCTCTTCGGTGTCGTCCACGATCCATTGCGTGATTCCATGGATCAGCGCATGGGCAAGGCGCTTGTCGACCGGCGCATCGCGCCAGGCGAGATTCTGCTCATCCTTCTTGTCACCGGCTTTCAGCGTGGCGGCGATCTCGATCATGCGCTCGGTCGCATCATCACGGCGATTCAGCACGACATCTTCGACGCGCTCGCGCAGCTCTGGCGCCAGATCATCATAAACACCGATCATGCCGGCGTTGACGATACCCATGCTCATGCCGGCGCGAATCGCGTGATACAGAAAGACCGTGTGTATCGCCTCGCGTGCCGGGTCATTGCCACGGAACGAGAAGCTCACATTTGATACGCCGCCGCTGACCTTTGCATGCGGCAGGTTCTCGCGTATCCAGCGCGTAGCCTCGATGAAGTCCACTGCGTAGTTGTTGTGCTCGTCGATACCGGTCGCGATCGCAAAGATGTTCGGATCGAAAATGATGTCTTCCGGCGGAAAGCCGACCTTCTCGGTCAGCAGCTTGTAGGCGCGCTCACAGATCTCGGTCTTGCGGGCAAAGGTATCTGCCTGCCCGGTCTCGTCAAAGGCCATCACGATGACCGCTGCGCCGTAGCGGCGGCACAGGGTCGCCTGACGCAGGAACTCGTCTTCGCCTTCTTTCAGCGAGATCGAGTTGACGATGGATTTTCCCTGGACGCACTTCAGACCGGCTTCGATGACGGACCATTTGGACGAATCGATCATCACCGGCACACGGGCAATATCCGGCTCGGCGGCGATCAGGTTCAGGAAGCGCGTCATCGCCGCAACGGAATCGAGCATCGCCTCGTCCATGTTGACGTCGATGATCTGGGCGCCGTTCTCGACCTGCTGACGCGCGACGGCTAGCGCTTCCTCGTACTGCTCATTGAGGATCATCCGCGCGAAGGCCTTGGAGCCGGTGACATTCGTGCGCTCGCCCACGTTCACGAACAGCGAGTCTTCATCGATGATGAAGGGTTCCAGCCCGGACAGCCGCATCGTGTGCAAATGCGTGGGAATGTGGCGCGGCGAGATGCTCTTGACAGTGTCGGCAATCGCCTTGATGTGCTCAGGCGTCGTGCCGCAGCAGCCGCCGGCGATGTTCACAAAACCGCTCTCTGCGAATTCTTTCAGCAAGGACGAGGTGACCTCGGGCGTCTCGTCAAAACCGGTATCCGACATCGGATTCGGCAGGCCGGCGTTCGGGTAGATGCAGACATAGGTCTCGGCAATCTTCGACAATTCTTCCGCATACGGACGCATCAGCGCGGCGCCCAGTGCGCAGTTCAGGCCAACCGTGAGCGGCTTCGCATGGCGCACCGAATTCCAGAACGCGGTGACGGTCTGCCCTGACAGCACGCGTCCCGATGCATCGGTGACGGTGCCGGAGATCATGATCGGCAGCTTCTGCCCGGTCTCTTCAAAGAACTGGTCGATCGCGAACAGCGCAGCCTTGCAATTAAGCGTGTCGAACACCGTCTCGACCAGCAGCACATCCGCACCACCTTCGACCAGCGCGCGCGTCTGCTCGTGGTAGGCCGCGACTAGCTGATCGAAGCTCACATTGCGCGCGCCGGGATCATTGACGTCCGGCGAGATCGACGCCGTCTTCGGCGTCGGCCCGAGGGCGCCAGCGACGAAGCGCGGCTTGTCGGTGGTCGAGTATTTGTCGCAGGCAGCGCGGGCGATGCGCGCGGCCTCCAGGTTCATCTCGTAGGCGAGATGCGCCATGTGATAGTCATCCTGCGCAATCGAGGTGGCACCAAACGTGTTGGTCTCGATCAGATCAGCGCCGGCCGCCAGATACTGCTCATGGATCTCGCGAATGATCTGCGGCTGGGTCAGCGTCAGCAGTTCGTTATTGCCCTTGACGAAAATTTCCTTGCCCGGCACCGAAAAATCCGCAAAGCGCTGGCCACGATAATCTTCTTCAGTGAGCTTGTAGCGCTGGATCATGGTGCCCATCGCGCCATCGAGAATCAGGATGCGCTGCGCGAGCAGCGACCGCAGGGTGGCTTCGGTGGTGGAAATAGCGTCGCGTTTCATCGGAGAGTAGTCAGGAATTGCGCAAATAAAAAACCCGGCCTGCAAAGCGAAGCCGGGTCTGTGCGCCGCTTTAGCAGTATTTGTTCTGAGCGTTACCGCTCATTGCGCCCGCAAGCTGGTTTTGACTTGAGTAATCAAATCGGCGCTTGCGAATTATACGGGAATTCAGGCTGCCAGCTGGAATGCTTGTCCGGCTTTCAAGGGAAAACCCTGCAGGAATTGCGCAGCCTCAAGCCGCTTGCCGCCGGGTTTTTGCAGCTCCAGCAACCGCAGCGCGCCCTGACCGCACGCAACCACAACGCCATTCGCATCGGCAGACAGAATCTCGCCCGGCGGGCCGGACGCCTCCTGCAGGCGGGCGCGCCAGATCTTGACCGCCGTGTCGTTCACCTGAGCGAGCGCGCCGGGAAAGGGATTGAACGCGTGTATGCGCCGCAAAAGCTGATCTGCGGGCAAGCGAAAATCCAGCGCCGCCTCGTCCTTGGAAATTTTCGCCGCATAAGTCACGCCCTCGGCAGGCTGGGGCGACGCCGAGAGTTCGCCGGCGGACCATCGATTCAAGGCATCGACGATCATGCGCCCGCCAAGCGCTGCCAGCCGGTCGTGCAGCGTGCCCGTGGTGTCATCGTCTCGGACGGGCTCGCTCTGCTTCATCAGCATCGGACCGGTGTCGAGGCCCTCATCCATCTGCATGATGGTGATGCCAGTCTCGCGATCGCCGGCTTCTATTGCACGATGTATCGGCGCAGCACCACGCCAGCGAGGCAGCAACGATGCATGAATATTCAGGCACCCCAGCGGCGGTATCTGCAGCACCGAGGCTGGCAGGATCAGGCCATAGGCCGCAACCACCATCACCTGATGCTCGGTGTGTTTCAACAGCTCATGCGCGGCAGCTGCTTCTTCGGGATATTTGCCATTCAGGCGAAGCGATACCGGCTGCGCCACGGAGATGCCGTGCGCAAGCGCATAGTGTTTTACTGCGGAAGGCTGAAGCTGCATGCCACGACCGGCGGGACGATCGGGCTGCGTCAGTACCAAGGGAATCTCGAAGCCCGCATCATGCAGGGCGGCCAGCGCGGTGGCAGCAAACTCGGGCGTGCCGGCAAAAATGACTTTCATGCAGGGATTATAGGCGCGGCAGCAGAGACCGCGCTGCTTCAGCGAGCAGCAACTGCCTGCTTGTCGCGCTTGAGTTCGCGCTCTTCCTTTTGCAGCTTGGTCTTGATGCGGTTGCGCTTGAGCGGCGACAGGTATTCGACAAACACCTTGCCTTTCAGATGGTCCATCTCATGCTGGACGCAGACCGCCAGCAAGCCATCGGCATCGAATTCATGCGGATTGCCTTCCACATCCAGCGACCGCACACGCACGCGGGACGGGCGCTCAACACCATCGTAAATACCGGGCACCGACAGGCAACCTTCTTCGTAGACCTGACGCTCATCGCTGGCCCAGATGATCTCGGGGTTGATCAGCACCTGCAGCTGGTCGCGGGTCTCGGAAACATCGATGACGATCAGCTGTTCATGCACATCGACCTGCGTCGCCGCCAGCCCGATGCCGGGCGCGTCGTACATGGTCTCGGCCATGTCGGCGACCAGCTTTTTCAGGCGCTCATCGAAGGCCGTGACCGGGCGGGCGATCTTGTGCAATCGAGGATCGGGATAGCGAAGGATAGGTAGCAGAGCCATACAACTTTTGTGCAACAAGGATGAAAAAAGGCGGGGATCGGATCCGGAAAAATCACCGGCTCATCCACAATCTGCGGCAGCAGTTTCCCGGGCAAGTTCCACGGCAACTCCGTTGCGCCGACAAAAAATGCGCGCTCACCCCGAGTGCCACCACAGGAATACATCGAATGAAAAAGTGTAGCACAGCGACTCTGATGCGGCTGGCAGCCCAGACGGCTCTGCAGGTCCTGCCGGGGATCCTGCCGGGCATGCTGCTGACCCCGATGCCGGCGCAAGCCGCGCAAGGCGCGACCATCTGCGAATGGGCCAGCGATGCACCGGACCAGCACCGTGTGCAGCGCGGCGACACGCTGTGGGCGATCGCCTCGGTGTTCCTGAAAAACCCGTGGTGCTGGCCGCAGGTCTGGGAGAACAACCGGAACCATATCCGCGACCCGCACTGGATCTATCCCGGGCAGCTGATCCTGCTTGACCGGGTGCACGGTGTGCTGCGTTCGGGCGACCCTGATCGGGACGGATCGCAGGCGATTCGTGTGTCGCCATCCGCTCGCGAACAGGCACTCGAACGCGCGCGCGTCCCGGTCATTTCCGACCACCTGCTGCGCATGCTGGAACGCATCCGCTTGCTCGATGCGCAGCAGCTTGAGCGCGCGCCGCTAATCACCGGCATCACCGAGGGCAGGAAACTTGCGGCCGAGGGAGATACCATTGTCGCTCGCGGAGAAGTGGGCAACCAGCGGCGCTTCGATGTGATTCGCGCCTCGCTGCCGATCATTGATCCGGACAGCCGTCAGGTGCTGGGGATGGTGGGTCGGAAAATTGGCAGCGCCACACTATCGGCGCGCGGCACGCTGTCTCACCGATTAATGGTGACGGCATCGAATGCCGAGCTGCAGGCAGGCGATCGGCTGATGCCCGTCGCAGAGGCGGTGAGCTCGCCCGTGTCCATTCACCCGTCCGAAGCACCCGCCGGAAAACTCGCCGCCATTCTCCACGAAGGACGCTGGGCTGGCACGAATGACATGGTCGTGGTCAATCGTGGCGCGGAGCACGGGTTGACCGCAGGCAGCGTCGTGCGGGTGGCGCGGCAGGCTAGAATCCGCGCTGATGAATCCATGCAATCAAATCACGGCCCTGAAGAGTCGCAATCCATCGCGCTGCTGCTGGTGCTCGCCGTCGCCGATCGGCTGTCTGTCGCCGTGGTCATGCGCTCGCGCGACACCGTCACGGTCGGCGATATCATCCTGCCTCCCTGAGCGCGCAAGCCCATGACTGAATCCGAAGGACTCGCCGACTGGTTGCGGCTGTCGCTGACCGAGGGCGTCGGCACGCAGACGGCGCGCGAGCTGATGAGCCGCTTCGGACTGCCGGAGCACATTTTCAGCGCAGGCTTTCCTGCGTTGCAGAAGTGCGTGCCTGACAAGCTGGCGCTGACACTGAGCACGGCACCCGGTGATGCCCTCCTCACGCAGATCGAGAACTCGCTGGCCTGGGCCAGCCTGCCCGGCAACCAGATACTGACTTTCGCTGACGATGACTATCCGCAGTCGCTGCTCAGCATTCCTGATCCACCGCCCGTGCTGTATGTAAAAGGTCGCAGCGATTTACTGTCGCGCGCATCGGTGGCCATCGTCGGCAGCCGCAATGCGACGCAGCAGGGCCTGCAAAACGCCGGACGCTTCGCAGAGGCGCTGAGCCACGCCGGACTGACGGTGGTTTCCGGATTGGCGCTGGGCATCGATGCGGCAGCCCATCAAGGGGCGCTCAGTGCGATGGCCTCGCAGGGATCGACCGTTGCCATCACGGGTACCGGACTCGATCTCGTCTATCCGGCAAGGCATCGTGAGCTTGCGCATCGCATCGCGGCAGAGGGCTGCCTGGTCAGCGAGTATCCGTTGGGCACGCCGGCGATTGCAGCGAATTTTCCGCGCAGGAACCGGCTGATCAGCGGACTATCGCTCGGCGTGCTCGTCGTCGAGGCCGCGCTGCAATCAGGATCGCTGATCACGGCCCGCAGCGCTCTCGAGCAGGGCCGCGAGGTGTTTGCGATCCCGGGATCGATCCATTCGCCACTCGCCAAAGGCTGTCATCAGCTGATTCGACAGGGGGCGAAACTGGTCGAATCGGCGCAAGATATTCTGGAAGAGCTGCGCTGGCAAAGTCCCGTCATCGCGCCTGAGAACAAGACAAGGGCGGCGGTCGCTGACGCGGGTCAAGCGGAGGCCGGTCTGTTGCTGAACGCTGCAGGGCATGATCCGGTATCTGTGGACGAACTCGCGGAACGCACCCGTCTGTCGGTGATGGCCATTCAGGCAGGCTTGCTGGAGCTCGAACTGCAAGGCCAGATCGAAAGGCTGGCCGGTGGCATGATCCGGCGTTTAGGTTGAGCTGCTGCTGTCGATCATCGCGACGGCATTCTGCTCTCGCAAAACTCCTGAGGATCTCGGCAAATCATGTGAGAATGAATCGTCGGGTATTAATTTTGTCATCAACAAAAACCGCCGAACTGACGCAATTACAGCCGCTAATTACATGAAATTAAAAGAAATTCGCGAGAAAAACTGCGCATTAGTAAATAACTGCCCGAGTTTTTTCCTCGATATGCTTGTGTGATCGCGCAGTTGCGGCTACATTACAAATATGTTTGAGGTCCTCGTTTACCTATACGAAACCTACTACCGTCCCGATGCCTGCCCCGATTCGGCAGTGCTCGCGAAAAAATTGTCGGCAGTCGGTTTCGAGGATGAAGAAATCTCGAAAGCGCTCGGGTGGCTGACTGACCTCGCAGAAACCACCAACGAGATGTTCAGCCAGCAGGCCCGGCAGACCGCTTTCTCTTTCGGATTCCGTGTCTATGCAGACCGCGAGTACGAGCTGCTCGGCAGCGCTGCGCTCGGCTTCATCGAATTCCTTGAATCTGCCGACGTCATCAATGCGCTGCAGCGTGAGATCGTGATCGAACGCGCCTGCGCGGCCAATGAATCCCCGATCCCGCTCGACAAGCTGAAAGTCATCGTGCTGATGGTGCTCTGGAGTCAGGGCAAGGAACCCGACGGCCTGATGTTCGACGAGCTGTTCATCGACGACGACGAAGCCGGCCCCCCGGTCTATCACTGAGACTCCCGTCAAATTTGCGGCGCCGCCCCGATGCGAACCGCGCCCGCCCCCTTCCATAAATGCACTGTTCTGCCCGGCGGGTCTGGCCTTCGCCCGGCGCATCATGAACTCATTCAAGGGCTTGACAAACCGCACCCGGCTTGCGGAGTCTGTGACAACGCGCTTATCATTGGCCGCACATGCGCTGAAGTTGTCAAATAGTTAGTGCCCATGCCCGGTTTTGCCGCATATATATAGAGGCAGAACGGGTTCAGGCCTTGCGAGGCCTGCATTCTGCTGCTCCCCCTGATCCGGATACATCATGACCAAAACGCTCATCATTGCTGAGAAGCCCTCTGTCGCGAACGACATTGCGAAGAGCCTTGGCGGCTTCACGAAGCACGATGAGTACTTCGAGTCCGACGAGTTCGTCCTGTCTTCTGCGATCGGCCATCTGGTCGAGATCGCGGCGCCCGAGGAATACGATGTCAAACGCGGCAAATGGTCGTTTGCCAATTTGCCCATGATTCCGCCGCATTTCGCGCTCAACCCCATCCAGAAGACCGAGTCGCGGCTGAAGCTGCTCAACAAGCTGATCAAGCGCAAGGACGTCGGCGAAATCATCAACGCCTGTGACGCCGGGCGCGAGGGTGAGCTGATCTTCCGGCTGATCGTCCAGTACGCAAAAGCCAAACAGCCGGTCAAGCGCCTGTGGCTGCAATCGATGACGCCGGGCGCAATCCGCGATGCGTTCGCACACCTGCGAGACGACCAGGACATGCTGCCACTGGCCGATGCCGCACGCTGCCGCAGCGAAGCCGACTGGCTGATCGGCATCAATGGCACGCGCGCAATGACCGCGTTCAACTCGAAAGAGGGCGGCTTTTATCTGACCACGGTCGGTCGTGTGCAAACGCCGACGCTATCGATCGTGGTCGAGCGCGAAGAGAAGATCAAGCAATTCGTGCCACGCGATTTCTGGGAAGTGCGCGCCGAGTTCGTCTGCGCGGCGGGCATCTATGAAGGCCGCTGGCTGGATACCGCGTTCAAAAAAGACGAGACCGATCCCGAGAAAAAAGCGGAACGCCTGTGGAGCAAGGCGGCGGCCGAATCCATCGTCGCAGCCTGCCGCGGCAAAGCCGGCAATGTCACTGAAGAATCCAAGCCCAGCACCTCGATGGCGCCGGCACTGTTCGACCTCACGAGTCTGCAGCGCGAAGCCAATGCGCGCTTCGGCTTCTCCGCCAAGAACACGCTGGGGCTGGCGCAGGCGCTCTATGAAAAGCACAAAGTGCTCACCTATCCGCGTACCGACTCCAAGCACCTGCCGGAAGATTATCTGGGCACGGTGAAGCAGACGCTGGAATCGCTGGGCGAGAGCAACAACTACTATCCGCTGTCGGCACAGATCCTGAACAATAACTGGGTCAAGCCGAACAAGCGCATCTTCGACAACACCAAGATCAGCGATCACTTCGCGATCATCCCGACCGGCCAGTGGCCAAAGTCGCTGTCGGAACCCGAACAGAAGCTGTATGACCTCGTCGTGCGCCGCTTCATGGCGATATTCTTCCCTGCGGCCGAGTATCTGGTGACCACGCGCTTTACCGAAGTGTCCGGCCACCAGTTCAAAACCGAAGGCAAGATCCTGACCAACCCCGGCTGGCTCGCGGTGTATGGCAAAGAGGCGGTGGATCCGAATGCCAAAGAAGGCGAAGGCACCGGCACACTGGTGCCAGTAGCGAAAGGCGAGAAGGTCAAGACCGACAAGGTCGATGCGCATGGCCTCGTCACCAAGCCGCCCGCGCGCTATTCGGAAGCGACGCTGCTGTCGGCGATGGAGAGCGCAGGCAAGCTGGTTGACGATGAAGAGCTGCGCGATGCGATGGCCGGCAAGGGTCTGGGCACGCCGGCGACGCGCGCGGCCATCATTGAGGGGCTGCTGAATGAAAAATACCTGATCCGCGAAGGCCGCGAACTGATACCGACCGCGAAAGCCTTCCAGTTGATGACGCTGCTGCGCGGGTTGGGTGTGGCCGAACTCACTGCACCCGAGCTGACGGGCGAATGGGAATTCAAGCTCGCACAAATGGAACGTGGCGGCATCAGCCGCGAAGCATTCATGCGCGAGATCGCGCAGATGACGCAAACCATCGTCAAGCGCGCCAAGGAATACGACAATGACACGATCCCGGGCGACTATGCGACGCTGAAGACACCCTGCCCGAATTGCGGCGGCGTGGTCAAAGAAAACTATCGTCGTTTCGCCTGCACGAAATGCGAATTCTCGATCAGCAAAATTCCCGGCAGCCGCCAGTTCGAAGTGGCCGAGGTCGAAGAATTGCTGACCAACCGCACCATCGGACCCCTGCAGGGCTTCCGCTCGAAGATGGGCCGTCCGTTTGCCGCGATACTGAAGATCTCGCGCGACGAAGAGATAAAGAACTACAAGCTCGAGTTCGATTTCGGCCAGAGCAACGACGATGATGAAAATGCCGAGGGCGTCGATTTCACCGGACAGACGCCGCTGGGTGCCTGCCCGAAATGTGGCAGCGGTGTCTACGAGATGGGCCTCGCCTATGTCTGCGAAAAGACCGTCGCCAAACCCAAGGCCTGTGATTTCCGCAGCGGCCGCATCATTCTTCAGCAAGAGATCCTGCCCGAGCAGATGGTCAAGCTGCTTAACGAGGGCCGCACCGATCTGCTGCCCGGTTTTGTGTCGCAGCGCACCCGCCGGCCGTTCAAGGCCTTCCTGGTCAAAGGCAAGGATGGCAAGGTGAGCTTCGAATTCGAAGAGCGCAAGGGCAAGCCGGCGGCAAAAACGGCCGGCAAAGCGGCGGCCGAGGAGAACGACGCCGCGCCGGCGAAAAAACCGCCCGCCAAAAAAACGGCGAGCAAGACCGCAGTGAAAGCCGTGCCTGCGGTCGCGAAAAAAGCGACCGCCAAGAAAGCAGGCAAAACCGCCAGTAAGTCAGCCGCGAAGAAGGTCGCTGCCAAAAAAATCAGCGCAAAGAAAGCCGCCTGACCCCACGTCGACCTGTCTGAGGTCATGCAAGGCAGCGCCTTGCGTGACCTCAATGGCCGGCTCCTCCTCCCGAACTTTCGCCGTTACTTCCGCTTCTACTCTCTGCATCTCGATGCAGTTCTCCGGTACGCCATGGGTTGCGTACTGATTTTTCACTTAGCGGGAGTGATCTATGACCAAGTGGTTGATATCGGTTGCCTGCGCGATGCTGATGGTCGCGTGCTCAGGCATGACAGGTGGAGGTTCCGGCGGCGGCACACCGGGCTCAGGCAGCAGCGGTAGCGGCACCTCGGGCTCCAGTTCAAAAGGCAGCTCCTCATCGGGCGGCTCCTCCATGCCCTCAGACAGCGGTGGACAGTCGGGCAGTAGCTCAGGCATGTCAGGCGGATCTTCTACTGGCACCGGAAGCCCATCAGGCAATGGCAGTTCCTCCATGCCCGCCGAGTCCGGCGGCAGTTCCTCTGGGATGAGTCCCGGATCGACATCGGGATCCTCGTCGTCCGGCACCAGCTCCGGCGCCGCCGGTGGCATGGGCACCGATACCCCGAGTACTACCAGCCCCACACCCAGCACATCGCCCGGCCCCGGCACCAGCCCGAGCACCGGACAGTGATGCATCGCTTCTCTGCCTGTAGCCGCAGGCAGAGAAGCGTACAGGCATCCGCTAGAAATACCATGCGTTACACTGTCAGGCTGCGCACTTCGCTCTGCCTGACATGTTCTCGACAACTCAGCCGCCCCGACTCGCCCACGTACTGATCGCCAGTGGCATCATCCTGTCACTCGTGATGGGCGTTCGTCATGGTTTTGGTTTCTGGCTGCAGCCCATCTCGCAGGCGCATCAGTGGACGCGTGAGACGTATTCGCTGGCGATGGCAGTGCAAAACCTCTTATGGGGCGTGTTCGGCCCGCTGGCAGGCGTTGCGGCAGACCGTCTGGGCGCGGCGCGCGTCGTATTCCTTGGTGCGCTGGTGTATGCCGCAGGCCTGTTGTGGATGGCACTGGTCGATCAGCCCATCGCTTTTGTGACGGGCTCCGGGATACTGATCGGCGCCGCCATGGCGTGCACGGCATTTGGCGCGTTGTCCGGCATCGTCGGTCGCACGGCATCGGTCGCGCAACGCTCCTGGGCGTTCGGCATTCTTGGCGCGGCCGGTTCTTTCGGCCAGTTTGCGATGGTGCCGGTCGAACAGCAGCTGATTGCCCTCACCGACTGGCATCAGGCGCTGTGGATTCTTGCAGCCATGATCACGCTGGTTGTGCTGCCGCTGACCCTGATGCTGCGCGAGCCCAGACCCACGCATGCATCCCACCTGCCTCAGCAAAGCGTGACCGAGGCCATCACAGAAGCCTTCGGGCACCGTCCGTTCATGCTGCTCGTCGCCGGCTATTTCGTCTGCGGTTTTCAGGTGGTGTTCATCGGCGTGCACCTGCCGGCCTATCTGAAGGACCAGGGCATCACGGATCCTCAGGTGGCCGTCACGGCGCTTGCGCTGATCGGCCTGTTTAATATCTTTGGCTCTTACTATGCCGGCAAGCTCGGCGGATGGCTGCCGAAACGTTATCTGCTGTCGGGCATCTACTTCGCTCGCGCCGTGCTGATTTCGCTCTTCCTGCTGGCGCCGCTGTCGCCGCTGACGGTCTATCTGTTTGCAGCCTCGATGGGATTGCTGTGGCTGTCCACCGTGCCTCTCACCAATGGCATGGTGGCGGGGATCTTCGGCGTGCGCTATCTGTCCATGCTGTCGGGCTTTGTTTTCCTGTCGCACCAGATCGGCAGCTTCATTGGCGTCTGGATGGGCGGTTATCTGTACACCATCGAAGGCAACTACCAGACCGTGTGGCTGATCACGATCGCGCTGGGCGTGTTTGCCGGACTGATCAACCTGCCGATCAATGAATCGCCGATCGCACGTGAACCGGTGGCGGCGACATGAAGCGCATGACCTCTTCGCGTGCGATGCTGATGGCGCTCGGCGCTGCCGTACTGGCGGCGGTCTTTCAAGCCTATCTGAAGCCGGGCTTCATCATCGATATGGCGAACCGACTATGGCTGTGTCTTTGACCTCTGCAACGAACCCTGATCCCATGTCCCACGCTGCCCAATCCCGCCCTCCGATACAGGCGCTACGCGCCTCCCGCATACGCGAAGTCGCCAATGCCGGCATGGGGCGCGCCGATGTGCTGCCTTTCTGGTTCGGTGAACCGGACGAAGTCACGCCGGATTTCATCCGCGACGTTGCCAAGCGGGCGCTCGATGACGGGGACACCTTCTATACGCAGAACTTCGGCCTGCCCGCGCTGCGCGAAGCACTGGCCGCCTACTCGTCCAGACTGCACCGGCCAACGGATGCCGCGAACATCGCCGTCACTTCCTCCGGCGTTTCGGCGCTGATGCTGGTCGCACAGTTGCTGCTCAATCCCGGCGACCGGGTCGTGATCGTCACGCCGCTGTGGCCGAATCTGGTCGAGATCCCCAAGATCATGAATGCGGAATCAGTGACCGTGTCGCTGAAGCTCGACACCACGGGCGCCGAGCCGTCATGGGAGCTCGACCTGAATGAATTGCTTGACGCGCTCACGCCCGGTACTCGGGCACTGCTGCTGAACTCGCCCAACAATCCTACGGGCTGGACGATCACGCGTGAGCAACAGGAGATCATTCTCGCGCATTGCCGCAAGCACGGCATCTGGCTGATGGCCGATGATGTGTATGAGCGTCTTGTGTACGACCAGCCGGCAGGACAGCTGGCCTGCGCGCCATCGTTTCTGGATATCGCCGAAGCGGATGAACGCGTGGTGTCGACCAACAGTTTCTCGAAATCCTGGCTGATGACGGGCTGGCGACTGGGATGGATGCAGGTACCCGTGTCGCTGATGGCCGACCTTGGCAAGCTGATCGAGTACAACACCTCATGCGCGCCGGGCTTTGTGCAAAAGGCCGGCATCGTCGCCGTCGAGCGCGGCGAAGACATCGTCGCGCACACCATCGCGCGCTACAGCAAAGCACGCGATTATTTGTTCGAGCAGCTGTCGGCCCCCTTCTTCCGCGACGCGGGCATCGTTGCACCGCGGCCCAAAGGCGCGATGTACCTGTTCTTCCGCATGCAAGGTGAGCAGGACACGCTCGCGCTATGCAAGCAGCTGGTGGCAGAGGCGGGACTCGGTCTGGCACCAGGCAGTGCGTTCGGCCCCGAAGGCGAGGGCGCGATCCGCTGGTGCTTTGCCAGCTCTGTCGAGCGGCTTGAACTGGGCGTGCAGCGGCTGGAAAATTTCCTTCGCAAACGTTCCTCGTAGCTTCATGCATACTACGCGGCCCGGACATCGCCGGTAACGATAAAAATATTCAGGAGACCTCATGCCCAAGCCCATCAAGACCGCCATCTCAGGCAGCCTGCCCAAGCCCGCATGGCTGGCCGAACCGGAGAAGCTCTGGGCACCCTGGCAGCTGCAGGGCGAGGCGCTTGATCAGGCGAAAGCCGATGCGATGCGGCTGGCAGTCGATGACCAGCTGCGCGCCGGCATTACCGTGATCGGCGATGGCGAGCAGACGCGCCAGCATTTCGTCACCACCTTCATAGAACATCTGAGCGGCGTCGACTTCGTCAACCGCAAGACGGTGCGCATTCGTAATCGCTATGACGCGGACGTGCCGGTCGTCGTCGACAAGGTCGCGCGCGCGCGGCCGGTGTTTGTGGACGATGCGAAGCGGCTGCGCGCACTGACGAACCAGCCGATCAAGTTCACGCTGCCCGGCCCGATGACCATGATCGACACGCTCTACGATGACTACTACAAGAGCCGTGAAAAACTGGCCTGGGCGTTTGCCGAAATTCTGAATGAAGAAGCAAAGGAACTGGCCGCCGCCGGCGTGGATATCGTGCAATTCGACGAACCGGCATTCAATGTGTTCTTCGATGAAGTGCGCGACTGGGGCGTGAAGACGCTGGAGCGCGCTGCGCAAGGTCTCTCCTGCAAGACCGCCGTGCATATCTGCTATGGCTATGGCATCGAAGCCAATATCAAATGGAAGCAGGGGCTGGGCGATGAATGGCGTCAATACGAGCATGTATTCCCGCTGCTGGCCAAGAGCGCGATCGATCAGGTCAGCCTCGAATGCCAGAACTCGCGCGTGCCCATGGAACTGATCTCTCTGCTCAAAGGCAAGGATGTGCTGGTCGGCGCGATTGATGTCGCGACCCAGCAGGTCGAAACGCCGGAAGCCGTCGCCGAGGTGCTGCGCCGCGCGCTGAAATACGCGGAGGTCGAGCATGTGCAGGGCTGCACCAACTGCGGACTGGTGACGCTGCCGCGCGATGTGGCGACCGCCAAGCTGGCCGCGCTGGCAGCAGGCGCTGAGCTGCTCAGCAAGGAACTCGGGCTGAGTTAAACAACCGGAAACAGGCGTCGCCCCCGCCGCCTGCACCGGAGGACGCCGAGGGGTAGAATGCGCGAATGGACGTTACCCTGACAGAGCTGGAACAAGCCATTAACTACTGGCGACGGATGCGGCCCTCCACCGGGGAGGAACGCGCGCTGTCGTCCGAAGTGAATGCGCTCGCCGATGTCTATGCGCTGATGATCTTCGAGCGCGCCCGCACGCGTCCTTTGTCATCGCTCGGCGACGAGGCGCGCTTGCTGATCGACGGCTGGCGCACATCGGCCGAAGGCAACGCGGCCTGAAGCTGATGTCGCTGCTGACGTCGGGTGGCCGACGTCGTGGCACGATCTTCTGTATTCCCTTCGCTACTGCCGTTGTCCGTCGCCACAGGCTCGTGGCCAAGCCAGGTCGCCAGCAGACGCCGCAGCCGATCCGGTGAAATCCGATGGGTCGCATCGGTGTTCTGATACAACCAGTCCGACAGCGCCAGAAAGCGCGCAAACGGTGAATCGCCCAGCAACTCCGGCATCAGATCGGCAAACCGGCCGGAGTTCGCGACCAGATCCCAGTAACGCGCAAAGCGCACCAGACGCTGCATCATCGGAAACTCGATACGATCCGTCTTGAGTATCTGATACGGCGGCGCACTGTCGAACACCAGCCCGTAAGGATCTGTGTGCCGGCTGATCGGCGCGCCGCGCAGCCGCTTCAGTATGCCGAACTGAATCTCATGCGGGAGAAGCGCGGCGAGTGTGTCGAAGCCCGCCGCAAAGCTCTGCAGGTCTTCACCGGGCAGGCCGGCAATCAGATCGACATGCAAATGCGCGTGCGTCTCTTCGCGCAACCACCGAAGGTTGGCGATCGCTTTGTCATTGTTCTGGCGGCGGCTGATCAGCGCCTGCACCTCCGGATTGAATGTCTGTATCCCGATCTCGAACTGCAAGGTCCCGGCGGGAAACTGCCGTATGCTGGCTTTCAGCGATTCGGGCAAATGATCCGGCACCAGCTCGAAGTGCGCGAATACGGGATCGTCGGTATTCGCTTCGAGCTTATCTAGAAAAAACTGCAAGATGCGCCGACTGGTGGCGACATTCAGATTGAAGGTGCGGTCGACGAATTTGAATACGCGCACGCCGCGCGCATGCAGTGTCTCAAGCTGTTCCAGCAAGGCCTCGAGCGGAAATGGCCAGGCAGTCTTGTCCAGGGCCGACAGACAGAACTCGCACTTGAACGGACAGCCGCGCGAGGCTTCGACGTAGACGGTGCGATGCGCGATGTCGTCGGCAGAGTAGTGCTGATACGGAAAATGGATCTGTTCCACCGGCGGCTGCTCTCCGGCGTGCACCTTCATCAGCACGCGGGGCCCGTTCAGAATCTGCGCGCACAGTCTCGGAAAGCTCACGTCGCCCCAGCCCGTAATCACATAGTCGGCCAGGCGCACGATCTCCTGTTCACCGGTCTCGTGCGAGACCTCGGGACCGCCCAGCACCACCGTCACCTGCGGCGCCACCCGCTTGAGCAAGGCGACGATGCGAGTGAGTTCCTCGACATTCCAGATGTAGACCCCGAACCCGATGATCCGGGGGCTGGCCGCCAGCAGCTTCTCGACCACGTCAGCAGGGCGCGCGCCAATCACGAATTCCTGCAGCTGCGTGATGGGCGCGAGCGCGCCCATGTTCGCCATCAGATAGCGCAGGCCAAGCGACGCATGCGAATAGCGCGCGTTCAGGGTGCTGAGGATGATGCTCACCGGGACAGCTCCGCCTCCTGCAGCTGGCGCCATTGCACCTTGCCGGTGGCTGATTTTGGCAAAGCGTCGGCGAAGCTGATGATGCGCGGCACTTTGTACGCAGCCATCTGCTCGCGCGACCAGGCGATCAGGTCTTCTTCGGACAGCTCACTGCCCGGCTTTTTTACCACGACGGCCTTCACGGTTTCGCCCCGATACGCATCTTTTGCGGCGATGACGCAGCATTCCTGCACCTCCGGATGCCGATACATCATGGTTTCCACTTCGGCCGGCCAGACCTTGTAGCCGCTGGCATTGATCATCCGCTTCAGACGATCGGTGAAGAAAAAGAATCCTTCATCGTCCCGATAGCCGAGATCGCCGGTGCGAAAGAAATCCTTGCCATCCATCTGAAGGAAAGCCTCGCGTGTCTTTTGCTCATCGCGCCAGTAACCAGCGAATACTTGCGGACCATGAATGATGATCTCCCCGATCTCGTTCGGCGGCAGCTCGCGCAGGCTGTCCGGATCGATCACGCGCGAATCGACATTGAATATCGGTATGCCGAGACACTGCTGCTTGAGCCGCTGCAGCGGATTCGAATGCGAAGTCGCGATAGTTTCTGTCAGCCCGTAACCTTCCATGTAACGCAATCCGGTCAGGTCCAGCAATTTTTGCGCGATCGCCGCTGGCATCGCCGCGCCGCCACCGGACACCCGTCTCAGGCTGCTGATGTCAAAGTCGTACAAGCGGGGATGGGACAGGAAATCAATCATCATCGTCGGAATGCAGGTCCAGCTGCTGACCTTGTGCCGCGTGATCAGACGGCCGGCCTGATCCCGATCCCAGCGCGCCATCATGATCAGCGTCGCGCCAGCGTAGAGGCAGGCATTCATGCTGATCTGCATGCCCGTCACATGAAACAAGGGCAGCGAGAGCAGGATGACATGATCGGCCGACGCACCGCCCGCCCACAAGGCGCCGCTGATCGCGTTGAACATCAGCGAACGATGCTTGTGCATGCAGGCTTTCGGAAGACCCGTCGTGCCCGAGGTATAGAGCAGACAGGCAAGATCATCCGGGCCCGCGAGATGGGGTGAGGGCGCCAGGCTGGCACCGAGGGCATCGGCCCAGCGAATGAGGCGCGCATCATCCTGCGCAACGCGTGGCGCCAGCAGCCAGTCGGGCAAGCCGTCTTCCAGCTCACCCAGATAATCGGCATAGCAGGCGACAATGATCTGTCTGAGCAGACTCGTCTGCAGCAAAGGGCCCAGCTCGGGCAGCAATTCTTGCGCACACAGCGCCAGCGTCGCGCCGCTGTCCTCGACCGCATGGCGCAACTCGTCGCGCAACAGCATGGGATTGACCGGAACGATCACGGCGTCGGCGCGCAGGATCGCGTAATAGGCAATGACGAACTGCGGGCTGTTCTGCATCTGCAGCAGCACCCGGTCGCCCCGCTGCACCCCGCACGCCTGCTGAAGATAGCCGGCCAGTGCATCCACCTGCGCCTGCAAGTCCCGGTAGCTGAGACGATGGCCATAAAAGTCCAGCGCTGTCTTGTCCGGATATCTGAGCGCAGAGATCGCCAGATTGGCATAGACGCTGGTCTGTGGCGGCGTCAGTGTGTGCGGCAGTCCGGCCGGCCAGTGCGGGTAATGGGCTTGGTTCATGGACAGGGGGACGGTGATCGACATGCGGCACATGTCAGCGGATGCCCCGGATTATAGGGGGCAGCCCGGCAGCCAGCGTGGCTGCTGCCGGGGGAAACCCCGAATTATTTTCATATGAGCAATGGATATTGACGATCAGAGGATTTTTTGCTGCTCTGCACAAAAAATCCTTGACAGCTATTTTCGCGCCCGTACAATCCCGTTTATTGCAGCGCACAAAAAGGGCGTTGCTCCCGGATACACCGAACTCTTTCAAGGAGAAACGCCATGTTTACCACTGCAGACCAGCTGTCCAATGCCACCAAAGCGTCGATCGACGCCCAACTCAATGCGATGAGCGAGCTTGCCAGCAAGGCACTGCACAGCGTCGCCGAGCTGGCCGAACTGAATATCGCCACCGCCAAGGCCACCCTTGAGCATGCCTCGTCGACCGCGCAGCAGCTGCTCGCGGCCAAGGACGCTCAGGAAGTGATCCAGCTGTCCTCGTCGCAGGCACAACCCGGCGCAGAGAAAGCGCTGGCCTATGGCCGTCATCTGGCTGGCATTGCCACCAAGGCGCAGGCTGAACTGACCAAGACCACCGAGGCCCGTGTTGCCGAGACCTCGCGTCACGTCACCAAGCTGCTCAACGACTTGTCTGACGCGGCACCGGCGGGTTCGGAACAGGCCATCGCTCTCCTGAAGACCAGCGTCGCTAACGCCAACGCAGCCTATGAGCAGCTGCTGAAGGCCAGCAAGAATGCGGTTAACACGGTGGAAGAAAGCTTCAACGAAGCGACAAAGCACTTTGTGTCAGCCACTGAGAAGCCGGCTCGCAGCAAGAAGCAGTAACAATCACTGCATCACCCCCATCAAAGGGCCGCATGCGCGGCCCTTTGTCTTGGGCGGGAATCGATGCGCGTGCGGGTTCAGCCGCTGATCGACAGCGCCACCGCCTCAGCGACCCGAATCCCATCGATCGCTGCCGACATGATGCCGCCCGCATAACCTGCGCCTTCGCCTGCAGGATACAGTCCGCGCGTATTCATGCTCTGAAGATCCTCGCCGCGGCGTATGCGTACCGGTGAAGAAGTTCGGGTCTCTACGCCGGTCAGCACGGCGTCATGCATGGCAAAGCCGCGAATCTGGCGATCGAAGGCAGGCAAGGCTTCGCGTATGGCCGTGATCGCATACGCGGGCAGCGCGCTGTCGAGCTCGCCCAGCGTCACGCCGGGTTTATAGGAAGGCAGCACGTCGCCAAATTCTCTGGACGAACGCGCCGCAATAAAATCGCCGACCAGCTGCCCCGGCGCATTGTAGTTACCGCCGCCAAGTGCGAATGCGCGCGACTCGATCTCTCGTTGAAAATCAATGCCCGCCAGCGGACCACCGGGATAATCTGCCGGCGTGATGCCGACCACGATGCCCGCATTCGCATTGCGTTCATTGCGGGAATACTGGCTCATGCCATTCGTCACGACCCGTCCGGGTTCGGAGGTCGCGGCGATCACCGTGCCGCCCGGGCACATGCAGAAGCTGTAGACCGAACGGCCATTGCTGGCATGATGAACCAGCTTGTAATCAGCGGCGCCCAGAACCGGATGACCCGCGCTCGCACCAAACCGCGCGCGATCGATCAGGGATTGCGGATGCTCGATTCGGAACCCGACCGAGAAAGGCTTGGCCTCGACATACACGCCGGCACGCTGCAGCATCTGGAAGGTGTCGCGCGCACTGTGTCCGACGGCCAGTACCACATGGTCGGCCGCGATCCGCTCGCCATTCGATAGCACCACGCCGCGCACCTGACCTTCGTCAATCTCGATGTCCTCGACCTTCTGCTCGAAGCGGAATTCGCCGCCCAAAGAGACGATGGTCTCGCGCATGATTTCGATCATTTTCACGAGCCTGAAGGTGCCAATGTGCGGCTTGCTCACATAGAGGATCTCGGGCGGCGCATCGGCCTTGACGAATTCTTCGAGCACCTTGCGTCCGTAGTGCTTGGGATCGCTGACCTGCGTCCACAGCTTGCCATCAGAAAAAGTGCCCGCGCCGCCTTCGCCGAATTGCACATTCGATTCCGGATGCAACTCACGCTTGCGCCACAGTCCGAAGGTATCCTTGGTGCGTTCACGTACCGTCTTGCCACGCTCAATGATCACAGGACAAAAACCGGATTGGGCCAGTATCAGCGCGGCGAACAATCCGCAGGGGCCAAAACCGATCACGACCGGGCGCAGCGCGGGCCGCTGGCGGGCACGCGCGACAAACTGATAGGTTGTATCCGGGCTGCGGGTGATCTTGCTGCCGGGGCGCACCCGGGCCAGCACGGCGGTCTCATCATCGACCTCGACATCCAGCGTGTACACCAGTTGAATGGCGCTTTTCTTGCGCGCGTCAAAGGCGCGCCGGAAGATATGGACAGCCCTGAGCTGAGGGTCGGCGATGCCAAGCCGCGCCAGCACCTCCTGGCGAAGCGCGGGCTCGGGATGATCGAGCGGCAGCTGAAGGTCGGTAATTCGAAGCATGGGCAACGGCGAGTGAGCGAGGAAACTGCAATGACAAGGCAGCTTCGCTCGTCGGCAGAACACGCCGTATTTTACTCAAGCCATGCGCTCACGACCATTGGGCACAGCACTGCTGCACGCTCTTGCAGGATTTCAGCGACTGGTGCCCGATGAGGACGGTGTCTTTTCGTCGGACGTGCCACTGCCGGTACTGCCGGCGCCACTTTTGCCACGGCTGGAGGATTTCACATTGCGCTCGGTCTCTTCGGCCAATTGCTGGTGTGACTCGACCACGCCCATCGTCTTGCTGGCGTAATTCTTCAGCTCGCTATCCTGCGCCTTGGTGCTGGCCTGCTTGAGCAGCTTGTGCGTGTCTTTGTGGGAGCGATCCCCGGCCTGTTCAAGATATTGCTTGTCGAATTTGTCGCCTGACAGTGACGACAAACGCTTCTCCATCGCCTTCTGCTGGCGGTCCGGCTCGGTAGGCAAGGTCACCCCCTTGGCCTGGGCAACCTGCTTGAGTTCATCCAGCGCCTTGGTGTGGTCGTCCACCATTTTCTGCGCAAAGCTCTTGACCTGATCGTTCTGCGATTTTTCCTGCGCGAGCTTGCCTGCACTGATCTCGGCAAGATTTGCCTGCGCAATCTCGGTCATCAGTTTTTCATCCGCCCGGCTGAGTTTTCCAGTCCCCGCACTGGCAGCTCCCCCGGCAGCGCTGGAGGCGCCTGAACTGGCCTTGCCCTGAGGGGATTCCTCCGTTTTGCCGGGCGGGGATTCTTCAGGACTCTGCGAGTGGGCGGTCAGCGTATTGAACAGGAACGCTGCGCTGACGAGTCCGAAAGCTATTCCGGACATTGAGCGTCTGATTGAGGGCATTTGCATAGACATTCTCCTGTGGACAGAGTGGTTTGTCAGATCATGACAAGCAGGGACTGTGTTGCAATTGACGTGCCATCTCGTGCCACCGGCAGATTCACGCAGCCAGCGGGCCTTCGCTCAGTGTGCTCTGCGCGCAGGAAGAAAAATTTACAGAGAAAGTGAAAAAGCGCCCATCGGTAGCGTCCGTCACCGGAGCAACGTGGGGCTCGTGTCAGAAGGATTGAAGAAACATCAAAAGTCACTTGTAGAAGCGAAGCGCCGCAGCTATCATCACCGGCGCTTTAAACGGGGCTTACCTGCAGACCTTACCTGCCAAGCCCCACCCGCGCTCCCGGCCCCGGCGGCAAGGCGCTTTCCTCTGGCACCCATGAAACACACACCTGACGACTCTGCTTCTTCCCCCATTGATTCATTCATCAAGGTCAGGCATTCGCGCATCCACGGTAATGGCGTGTTTGCTGCCCGCAAGATTCCTTCCGGGGCACGCATCATTGAATACCAGGGAAAGCGGATCACTGAAAAGCAGGCTGAGAAGCGCTTCGGCCAAGACCCCGACAATCCCTACCACACGTTTTTCTTCAGCCTCGACAGCGGAAAGCTGATTGACGGCGGGGATGAGGGAAATGATGCGCGCTGGATCAATCATTCCTGCGAGCCGAATTGCGAGGCACAGGAAGAGAAAGGACGCGTGTATATCCATGCGCTGCGCGACATTCGCCGCGGCGAGGAATTGTCCTACGATTATGGCCTGATCATTGGCGAACGCCTGACCAAGACCATCCGGCAGGCCTATGCCTGTCGCTGCGGCTCTGCGGAGTGCCGTGGCACGATGCTGGCGGTGAAGAAAAAAGCGTCGACGAAGCGCACGGCGAAAAAATCCGCAAAGAAATCCGCAAAAAAAGCCTGAAGATCAGGTCGCAGATCCTGAACCACGCTGCGCCGCCATGGCAACTGGCGCGCGCAGGGTGGCCAGAAGTCGGGGTTACCAGCGGCCGAAGTCCTCGCGCGCAAGATCGAGGAACTCGGTGCGCATCGCCAGATTGGGTTGCAGCTCGCCCAGCATTGCAGAGGTCACGGTTTCTTCCCCCGCCGTCTTGATGCCACGGCTTTCCATGCACAGATGACGGCAGCGTATGACGACGCCGACGGCCTTGGGCTGCAAATGCTCCATCAGCGCATTGGCTACCTGGATGGTCAGCCTCTCCTGCACTTGCAAACGCTTGGCAAAGCAATCGACCAGACGCGTGAGCTTGGACAGTCCGACAATTTTCCCGTTAGGCATGTAGCCGACCGTCGCCTTGCCAAAGAAGGGGGCGAGGTGATGCTCGCAATGGCTATACACCGGAATATTACGAACCACGATCAGTTCGTTGTACTGCTCCGCACCATCTTCGAAGGCTTTGAGTACATCGGCAGGATTTTGGTCATAGCCGGACGTCCAGTGCTTCCATGCCTTCGTCACGCGATGCGGTGTCTCGAGCAGCCCCGGACGATCAGGGTCTTCGCCGACGCTTTTCAAGAAGCGTCGCCAATCATTCTCGTTGAATTCGTCGGACATCAGTAGGGTCCCTCAAGTGAGTGGTGGTGGCTTGCGTGCAGAAGTGCAGGCTTGTCTCCCCCCGAAGTGCCCGTATTCAACGCCGGCGCCATCGTACCCGAAATTCGGAATTCGTTTCGAGAGGGGCTGCCCGCCATGCCGGGCTTGGGTTATCCTTCCGACACGCTGGGGCAGCAGGTATCGCCTTGGCCCGGAGAGACAATCAACAGACAATGACAAGAGACCATGAACATCCCACATCTTCTCGTGAGCCGGCTTGTCCGCTCGCTCGCCATTCCAGCCGTCACGCTGATGTCATGCGCGGCACTGGCCGCGCCATTTGCGTATGTGCCCAACGAAAAAAGCGGAACGATCTCCGTGATCGACACGGAGAACGACACCGTGGTCGCGGAAATCAAGGCCGGCGACAAGCCGCGCGGACTGGCGGCGTCCATCGACGGCAAAACACTCTATGTCAGCGACCAGCCCAATAATGCGCTGGTGAAGATCGATCTCGAGCAGCGCGTGGCAGCCGGAACGATCGATCTTGGAGAGTCCCCGGAAGGGGTGTCAATCTCGCCCGATGGCAAATGGGTCGCCGCAGCTTCCGAGATCAGTAATTCCGTGAACTTCATCTCGACCGCGACGGGCCGCAAGATGTACGCCGTCAAGACGCGCGGCAAAAATCCCGAGCATGCGGTGTTCAGCCCGGATGGCAAGCTGATGTATGTGTCCGCCGAAGAAGCGGACAGCGTGGATGTCATTGATGTGGCCAAGCGCAAGCAAGTCGCTTCGATCAAGGTGGGCACTCGCCCGCGGGGCATCGCTTTCCGTCCGGATGGCAAGTTCGCGTATGTGGCCTCGGAGCTGGTGAACACGGTCTATGTGATCGATGTGGCCAAGCGCAAGGTCATCAAGCAACTTGCGACTGGCAATTTTTGCAACGGCGTGACCGCATCCCCTGACGGCAGCCGGGTCTTTGTATCGAACGGCAAAGATGGCACCGTGTCGGCCATCGACGCCTCGACGCAAGAGATCATCGCCACCATCCCCGTCGGCAAGCGCCCCTGGAACATGGCCATCACGCCGGACGGCAAAAAGCTGTACGTTGCCAACGGCCGCTCGAATTCCGTTTCCGTCATTGACGCTGTTGAACTGAAGACCCTCGGCGAAGTGAAAGTCGGTGAGACGCCCTGGGGTGTCGTGATTCGCTAAAGGCACACCGCGGGCACGGGATAGTGCCTGCTCCTGTGACAACCCGCCAAACGGCGGGTTTTTTTATACCTTTAAAAACTTCTTCATCGAAAAACTTCTCCCGGCTCAGCCCCGCAACGCCCCCGTCTGAAATCCGACTGACCAGATGAAAATTATTCACTTGTAACCCGATCTTCGGCCAGCCTATATTCGAGGCCCCACTTGCATTGCAGCATTGCTTCCATTGATTTGGTTATAAAAAAATTAATGAAAGTTTTGCTTGGGTCTTAGTCGTACTTAGTACTGTCAGTAATAAAAACCAATCGGAGATTAAATTGGCCAAATCCACCGTTTTTGCAAAAAGTATCCTGGCATCCGCTCTGGTTGTAGCATTCGCTGCACCGAGCTTTGCTAAAGACGAGAATCTCGAAAAGATCTCGGCATTTAAAAACACCAACACTGCGATCGACATCCCCACCGTTCCTCAGACCGGTGCCAATGTTGACCAGCTGAAGGCCAACCTGAAGAAGATCAAGCTGCCGGAAGGCTTCAAGATCGAACTGTACGCTGTCGTTCCTGACGCGCGCTACATGGCTGTCGCTCCTTCGACCAACATGCTGTTCGTCGGCACCCGCAAGACCACCGTCTGGGCTGTTACCGACCGCAACGGCGACAACGTTGCTGACGAAGTCAAGCCTTTCGCTCCTTCGATCAAGTTCAAGAACCCGAACGGCGTCTGCTGGACCAAGGACGGCTTCCTGATCGTGGTCGAGTCGAACCGCGTTCTGAACTTCCCCGCAGCCGA
>JACCDH010254143.1_pt1 | contig 30655 bp, 28 predicted proteins | sample 7442481 | NCBI WGS metagenome assembly JACCDH01 (sample SAMN15323433, study PRJNA562643) | freshwater metagenome | isolation source: river surface water | place: USA:Blue River Watershed | collected 2017-08-15
GCAGGCGGCCATTTCGCGCGACCAGTCGATCGCCAGGCCCATCGCCTGCATCTGCTTCTTCATGTACTCGATGTTCGCGTAGGTCCACTGCGCGGGCGGTACGCCGTTGGCCATCGCGGCATTTTCGGCGGGCATGCCGAACGCATCCCAGCCCATCGGCATCAGCACGTTGTAGCCGCGCATGCGCAGTTGGCGCGCCATCACGTCATTGATCGTGTAGTTGCGCACATGGCCCATGTGCAGCTTGCCCGACGGGTAGGGCAGCATGGAGCAGGCGTAGAACTTCTTTTTCTCTCGGCCCTGCGCATCGCGTGCATGTTCGACGACCTTGTACGCGTCGGTCTTGTTCCAGTGTTCCTGTGCTGCGCGTTCGACGTCAGCCGGGCTGTATTTGTCTTGCATTTTCAGTGGGTGGTGAGAGTGTCGGTGTAGCCCGCCATTATACCGGGTGGGGGTGGGGGGAATGGGCGCGGGCAGCGGCCGGGATCCGTGCACGCAGACCCCTGGTCTTTGAGGAAAGCCAGTAGCTCACCACGATGGATGCCGGCCTGCGCCGGGATGACGGTTCAGGGCAGGGGATGACGGTTTCGGGCAGGGGATGCCAGTGCGGGAATTGCGGCTTCCCGGCTATCGACCGCCATCCTTCGGATCCGTCACAAAACCGATCTTGTTCATTCCGCCGTTCTGCGCGGCCGACATCACCTGTGCGATCACTTCATAGCGGGTGGCTTTGTCGGCGCGCAGCTGAAGCTCGGGCTGAGGTTTCTTTTGCGATGCGCTGGCGATTCGCTGCGAGAGCTCGTCGCGCGTGACGGGCGCGTTGTTCCAGAACAGCTTGCCCTCGGCGTTGATCGCCAGCGTGATGGTCTCGGGCTTTTCCGGTGCCGCCTGCGAAGCAGCGTTCGGCAGTTCCAGCTTGATTGCATGCGTGAACAGGGGCGCGGTGATGATGAAAATCACCAGCAGGACCAGCATCACGTCCACCATCGGCGTGACGTTGATGTCCGCCATCGGCGTCTGGTGCTGGTTGTCGTTGAATCCGCCAAAGGCCATCTCGCGCTCCCTGTGCTGTGAGTGATCAGGCCGGCTTGCGTGTGGTGACGCGGGTGCCGGTGGTCAGGTGGGCGTGCAGGTCATGCGCGAAGGCGTCCAGCTCGGCCAGCGTGATGCGGTTCACCCGCGTGAACGCGTTGTAACCGAGCACTGCCGGAATGGCGACCACCAGACCAATTGCCGTCATGATCAGCGCTTCGCCCACGGGTCCTGCGACTTTGTCGATCTGTATCGTGCCGGCTGCCGACACTGCAGCCAGCGCATGATAGATGCCCCAGACCGTGCCGAACAGCCCGATGAACGGTGCAGTCGAGCCGACCGAGGCCAACAGCGTCAGGCCGCTCTCCAGCCGGGAGGAGACGCGATTGATCTGCTGGCGCAGTGTGCGGGTGACCAGTTCGCCGAGATCGACGCTGGCGTTCAGCGATTGTCCTTTCGACTTGATGCTCACCGCCTCGACGGCATGCGTGGCCAGCGGCGCATAGACATGCTCGGTATCGGCATGATTGAGCAGCGTGATCGCGTCATCCATCGTGGGTGCGTCCCAGAAGTGCTCAAGTGCCTCGGCGCTTTGCCGTATGCGCCACGAGGTCCAAGTCTTGGACAGAATGTAATACCAGCTGACGACCGACATCAGCAGCAGCAGGTAGGCCACGCTGTGGGTGACGGCATCGCCCTGCGCCCAGTAGTGCGCAAAGCCGAGGTTCTGGTTGATGGTGTCGTTCATTCGTGCACGCCGTGTAAAGTTCAGTGAGTTCAGTTCTGCAGTTTAAAGGGAATGGGCACCTGATACCACTCGTCGACCGCCTTGCCATCAAGTGTCGCAGGATTGAACCGCCACGATTTCACCGCTTCGACAGCCGACTGGTCGAGCCGTGGAAAACCGCTGGAGGATTTTACTTCCACACTTCCCGCGCTACCGTCGCTCTTTACCAGCACTCTCAGCACGACGGTGCCCTGTTCACTCATGCGCTTGGACATGGTCGGATATACCGGTTTGGCATTGCTCGCGCTGTAGCTGGCCGAGATGCTGACATCGGTTTTAGAGGGAGGCGCGGGAGGCGCAGCGGGTGCGGGCGGAGCAGGCGGCGCCTGAGGTACCGGTGCAGGCTTGGGCGCTGGCTCTGGCGGATGCGGTGCGGGTTTTGTCTCGGGCACAGTCACCGCAGGAGCGGGTGCTGGCACCGGGACTGGCGCTGGCGCGGGGACCGGCGGCGCAGGCCGCGGCGGCTCGGGCCTGACGGGCTCCGGCTTGGGTGGCTTGGGTTTTGGCGGTTCGGGCTTCGGCGGCTCCGGTTTGGGTGGCGGTGGCGGCGGCTCAGGCTTGGGCCGCACCAGCTCGACGATCACCGGTGGTTTTTCGATTTCATTGTGCGAGTGCCTGAGCAGCCCCATCGACACGATGAGCACCAGCGCGGCATGAATCGCCACCGACACGGCGGCGGAAAGACTGGAATGCCGGTTGAACATCATTGCTGCAGATGAGGAAAGCATCTCGGCCCGCGATCAGCGCAGGCCGAGCACATCCTGCATGTCGAACAGGCCGCTGGAGTGGTCTCGCAGGAAGCGCGCGGCGCGCAAACTGCCATGCGCATAGGTGACGCGGCTGGAAGACTTGTGGGTAATCTCGATGCGCTCGCCGATGCCGGCGAACAGCACGGTGTGGTCGCCGACGATATCGCCGCCGCGAATGGTCGCAAAACCTATCGATGAGGGATCGCGTTCGCCGGTGACGCCTTCGCGCGCGAAGACGCCGACTTCTTTCAGGTCGCGCCCCAGCGCACCCGCGACGACTTCGCCCATTTTCAGTGCGGTGCCGGACGGTGCATCGACCTTGTGCCGATGATGCGCTTCGATGATCTCGATGTCATAGCCGTGCGAGAAGCTTTTTGCCGCCAGTTCCAGGAGCTTCATCGTCACGTTGACGCCCACGCTCATGTTGGGCGCGAACACGATCGCGGTTTTTTTGGCGGCGGCGGCAATGGCCGCCTTGCCCGCATCGTCGAATCCGGTCGTGCCGATGATCATCTTGATGCCATGCGCCGCGCAGTATTCCAGGTGCTTCAGCGTGCCTTCCGGACGGGTGAAGTCGATCAGGAATTCAGATTGCGCAAGGCCTTTGGAGAGATCGGATTCAATGGTCACGCCGGCCGGCTGGCCCGAGAACGCGGCGGCATCGCTGCCGATGACCGGTGCGCCGGCCATATCGAGTGCGCCGGCGAGCGTGGCTTCAGGGTCGGCGGTGATCGCTTCGATCAGCATGCGGCCCATGCGGCCAGAGGCGCCAGCGACGGCAATCTTCATCGGTGTCATGAATCAGGGTTCCGGGGTCGTGCTTGTTATTGTTATTTTTTGGGTGCGGCAAGCCGCTTCAGATAGTCTTTTTCGTCCGGCAGGTCTCCGCCCTCGAAGCGCTCGACCCGGCCATCCTTGAACAGGACGGACACGTGGCTGGTCGTGATCTGCCCATCGCCCTTGCGCATGCGGAAAGGATAATCCCAGCGCTCGCCGTGAAAAATGTCACTGACCAGCGGCGTGCCGAGCACGAAGCGCACCTGCTCGGGGGTCATGCCGACTTTCAGCTGAGAGATCATTTCTTTGGAAACGAAATTGCCTTGCTGAACGTCGGGACGGTAGACCGGCAGCACGCCGAACAGCTTTTTCTGTTGCACGGTCTGCACCACGCCATCTGCGGCAGATGTTTGCTCGCTGGCAGCCGGGGATTTCGGGCCAAAGGGATTGAGTGCGCAGCCGCTGACCAGCAGGGACAGCGCAACCATGGTCGCAGCGAGCGGAAACATGCTGCGAGCGGACAATGCGTGCTGCGATAACTTCATGGGGATGCTTTCATTGAGCGCAAAAGCCAAACGCTATATGATAAAGCAGTTCAAGTTAAAGAAGCGAAAACATGCCCCCCAACCCTGCCGATCTGAAATCCAGCGGTCTCAAAGCCACGCTGCCCCGCCTTAAAATCCTTGAGATTTTCCAGGGCAGCAGCGTGCGCCACCTGTCAGCTGAAGATGTCTACAAGCTGCTGCTGACCGAAAATCTTGATGTTGGATTGGCAACGGTATACCGGGTGCTGACGCAGTTCGAACAGGCAGGCATCCTGAGCCGCAACCACTTCGAGTCCGGCAAGGCGGTGTTCGAGCTTAACCAGGGCAATCATCATGATCACCTGGTGTGTCTTGATTGCGGCTTTGTTGAAGAGTTCTTCGATGAAGAGATCGAGCGGCGCCAGCACAAGATCGCCGAGGAGCGCGGTTTCAGGCTCGCCGAGCATGCGCTCTCTTTGTACGGCAACTGCTCGAAGGCGAACTGCCCGCATCGTTCCGGCGGCTGACGGCGGCTGGTCGGACAGGCAAGCCTCTAGCCGGACCCGATTCAATCCTGCCCGTTCAGGAATGCGACAGCGCGTTTGACAGCAGGCGTGCAGTGATATCGACGATCGGAATCACTCTTTCATAAGCCATTCGGGTGGGCCCGATCACGCCCAGCGTGCCGACGATGCGGCCATTGGCTTCGTAGGGCGCGGTGACCACGCTCATTTCCTCTAGGGGCACCAGCTGCGATTCACCGCCGATGAAGATCTGCACGCCGCTGGCCTTGCTGGAGCTGTCCAGCAGCAGCGCGAGACTGGTCTTTTGTTCAAAAATGTCGAACAGCTTGCGCAATGAGCTCATGTTCGATGACAGATCGGTGACTGAGAGCAGGTTACGCTCGCCGGAAATCACCACATCATCGCTGTCTTCCGTCATCGCGTCGCTGCCGGCCGCGACGGCGGCCTGCATCAGCTGCATCATGTCGTCGCGCAGCTGCCTGAGCTCTTCGCTGAGCTTGATCTTGACCTGGTCGAATGACAGCCCGGCGTAGTGCTGGTTGATATAGTTTGCCGCCTGCGTCAGCTGCGCAGGCGTGTAATCGGTCTCGGTCAGCAGCAGCCGGTTTTGCACGTCGCCATTCGGCGCGACGATGACCACCAGAATCCGTTTGGCAGAAAGGCGCACGAACTCGATCTGCTGGAAGGTGGTCTCGCGGCGCGGCGTCAGCACAACGCCGGCAAATTGCGACAGCGATGACAGTACCTGCGCGGCGCTGGCGATGATCTTTTGCGGAGACGCGCTTGCCTGCAGCCGCGACTCGACCGTGCTTTCGTCGATGGTCTGCACCGTCAGCAGGCTGTCAACGAACAGGCGATAGCCGCGCGGCGTGGGGATGCGTCCGGCCGAGGTATGCGGACTGGCGACCAGCCCCAATTCCTCCAGATCCGACATGATGTTCCTGATCGTCGCCGGGGACAGATCCAGTCCGGAGATTTTCGACAGCGCGCGCGAACCCACCGGCTGGCCATCGGCAATGTAGCGTTCGACCAGGGCTTTTAACAGCGTTTGTGCGCGAATATCGAGTTGCATGATCCTATTCTAGCGAGGCTGCTGTCCGCGCGCCAGCCGATTTACTTCGCGTGGTCTCGCTCGGCCGACCATCGTTGATGGCATGGTGACATCGTGAAGTTTTGTGGGTTCGCCCAATTATGGTCTAATTTGGCGCATGTCCCGTGCAGCACATTCCCTCCCCCGGCGTTTCAATACGGTCGCCATCATCGGCAAGCACGGTGATTCCGGCGCGGGTGCGGCCCTGATCGAGCTGGCAGTCTTTCTGGAAAAGCGCGGCCACCGGCTGGTGGCCGACAAGGTCACGGCGCAGGATCTGGGCATGGCCCATGTCGCTGCGATGACGACTGCCGACATCGGCGCCAGCGCCGATGTGGCCATCGTACTGGGCGGCGATGGCACGATGCTGGGCATTGCCCGGCAGCTCGCGCCGTTCAATGTGCCGCTGATCGGCGTGAATCAGGGCCGGCTGGGTTTCATGACCGACATACCTCAGGAGCGCATGCTTCCGGCGCTCAGCGAAGTCCTCGACGGAAAAGGGGTGTCCGAATCCCGTTCGCTGCTCGAAGGCGTGGTCGAGCGCGAGGGACGGGAGATATTCCGTGCGGTGGCGTTCAATGACGTGGTCGTCGCGCGCGGCGCCGGCGCGGGCATGGTCGAGCTGTGTGTCGAGGTCGATGGCCACTTCATGTACAACCAGCGCTCCGATGGCCTGATCATTTCCACGCCGACCGGATCGACTGCGTATGCGTTGTCGGCCGGCGGGCCGATACTGCATCCGGGGCTCGGTGGCATCGTTCTGGTACCGATTGCTCCGCATGCGCTGTCCAACCGGCCCATCGTGCTCTCCGACAGCTGCGAGATACGCATCGAGCTGGCCAGCGGGCGGGACTGCAGCGTCAATTTCGACATGCAGTCGCTGACCAGCCTGCAACACCATGACCGCGTGATCGTGCGCCGTTCAGAGCACAGCGTTCACTTCCTGCATCCGGAAGGCTGGAGTTATTACCACACGCTGCGCGAGAAGCTGCACTGGAACGAATATCCTTCGGTGCTCGGGCAGCTAAAATAGCCGTTTCATTCGAAACGTTTCAGCGACCCGGCCCGGCAGACTTTATCCATGCTCAGAACTCTCGTCATTCGTGATTTCGTGATCGTCGATGCGATCGAGCTCGATCTCTCGGCGGGCTTCACCGTGTTCACCGGCGAAACCGGCGCGGGGAAGTCGATCCTGATCGATGCGCTGACGCTGGCGTTGGGCGGCCGTGGCGATGCCAGCGTGGTGCGCGAGGGCGCCGCGCGTGCCGATATCGCCGCCGAATTTTCCGGTGAATTCGATACCGCGCTGCGGCAGTGGCTGGATGAGCACGAATTCCGCAACGACGATGGACAGCTGCTGCTGCGCCGGGTGATCGACAACAGTGGCCGCTCGAAAGCCTTCATCAATGGCATCACCGCCACCGTCACCCAGCTGCGCGAAGTCGGCGAGATGCTGGTCGATATCCATGGCCAGCACGCGCATCAGTCACTGATGAAAGCGGACGCGCAGCGCTTGCTGCTTGATGCGCACGCCGGGTTGCAGGACGATGCAAAAGCCGTCGCTGCGGCCTACAAAAGCTGGCGCGCACTGGCGCGGCAGCGGGAAGCGTTCGAGCGCGATGCCAGGAATGTGCTGATCGAGCGCGAGCGTCTTGAATGGCAGGTCAGTGAACTCGAAAAACTCGCCGTACGTCCCGGCGAATGGGCCGAGATCAGCAATGAGCACAGCCGGCTCTCGCACGCCGCCAGCCTGATCGAAGGCGCGCAGCAGGCACTCGAGATGCTCTCCGAATCCGAGTCTGCCCCTGTCCTTTCGCAGCTGACATCGATCGGTGTGAAACTCGACAAGCTGGCCGACATCGATGACAAGCTCAGGCCGGTGCTGGAGGCGATCGAGCCGGCGCGCATCCAGCTGCAAGAGGCCGTGTATGCGCTGAATGATTATCTGGGCAGGATAGAGCTCGACCCCGAGCGGCTGCGCACGGTCGAAGCGAGGCTGGAAGCCATCCACTCGGCATCGCGCAAGTTTCATGTCGCACCGGACGACTTGCCTGCAGAATTTCAGAACCTGTCCGAGCGGCTCGCGCAGCTGGCCGATGCCAGCGACCTCGATGCGCTGCGCGCGCAGGAAGAAAAACTGGAACAGGCTTACCGGTCGCTCGCGCAGACGCTGTCGAAGGCACGCGCAAAAGCGGCCAGGTCGCTGTCCTCAGCGGTCACCGCCGCGATGCAGGATCTGTCAATGTCCGGCGGGCGTTTTGATATCGCATTACATGCCGCCGAGCCTGCGGCGCACGGACTGGAGCAGGTCGAGTTTATGGTAGCCGGTCATGCGGGCACCTCGCCGCGCCCGCTGGCCAAGGTCGCGTCAGGCGGCGAACTCGCGCGCATCGCGCTGGCCATTTCGGTGATCGCCTCCAGCGCCACTGCCACCCCGACACTGATTTTCGATGAAGTTGACAGCGGCATCGGCGGCGGCGTCGCCGAGGTGGTCGGTCGTCTGTTGAAGCGTCTGGGTCAGGACCGGCAGGTGCTGTGCGTGACCCATCTTCCGCAGGTGGCCAGTCAGGCTGCGCAGCATTTTCAGGTCAGCAAGGGCAGCATTGCAGATGGCCGCACCGTCTCGCGCATCCTCGCTTTGCCGGCTGCCGAGCGCGTCGAGGAAATTGCGCGTATGCTCGGCGGCCTGGAAATCACGGCGACCACCCGCAAGCACGCGCGGGAGCTGCTGGCTTCCTGATGACTGATGCCCCGCGCGCGGCGCGAACGGCAGCAGCCACCCAAAGAATCAAGATCCGACAGAAAGGCAGTCTTCGATGGGCTTCAACCCGGAACCTTCGCATCGCCACGGCAACGTGAGCAGGACGGCCGTCGTGCTGGCCAACCTCGGCACGCCGGATGCGCCGACGCCGGCGGCGGTGAGGGTCTATCTCAAGCAATTCCTCTCCGATCCCCGCGTCGTCGAAATTCCCCGGCTGATCTGGTGGGTGATTCTGAATGGCATCATCCTGCCATTTCGTTCGCGGCAGTCGGCCGAGAAATACGCGTCCATCTGGACCGGCGACGGTTCGCCGCTGAAGGTGCACACCGAGCGGCAGGCGGCGCTGCTGCAATCGGTGCTGGATGCTCGCGGCCATGATGTGCGCGTGGCGATTGCGATGAGATATGGCAATCCTGCGTTGCCCGCTGTGCTCGATCAGCTCAAGGCCGAGGGCTGCGATCGCATCCTGGTGCTTCCTGCCTATCCGCAGTACTCGGGCACGACCACCGCGTCGATTTTCGATACCGTGTTCTCGCATTACACGCGGGTGCGCAACGCGCCAGAGCTGAGACTGATCAAGCACTATCACGATGACAGTGCTTACATCCAGTCGCTGGCCGCGACGGTGCGTGCGCACTGGGAGCAGCATGGTCGTCCGGACAAACTGGTCATGAGCTTTCATGGCGTCCCCAAGCGCACGCTGCTGCTCGGCGACCCGTATCACTGCGAGTGCTACAAGACCGCGCGTCTGCTGGGCGAGGCGCTGGGTCTGGCCAAAGACGATTATCTGGTCACCTTTCAGTCACGCTTCGGCAAGGCCGAGTGGCTGCAGCCCTACACCGCACCGACCTTGCAGGCGCTCGGTCAGCAGGGTGTCGGGCGGGTTGACGTGATGTGTCCGGGTTTTGTCAGCGACTGTCTGGAAACGCTGGAAGAAATCGCGATGGAGGCGAAAGAAGATTTCCTGCATGCCGGCGGCAAAGAGTTTCATTACATCCCCTGCCTGAACGAACTGCCGCAATGGATAGAAGCGATGGCCGGTCTGGTCGAAAAACACAGCGGTGGCTGGCCGACCCGAGAGGATGCCGGTACCCGGCAGCAGCGTCACGCCGATGCGCATGTCGGGCGCGAGCGCGCGCTGGAGCTGGGCGCAACGGACTAGCCCGTTCGCTGTGCCGGATGCGCCGGGGGCCTTGGGCCCCCGATTTTTTTGCGGAATCGCTCTTCAGCGCTTGAAAAGCCGGCGGCTATCCCCATATGCTGCCCAGTGTTATTTCAAGCTATTGATTTTGTTGGAGATTTTATGACTCAGGCCGAACAGCCGAACTCGACGCCCAATCCTGAGCCCGCGCCGCAGGCCGGTGACGCGTCTTCCGCGCCCGCCATGCAGGATACGCAGGCAATCTCGGAGGAACAGCTGGCCGAACAGGCGCTGGGCAGCGGGCTGGATCTTGGTCAGCGCCTCGCCGAGGCCGAGGCTAAGGCCGGCGAGATGCAGGATGCCTTCCTGCGGGCCAAGGCCGAAATGGAAAACGTTCGTCGCCGCGCGCAGGAAGATATTTCCAAGGCCCACAAATTTGCGGTTGAGGGTTTTGCCGAGGCACTGCTGCCGGTCAAGGACAGTCTTGAGATGGCGCTGAAGGTCGAGACGCCGTCGATCGAGTCGCTGAAGGAAGGTGTGGAGATGACGCTCAGGCAGCTGTCCGCCGCCTTCGAGAAAAACCGTCTGATCGAAGTGAACCCGCAGCCGGGCGAGAAGCTGGATCCGATGAAGCATCAGGCGATTTCAATGGTCGCTGCGGATCAGGAGGCGAACACCATCGTGACCGTGCTGCAGAAGGGCTACATGATCGCCGACCGGCTGTTGCGGCCTGCGCTGGTCACCGTGTCCCAGTAAATGATGTGCCGGGTGCGCCGCCCGCTTGAAACCCCGGCGCGGCGCCACATATCAGAACCAACAAGAGATTCAGCCTCAGCGAATTTGAACCAGTTACAGTTTTAAAAGGAAATCATCATGGGCAAGATTATCGGCATCGACCTGGGAACGACGAATTCCTGCGTCGCCATCATGGAGGGCGGCCAGCCCAAGGTCATCGAAAATTCCGAAGGCGCACGCACCACTCCCTCGATCATCGCGTATCAGGAAGACGGCGAGATTCTGGTCGGCGCGCCGGCCAAGCGTCAGGCGGTCACCAATCCGAAGAACACCCTGTTTGCGGTCAAGCGCCTGATCGGCCGCAAGTACGAAGAAAAAGAAGTCCAGAAAGACATCGGCCTGATGCCTTACGAGATCACCAAGGCTGAAAACGGCGATGCCTGGGTCGAGGCGCGCGGCAAGAAACTCGCGCCGCCGCAGATCTCTGCCGAAGTGCTGCGCAAGATGAAAAAGACCGCCGAAGACTACCTCGGCGAAGAAGTTACCGAGGCCGTGATTACCGTGCCTGCGTACTTCAATGATTCCCAGCGTCAGGCGACCAAGGATGCCGGCCGTATCGCCGGTCTGGATGTGAAGCGCATCATCAACGAGCCGACGGCGGCGGCGCTGGCCTTCGGTCTTGACAAGAGCGGCAAGGGCGACCGCAAGATCGCTGTGTATGACCTCGGCGGCGGCACGTTCGATGTGTCGATCATCGAGATCGCGGACGTCGATGGCGAGATGCAGTTCGAGGTGCTGTCGACCAACGGCGACACCTTCCTCGGCGGTGAAGATTTCGACCAGCGCCTGATCGATTACATCATCGACGAATTCAAGAAGATCAATGGCGTCGATCTGGCGAAAGATCCGATCGCGCTGCAGCGTATCAAGGCCTCGGCCGAGCGCGCGAAGATCGAGCTGTCGTCCTCGCAGCAGACCGAGATCAATGAGCCGTACATCGCGATGGCGAATGGCGCACCGATGCACCTGAACCTGAAGATCACCCGCGCCAAGCTCGAAGCGCTGGTCGAGGAGCTGATCTCCAAGACCATCGAGCCCTGCCGCATCGCAATTCAGGATGCCGGCGTGAAGGTGGCCGATATCGACGACATCATTCTCGTCGGCGGCATGACCCGCATGCCCAAGGTGCAGGAGAAGGTGAAGGAATTCTTCGGCAAGGAGCCGCGCAAGGACGTGAACCCCGATGAGGCTGTAGCCGTAGGCGCGGCGATCCAGGGTTCGGTGCTTTCGGGCGACCGCAAGGATCTGCTGCTGCTGGACGTGACGCCGCTGTCGCTCGGTATCGAGACGCTGGGTGGCGTGATGACCAAGATGATCAAGAAGAACACCACGATTCCGACCAAGTTCAGTCAGGTGTTCTCGACCGCCGAAGACAACCAGCCGGCAGTGACGATCAAGGTCTATCAGGGCGAGCGTGAAATGGCGTCGGGCAACAAGAGCCTGGGCGAATTCAATCTCGAAGGCATTCCGCCTTCGGCCCGTGGCACGCCACAGATCGAAGTGACCTTTGATATTGATGCCAACGGCATTCTGCATGTAGGCGCGAAAGACAAGGCCACCGGCAAGGAAAACAAGATCACCATCAAGGCCAATTCCGGCCTGAATGAAGACGAGATCCAGCGCATGGTGCGTGACGCCGAGGCGAATGCCGAGGAAGACAAGCGCCTGAAAGAACTCGCTGAAGCGCACAATCAGGGCGATGCGCTCGTGCATTCCACCCGCAAGGCGCTGGGCGAGCACGGCGACAAGCTGGAGGCCGGCGAGAAAGACAAGATCGAAGCTGCGATCAAGGATCTTGAAGAAGCCCTGAAGGGCAGCGACAAGGCGGCCATCGATGCGAAAGTGGCGGCGCTGTCCGAGGCCGCGCAAAAGCTGGGTGAAAAGATGTACGCCGATATGCAGGCGCAGCAGGCGGGTGCGGGTGCGGCCGGAGCAGCGGGTGCCGCGGGAGCGGCCGGAGCCGGAGCACAGAGTGGCGCCAAGCCTGCAGAGGATGATGTTGTCGATGCTGACTTCAAGGAAGTAAAAGACAAATAATTTCTCCCCCCGTCGCACGGCATCGCCGTGCTGACGTCGCCGGGCCGGAGCGCGTGTTTGCCTCCTGCCCGGTTTTTTGCTTGGATACTTGAAGATGGCTAAACGCGATTTTTACGAAATACTCGGCGTAGCGAAAAATGCGTCGGAGGATGAGATCAAGAAGGCATATCGCAAGCTGGCGATGAAATACCATCCTGACCGCAATCCTGACAGCAAGGGCGCCGAAGAAAAATTCAAGGAGGCCAAGGAAGCCTACGAGATGCTGTCGGACGTCCAGAAGCGCGAGGCGTACGATCGCTTCGGTCATGCAGGCGTTGATCCCAATATGGGCGGTGCGGGTGCCGGGGGTTTTGGCGGCGGCGGTTTTTCTGATGCCTTCGGCGATATCTTTGGCGACATCTTTGGCGGCGGCGGTCGCGCGCGCGGCGGCCCGCAGGTCTATCGGGGCGCCGACCTGCGCTACAACCTCGACATCACACTCGAACAGGCAGCCAATGGTTTCGATACGACCATTCGCGTGCCGTCATGGAACGAATGCGATACCTGCCACGGCTCGGGTGCGAAGCCCGGCACCTCGCCCACCACCTGCGGCACCTGTGGCGGGCACGGTCAGGTCAGGATGCAGCAGGGGTTTTTCAGTATTCAGCAAACCTGTCCGAAGTGTCACGGCACCGGCAAGGTGATCCCCGATCCGTGCACCAGCTGCTCAGGTTCGGGCCGCGTGAAGCGCAACAAGACACTGGAAGTAAAAATCCCCGCGGGCATCGACGATGGCATGCGAATCCGTTCGACGGGTAATGGCGAGCCCGGCATGAACGGCGGCCCGCCCGGTGATCTGTACGTAGAAATCCATATCAAGCAGCATGCGGTATTCCAGCGCGACGGCGATGATCTGCACTGCGAAATGCCGATTTCTTTTGCCAGGGCCGCACTGGGTGGCGAGATCGAGGTCCCCACCTTGTCAGGCAAGGTGTCATTCACTGTGCCTGAGGGCACCCAGACCGGCAAGACCTTCCGACTGCGCGGCAAGGGCATCAAGGGTGTGCGATCCGGTTTTCCGGGTGACCTGTTCTGTCATGTGCTGGTCGAGACGCCTGTCAAGCTCACTGACAAGCAGAAAGACTTGCTGCGGGAATTCGATCAGCTGACGCTGGCGGGTGGTGCCAAACACAGTCCGCAAAGCAAATCCTGGATGGATAAGGTAAAAGAGTTTTTTGAATAAAAGCAGATTTTCTGTATTGACGAACGCCCGCACTATTGCGGGCGTTTTGCTTTTCGATACCCGAACATTTGTTCAGATGCGTATTGGTGTTAACGTTTTTCTCATGATGAATTGTGAAATTTGCTTGATGCTTTGACGTCGCAAGAGAAAACGGTAAGTTTTTCGGTCCCGGATTTCGCGCTGGCTGTAAAAGCCGGATCTGAATCAACATGAACGAACAACACCGTATGCAAACCATCATTCACCTATGGAGTACCACTGTCGCCAGGATCCGCTCAGTTATGGGCGAACGCGACAACGAACTGGAGCAGGTCAGTATTCGCATGCTGATCGGACTGGGTGCGCTGATCTATTTTTCAAACACTCAGTTCCCCGGTAATCTGGACAGCCGGGGCTTTCACCTCGACCCGGTCTGTGTGCTACTGGGCTTTGTGATCACGGCGGCTGCACTGACGATCTGGGTGCTTATCTGGCCCGGCGAAAAGCTGTCGCGCAGGGTGATCGCCATCGTCCTCGATGTGGGAACACTGACGTATCTGTTCGTCATCTCGGAAAGCAAAGCAGCGCCATTATTTTTTCTGTATCAGTGGATCATCATTGGTCACGGATTCCGGTTTGGCACCAAGTACTTGTTTGTGGCGCTGGTTATGTCCCTGATCGGCTTTGGTGCCGTTATTTTTCTCGTGCCGTATTGGCGAGAGGAGCCGGGACTATCCGTCGGATTGTGGCTCGGCACTCTGCTGATATCCCTGTATTTCAGCACCTTTGTCAGCCGGTTGAGAAATGCGCTGAGTCGCGCTGAAGAAGTCAATCAGGCAAAGCGCACCTTTATCTGCTCTGTCAGTCATGAGCTGCGAACGCCGCTCAATGCCATCATCGGGATGGTCGATCTGCTGAAAAGCACGACACTCGACCGGGAGCAGAGAGAAATACTCAATTCGATGACCACCACTTCCAAAGTGATGCTGTCACAGGTAGAGGATGTGCTCGATTTTTCCAAGATAGAAGCCGGAAAGATGTCCGTCGAGCTGATCTCTTTCGATCTTTATCAGCTGATCCAGGGAATACAGGATATCTTTTCTTACCAGATTGACTCTTTTCAGATAGAGCTCAGTCATAGTATCGCAGAGGACGTGCCTTACTGGATCGAGGGCGATCCTCACCATTTGCGACAGATACTCGTCAACCTGATCGGTAATGCGGCCAAGTTCACCGAGCAGGGAAGTATCTCTGTACGAATAAAAAAAACCGGAGGAACCGAGTCCCGCGTGCGGCTGTGCTTTCTGATCAAAGATACAGGTATCGGTATCTCGGAAGCGGCCAATTCAAAAATTTTTGAAAGCTTCACGCAGGCTGATGAATCTACCGCAAGAAGATTCGGCGGTACCGGTCTGGGAACCACGATTTGCAAGCAACTGGTTGAGCTGATGAACGGCAGCATAGGATTCCACAGCCTGCAGGGGCAGGGCAGCACGTTCTGGTTCGAGCTGGAGTTCGGCCTGCCTGAGCGAACATTCATGAACACGGTGGATTCATTCGAAGCGATCCGGACGCTCATTGTCAGTCCCGCAGATGCTGATGAGGCGCTGGCGGGGAGCGTCGTCGATTTATGTGGCCGGACGCCCGGGCTTGCGCGAAACACGGTCGAGGCTGCCGCATTGATGGAAAAGGCGCTGCTCACTGGTCATCCGATACGTCCGGTGTTTCTTGATTTGCCTCGTCGGAGCGATCAGTCAACCGCCGAGCATGCGCATGTCGTGCGCAAAGAAACAGAGATACTGCGCAAGGCATCGCCGCATGGAAAGGTGACACTTATCCTGCTCGCGGCCGATCAGCAGACGAGCAGTGATCTGGATTCTCTGATGGAGCTTGCCGGACTTTACTCGGTGCTGTCTGTGCCGCCGGTGACTGAGTTTCTCAGAAACCTGTTGCATGCGCATGCCGTTGATCTGAACCGTAGCAAGGCAGCTGCGGCTGTTGCAGAGTCGCTCTCCTCGCCTGCGCAGGAGACTCCGGCTGTACTGTCAGCATCTGAATTTTCAGGCTACGACATTCTGGTTGCCGAAGACAATCCGACCAACCGTAAAGTTTTACAAAAGATCCTTGAGCGAGCAGGCCATCGCTGCACCCTGGTCAGGGATGGCGAGGAGGCGCTGGATATCGTCGACAAGCGAATTTTCGATGCCATTGTTCTGGATATGAATATGCCCGTCATGGCAGGCACGGATGTCGCGCGATTATGTCGTCTGATGCATGGCCAGTCCGCAAGAATACCCATCATCATGTTTTCCGCCAATGTGACAATGGAAGCGCGACGGGAAAGCATAGAGGCCGGCGCAGATGAATTTTTACCCAAGCCCATACAAGTAGATGTTTTTCTCAATACCCTGGATCGCCTCGTCACCGGCCACCGTCAAGAATGGCCCGACAATGGCGCGAACAATGCCGGATTACCGCTACGGTCGCTGCTCTTGATAGACGAGGAGGCCGTACTGAATCCGCAAGCGCTTGCTGGTATCGAGCACATGAGCACTGACCCAAAATTTCTGGATGATTTGATTGTTGAATTTATCAATGAAAACCGGCGGATGCTGGACGATCTTGAGCAATCCATGCAGGCGCAGGATCTGGAGATATTCAGGGAGATCGTGCATGCGTTGAAAGGATCTGCGCTCAGTGTCGGCGCCATCGCGATGAAAACGGCTTGCAAACGTCTTGAAAAACTGGATCCGCCTGTGATTGCAAGCTACTCGCACGAAATCATGCAGCAACTGCGACAGATATTCATGCTGCTTTGCGAGGAATTGGAAAAATACCGACAAAAGCGCGTTCAGCGTCACTGCGAATGAAAAAGTGCATCGGGACAGGTTGGGATATTGACACTTTTTGATTCAATCCAAAGGAGCAAATAATGAATCTTTCTGATCTTTTAGACCTGATCACCCGACAGTCCTGTGAAGACATCGAGGCTCTGCCTCAAATGCAGGCAATGCTGTCCGGTACGCTGACCAAAGACCACTACATTGGGTTTTTAATGAATTTGTACCCGATAGTGTCCCATTTTTGTCCCACGATGGCCTTTGCCGCGGGGCTTTGCGCTGATCGGTATGACGTGGTCCGAAGCTATCTTTATGACCATATTTTCGAAGAGCGTGAGCACGAACATCTGGTGCTGGCTGATCTTCGCGCATTTGATGTTGATGTGTCTGGCATTCCGGCGCGAATCCCGGAGTTGCCTGTGCAGGCCATGCTTGCATACAACTATCATCATGCAACGGTAAATCCGGTGCATGTGCTTGGGATGATTTATGTTCTCGAAGTGCTGGCTTTTTTATATGGTGGCCGGGTTGCGCAATCCATTTCGGTATCGATGGGCCGGAAGGTTGATGAAGGATTTACGTTTCTGGATTCTCATGCGCAGCTTGATGAAGATCACACGGCAAAATTGAAAAATCTCTTTATTCTGCTTCACAAGACAGAGGATGCCGTATTGCTGAATAGTGTGGAGACAAATTTTTATCTATTCAGAAATATCATTGGTTTCAAAAGAAAAAATGCCGTTCAAAATATTCATCATGAAAGCAATGTTCAGAAATATTTCGTGATTGATTGACTGAGTACACCAGAGTATGTTGACCTCCCCTTGAGAAATGACTTGCGTGATTTATCAAAGGGTGTCATCTGACCTGACATATCAGATCGAGCTGATTTCATCGATTGCGCTGATTGTCTTCTGAGAACCTGTCTCGTTAGGCCGCTGGCTGCGTTAGCACTGCCTTGCCGTACATCTGTACTGTCTGCGGCAGTGCCGCCTTGCCACCGACCTAACGAGACAGCTTCTGAGTGTCTGTTTGAAAATTGTCGCGTAACAGATTTTCAAACAGACACTGAGCGCCCGACTATTCAGGCGGCCACCAGATCGCCGGTGTATTGCGCATCGGATGATTTAGGCAAAATTCTCATCTCCTGCTGATATCGTTGCGAATTCAGAAGACGGCGCGTGGTCGTCAGATCTTTTTCGCTGATTGACATCGCCGCATCAACCCACAAGGAAATCACATTTTGCAATTCGGTATCGGTTACCGGATTGACCAGCTGACGACATTGGTAAATATTTTTCAGTGCGTTCATATGCTTTTCTTGTTTCTTCATCAGGTCATTGGCCATTTTTTTTCCTTCTCCCGGCGATGCAATAAAATCAATGACACCAAGTTTATGAAGATCTTCGGCCTTGTAGGTATTTCCGCTGGTGATCAGATCTTCAGTAACTCGCGTGCCTACTCTGCGCGATAAAAGGCTGTATGCCCCCATTCCGGGAAACAGGCTGAAAAGAATTTCCGGGAATCCCAGGCGGGTGCCTTGCTCGGCGATGATGATATTGCTGGATAAGGCGAATTCAAATCCACCACCTAATGCATCGCCCTGCACTACGGATAGCGTGATTGCGCTGGCATTGAATCCGGTCAGGCGCGTATGAATGGCCTCCACACACAGGCGCGCATAGTGCATCAGCGCCTCCTTGTTTCGCTCGCGAATCAGGCTGATGAACAGCGCAAGATCGCCGCCAAGATTGAACACTTTCGGATGGCGGGAAGCTATCACGCAGTAATTGACAGGTTCCCAGCTGTCTTCATGCAAAAAGTACCCGTCTTTCTCCTGCAACAGATGAAATCCATGATGAATTTCTTCGACAAGATCCTGATTGAAGCACGGGATACTGTTCGGCTTCATATAGGTCCATAGCGCTTTGAGAGAGGGGTCATATTCCTGCGCAATCTGCTGATATTGACGCCGTGGCGGCGAGTAAATATCCGATCGTTGGGCTTTTTTCACTTCCGAAGCTGAGATGTCTAGCATGAGGTTCTCCTTTGCAATAGACTTGAGAAGCATTGAATGCAGTTACTTTCGAGGCGGTCTGCTACCGGTTTCGTTTTGGCCGCCTGGAATCATTGCTTCTTTGTAGCCAGTTAAACTTATTAATAAAGTTAAATAAATATTTCTTCTGGTTCCGCTTCTTGCACGCTGCTGTTGCTTGTGACCTCTGTGCTTGATGTAGTCGAGACCGACGGCGTCCTGTTTTTGTTATCGATCAATGACTGCCAAGCTTTGCAGAGTCTAGGAGACTGTCGGAGTTTTTTAAAAAGTATTAGTGATCATCGGATTTTCACTAACATTGATTTGAAATTCGAAAAATTTGTTGTTGGTACAATGCGCTCATATTTTTCCGGAGTCCCGAATGAGAGACCAAAAGATAGACAAGGCTTTGCGCCAGCTGGTAGCTAACAACAAAGAGTGGGCCGCATCGATGCTGGCTCGCGATCCTGACTACTTCAAAAAGCTGGTTTCACAGCAGTCGCCCGAATTTTTGTGGATAGGCTGCTCCGACAGCAGGGTGCCGGCAAACACCATCGTGGGCCTAGAGCCGGGTGAGCTTTTTGTGCACAGAAATGTCGCCAACGTGGTGGTGCATACCGATCTGAATAGCCTCTCTGTGCTGCAGTTCGCGATCGATGTGCTGGGCGTGAAACATGTGATCGTCTGTGGCCACTACGGATGCTCGGGCGTGCAGGCGGCGATGGACAAGCGACGCGTCGGACTGGCCGACAACTGGCTGCGACATGTGCAGGACGTGCATCTGAAGCACTGGTACTACTTTCCCGACAGCCTGCCGCTGCAGGAGCGCAGAGATCGTTTGTGTGAACTGAATGTGATCGAGCAGGTGATCAACGTCTGCCAGACGACCATCGTGCAGGATGCGTGGGAGCGCGACCAGGATCTCACCGTGCACGCGTGGGTCTACAGCCTTGAGGATGGATTAGTGCGCGACCTCGGTCTGGCGGTCAGCGATGTGGAGTCACTGTCAGTGCAGGTGGCGGCCAGTCTGGCGCGTTACGACCGCGAGGTATAACTGACGCAGACCGTCAGAAGCAGTGCTCCGGCGCAGGGAAGCTCTGCGATTTCACTGCCTGTACATAGGTCGTGAAGGCATCGCCGATGCAGATCTGTCCCTCCATGAAATTCCTGACGAATTTCGGTCGGTGCCCGGGGAAAACGCCCAGCATGTCATGCATCACCAGCACCTGACCCGAACAATCGGCGCCGGCGCCTATGCCTATGGTCGGTATCTGCAGAGCGTTTGTCACTAAGGCACCCAGTGAAGCCGGAATCGCTTCCAGTACCAGCAGCGACGCACCGGCATCCTGCATCGCCAGCGCATCGGCAAGCAGAGCATCGGCCGCCTCGCTGGTCTTCCCCTGCACGCGGAATCCGCCTAGCTGATGTACGGATTGTGGAGTCAGGCCGAGGTGCGCGCAGACCGGAATTCCTCGCTCGACCAGATGGCGCACCGTCGCGGCGAGCCAGCGGCCGCCTTCGAGTTTCACCATTTCGGCGCCTGAGCGCATCAGCCGCGCGGCATTCGTCATCGCCTCGTCTTGCGTCGAGTACGAAGCAAAGGGCAAATCCGCCAGCACCATCGTAGTGCGCACGCCACGCGCTACGCAGGCCGTGTGATATGCAATGTCATCCACGGTGACAGGCAGCGTGGTGCCGTGACCTTGAACGACCATACCCAGTGAGTCGCCGACAAGGATAATGTCGATGCCCGACTCATCCATCAGGCTGGCGAAGCTGGCGTCATAGCAGGTCAGCATCGTGATCTTGTCGTTTTTCTCGCGCATGCCGGCCAGCACGGTGGTCGTACGCTTCTTGCGGGCGGATACCGGGTCAGGATTCATCGTAGTCAGTCTCCGCGGCTGAAGAATTCCCGTTTGCCGCGCATGCCGGCGATCCGCTTCATCAGCAGCTCGAAATCCTCGCTGCGTTCGACGGGATTGAATTTTTCTGCATTCACTATCAGCAGCGACGTGGTTTCGTAGTGATGGAAGAAGCGGCTGTAGCTTTCGCACAGACGTTCAAGATAATTGTCCGAGATGCCGGATTCCGCTGGTATGCCGCGTCGCTTGATGCGCTCGGCCAGTGTGGACGGTGCGGCCTGCAGATAGATCACCAGATCGGGCCGCGGGGCTGACTGGCTGAAATGATCGAACATCTGCCGGTACAGGTTCAGTTCATCATCGGCAAGGGTCAGCGCAGCGAAGATCGGATCTTTGTCAATCAGGAAGTCCGAGACGACCGGGGCAGAGAACAGATCGGTCTGCGCCAGATCGCGCAGCTGGTTCATCCGCTGGAACAGAAAGAACATCTGCGTCGGCAATGCGTAGCGGGCTGCATCGCGGTAGAAGCGCTCTAGAAAAGGATTGTCCTCGGGCTGCTCCAGCAGCGGCTGCGCGCCGGTCTCGCTGGCAATGCGGCGCGCGAGGCTGGTTTTGCCGACGCCAATCGGCCCCTCGACGACGACATACCGGTATTTGTCGAAATTCATGACTTGAGATGATACGTGAATGCGTTGACATATCAACTACTGAGCCGTCAGCGCCGGCCGGGCGCGCTGCAGTATCAGGCCGACGGGTTCAGGCGTTCGATTCGCTGACTGCTCACACTGACCAGATAGTTGCTGGCGGCGCCCTTGCCGGGTATGTGAGCGTCCGGCGCTATCTCCAGCAGCGGCAGCAGCACAAAAGCGCGATCGCTCATTCGGGGATGAGGCAATTCAAGGCCGGGCGTGCTCATCTGCAGATGATCATAGAGCAGCAGATCGAGATCGAGCGTTCTCGGCGCATTGCGAAAAGGTCTTTCGCGTCCGAAAACCCGCTCGATGTGCTGCAGGTTCTCCAGCAGGGTCTGGGCAGACACATCGGTGTTGAGTCCGACGACCGCGTTGATGAAATCATCGCCGCCGGCATCGACCGGCGCGCTGCGGTAGAGCGACGAGCGGGCCGTCACCCGCGTGCCGGGCAGAGCGTCGATGGCCTCGATGGCCGCATGCACTGTATTAAGCGCGTCACCCAGATTAGCGCCGATGCCGACATACGCCGTGCGGGTCATCAGTCAGCGCTCTCGGTCCGCGCCTTGTTGCGATTGCGCCCGCCGCGACGGCGGCGTTTCTTCGGCGCGGAGGCTTCATCATCGGTGGGTTTGCGGTTGATCAGTGCCTCCCGTTCCGGACCATCGGCATCGATGAAATCGGTCCACCACTGGCCTATCTCTTCATCGATCTCGCCGGAGGCGCAGCGCAGCAGCAGGAAGTCATAGCCGGCACGCATGCGCGGATGCTCGAGCAATTTGTAAGGGGACTTGCCGACGCGGCGCTCGAAGCGGGGCTGCATGGCCCAGATGTCGCGCATATCAGTGGCAATGCGCCGCTGAAGCGCCAGCTTCTCGGTCTGGCCATCGAGCACATCGTCGGCGGCGAGATGCAGCGCCGGGATCGGATACTCGCCTGCTGCGCGATAGGCCTCCCACTTCTCAAGCACCTGATGCCAGAGCAGCGACGCAAACAGAAAGCCCGGCGACACCGGCTTGCCCTGACGCACACGCTCATCCGTATTGGCCAGCGAGAGCGTGACGAATTTTTCGCCGAGCGGCTGTTCGAGCACGACATTGAGCAGCGGCAGCAGCCCGTGATGCAGACCTTCCTTGCGCAGCCGCTGCAGGCAGGCCATTGCATGGCCGCTCATCAGCAGCTTGAGCATTTCGTCGAATACGCGCGCGGCGGGCACGTTGTTGATCAGCGGCGCCATCACGGCCATCGGCGCGCGGGTGGCCGGGGCGATCTTGAACTCAAGCTTGGCAGCAAAGCGCACCACCCGCAGCAAGCGCACCGGGTCTTCGCGATAACGTGCCTCCGGTGTGCCGATGATGCGCAACATGCGCGCGCGCATGTCCTTCATGCCACCGTGATAATCGAGCACGACCTGCTCGGCAGGATCGTAATACATCGCATTGATCGTGAAGTCACGCCGGGCGGCATCTTCATGCTGCTCACCAAAGGTGTTGTCGCGCAGCACGCGGCCATGTGCATCCTTGGGCGCGTCGTCAGTGGAGCTGCCGCGGAAGGTGGTGACCTCGATCAGCTCCTGACCGAACATCACATGCACGATCTGAAAACGACGGCCGATGATGAACGCGCGGCGGAACAGGCGTTTGACTTCTTCCGGTGTCGCATCTGTCGCGACATCGAAATCCTTGGGCTTCAGTCCCAGCACCAGATCGCGGACTGCCCCACCGACGATGAAGGCCTTGTAGCCTGCCTTTTGCAGTGTTTGGGTGACACGCACTGCGTTGGGTGATACATCGTCGGGATCGATGCCATGCTCTCCCGGACCGAAGGTCTTGGGGCGGGTGGCGTTGCCGGGACTGGCGCCGACACCGAGGATGCGGCGTATGAGTTTCTTAATCATCGAACAGCTGCAGTATGGGCCAGCCCTGCGCGGTCGCATGCGCGGCAAGGGTGGCGTTCGGGTTGGTCGCGACCGGATGTGTGACGGCCGAGAGCAGGGGAATATCATTCTGCGAATCGCTGTAGAAAGTGCTGCGGCCGAAATCCGACAGCGACTTGCCCAGCGAGGCCAGCCATGCCTGAGTGTTGACCACTTTGCCCGGGCCGAAAGGCGGTGTGCCCAACAGCCGGCCGGTGATCGAGCCATCTGCAGCCACTTCCGGTTCGGCCGCGATCAGGTGCCCGACACCAAGCGCTCTGGCGATCGGCTCAGTCACGAAGCGGTTGGTCGCGGTAATGATGGCCACCATCTCGTCTGCATCCTGATGCTTTGCGACCAGCGCGCGCGCTGCAGGGCGGATGGCCGGCGTGATGATGTCTTCCATGAACTCCGCGTGCCAGTCATCGAGCTGACGGCGCGGAAAGCGCGACAGCGTGCCCAGCGCAAATTCGAGATATTCGATCGGGTTCAGCGTGCCATTCTGGTACTGCGCGTAGAACTCCGCATTGCGAGCGGCAAAGGCTTCGGGATCGACCGCGCCGGCGCGCACCAGGAACTGTCCCCATTCATAGTCGGAATCGAGGGGCAGCAGGGTGTTGTCGAGATCGAATAAAGCGAGGTTCATGAAAGCGTATTGGCGTCGCCCAGTTGCAGCAACTCGCGCAGCAAGGGCATCGTGATCGGGCGCTGAGTTTCCAGCGAATAGCGGTCAAGCGCATCCAGCATCGCGGACAGCGATTGCATGTCACGCCGGAAATGCGTCAGCAGGTAGGGTAACACGCCGGGCGACAGCGACAGCCCGCGCGCTTGCGCCGATTTCGACAGCGCATCGATTTTTTCTTCGTCTGACAGGCCATGAACCTGATAGACCAGTCCCCACCCCAGACGCGTACGCAAGTCTTCGCGCAGCGATAGCTGTGCCGGCGGCTTGCCGGTAGCGGCCACCATCACGCCGCCCGCGTCGCGTACCTGATTGAACAGCGCAAACGCCGCCTGCTGCCGGTGCGGCGCGAGCTGGTCGCAATCATCCAGCAGGTAAAGCGGAGCGCCGTCCGACCAGACGAAATCGCGGGATGAATGCTGCGGGGTGAGCAGCAGCGCGTCTGCAGCGCCGGCCAGCGCGCGCAACAGATGGGATTTTCCCGCGCCCGCATCGCCCCAGATCGTGACGAATCGCTGATCGAGAGAGCTGACCCTGCGCTCGGCAATCAGCCGCAGCAGTGACAGCAGCTCGGCATTTCTGCCTTCGACAAAGTTGTTCAGGGTTTGCGGCCGGGCTGCGCCCCAATCGAGCAGCAACTGCCTCATGATTGATTGTAAAAACGGCTGGTCAGATAGTGTTGGCGCAGTCGGCCAAGAACGACCGAGAGTATAGCCGACGCCGGAAGCGCGAGCAGTATGCCGACGAATCCGAACAACTGGCCGAACGATAACAGCGCAAAGATGACGGTCAGCGGATGCAGGCCGATGCGCTCGCCGACCAGTCGCGGCGTCAGATAAAAGCTTTCGATGAATTGTCCGAAACCATAGACCACGGCGACTGCGATCAGACCGTGCCAGCTGTCGAAAAACAGAATCGCCGATACCAGCGCCAGCGTGAGACCCAGTCCGAAACCGATGTAGGGAATGAACACCAGCAGGCCGGTGATCATGCCGACGGGCAGCGCGACTTCAAAGCCGGCAATCGCCAGCGCGGTCGAGTAGTAAGTGGCCAGCAGCAGCATCACCAGCAGCTGGCCACGCAAATACTGCGCGAGCAGACTGTCCGCTTCGCGCGCCATATCGATCACCAGTCCTATCCAGCGGCGCGGAACGAATTCCGCCAGCCGGGCGAAGATCCGGTACCAGTCCAGCAGCAGATAAAACAGCACGATAGGCACGAGGAACAGGGTCGCCGCCCAGCCGAGCACCGCGCTGCCGCCGACGCGAACCCAGGTCAGCATGCTGGCGCCCAGTCCTTCGGCACCTGCCAGCTTCTGCGCGATCAATGCCTTCATGCCTGCGCTGTCGAGGTGCACGGTCAGGCCGATCTGTTTCAGCGCGGGCCGCACTGCGCGGTCGAATGCATCGAGCAGTGCCGGCAGCCGCTCCTGCAGCACCGGAATCTGTGCGCCCAGCACCGGCAACAGCACGAGCACGATGGCCGTGATCGCCAGCACCAGCGACACCAGCGCGACCAGCACCGACAGCGCGCGCGGCATGCCGCGCTCGGACAGCCAGTCGACGCCGGGATTGAGCATGTAGCCGATGATGGCCGCGGCGACGAAAGGGGTCAGCACCGGCCCGAGCGGCACCAGCAGCACATAGGCCAGCGCGGCCACGCCCAGCCAGGGCAGCAATTGCCGGAATTCCGGTAGGGGAGCAGAGGCCATGGGCGCAGGTAAGAGGGGTGTTTTGGTAAAATACGCGCCTCGGTGACTGGCCTGATCGGCTGCCGCTCGCGCATCAGCGCGAATGGCGATTTGTCTGGCAGTCCCTGACTGGCGCCTTGTCATAGGGACAAGCGCGCATTCTACCGTTTCCTCCGCGATTCCCGACATGTCCTCGAATTCCAAGGTTTCCCTTTCCTATCGCGACGCTGGCGTCGATATCGATGCCGGCGATGCGCTGGTCGAAGCCATCAAGCCCTTCGCCAAACGAACGATGCGCGAAGGCGTGCTCGCGGGCATTGGCGGTTTTGGCGCGCTGTTTGAAGTCAGCAAGAAGTACCGGGAGCCGGTGCTGGTGTCTGGTACCGATGGTGTGGGCACCAAGCTCAAGCTGGCTTTTCATCTGAACCGGCATGACACGGTCGGCATCGATCTGGTCGCGATGAGCGTGAACGATATTCTCGTTCAGGGCGCCGAGCCTTTGTTCTTCCTCGATTACTTCGCCTGCGGACGTCTCGACGTAGCGACGGCGACCGATGTCATCAAGGGCATTGCGGCGGGCTGCGAGCAGGCTGGTTGTGCATTGATCGGCGGCGAAACCGCCGAAATGCCGAGCATGTACCCGGATGGCGAATACGATCTCGCCGGTTTTGCGGTCGGCGCGGTCGAGAAATCCAAAATCATCGATGGCAAGAAAATCCGTCCCGGCGACGTCGTGCTTGGTCTGGCTTCATCGGGCGCGCATTCCAACGGCTACTCTTTGGTGCGCAAGATCATCGACGTGGCCCAGCCGGATCTGAATGCCGATTTTCATGGTCGCCCGCTGGCCGACGCCTTACTGGCGCCGACCCGTATTTATGTGAAGCCATTGCTCGCGCTGATGGAAAAGATCGACGTGCACGGCATGGTGCACATTACCGGCGGCGGACTGGTGGAGAATATTCCCCGGGTGCTGCAGCCGAACCTGACGGCCGTTCTGCAGCGCGACGCTTGGACGCTGCCGCCCTTGTTCCAGTGGCTGCAGCAGCACGGCGGCGTGGCGGATGCGGAGATGCACCGCGTGTTCAATTGCGGCATCGGCATGACCGTGATCGTTGCAGCGCAAGTGGCCGATCAGGCGCAGGCGGAACTGACGCGTCTGGGAGAGACGGTCTATCGTATTGGCGAGATCCGCGAGCGTCAGGGGGATGAGGCGCAGACGCTGGTGCAGTAAGCTCTCTCAATACTGCGCATTACGCACCTCATTCTCTGCCAGCGTCTGCATCGGCGCCGCCGGCACCTCTGCGCGGCCGACGGTCGCCGGCGGATGAACGCGCACCGGCTGGCTCAGACTGTCCTGACTGGACAGCACATTCGCCGTCATCTCGGGCGCCGCATTCCACACGGGATTGTCGATGCCTTCGAACACCGACCGCAGCTGCCGGCCCCAGGTGCTGCGTATCATCCCGAAGTACTGATTGCTCTCGTCGATGCTCGCAAAGCGGTTCACCGCCAGCGAATCCTGTTCATACACCATCAGATCCAGCGGAAAGCCGACCGAGATATTCGAACGCAGCGTGGAATCCATCGAGATCAGCGCGCACTTGGCGGCTTCATCGAGAGGTGTCGAGGGTGTGATCACGCGGTCGATGATAGGTTTGCCGTATTTGGCCTCGCCAATCTGGAAGTAAGGATTCTCGTCATGCGATTCAATGAAATTGCCTGCCGAGTACATCTGGAACAGCCGGCAGCGTTCCCCCCGGATCTGGCCGCCGAAAATCAGGCTGACGTTGAAATCAATGCCGAACTGCTCCAGTGATTTCGCGTCGCGCCGGTGAACTGCGCGTATCGACTCGCCGACGATCTGCGCAGCCTCAACCATCGATGAGGCGGTCCAGATGCTGGTGCCTTCGGGTGACAGATATTCACTCACCATTTGCCGTATCGCCTGCGAGAGCGCAAGGTTACCTGCGGTCATCAGCACCATGATGCGATCGCCGGGATGATCGAACACGCTCATCTTGCGGAAGGTGCCGATATGATCGACACCCGCATTGGTGCGCGAGTCAGACAGAAAGACCAGCCCCGAATTCAGGCGCATTGCTACACAATAGGTCATGATGTTCTGTCCGCTCAGGCCGCCAGTGGCAGCAGGAAATCGCGGCTGACCCGGTTGCCGAGCTCGTAGACTTGCTCAAGAAATTCGGTCAGATAATCATGCAGCCCGCGCTTCAGGATATCGTCCATGCTGCTGAACTTCAGATCGGCGTGCATACGTCCGGCGAAGCGCTCAGTCTCGCTCGATACATCGTTGCGTACCTGGGCGAGATTGTTGACCACTTCACTCATGCAGGCGATCAGCGAGCGCGGCATGTCGCCGCGCAGGATCAGCAGTTCGGCGACACGCTCGGGCGTGATCACGTCGCGGTAGGCTTTGCGATAGGTTTCAAAGGCCGATACCGAGCGCAGCACGGCCGCCCAGTGATAGAAATCCATGTCGGTCGCTGACAGCAGCGCGCGGTCGGTACCGTGGAACTTGATGTCCAGCAGACGGGCGGTATTGTCGGCGCGTTCGAGAAAAGTGCCGAGACGGATGAAGTAGAAGGCCTCATCTTTCAGCATCGTGCCGATGGTGACGCCCCGCGACAGATGCGAGCGATGCTTGACCCATTCAAAGAACTCGCTGGGGTCGCGTTCCAGCAGGCCATCGTTGAGCAGGCTGTTCATGTCCAGCCAGGTCGTGTTTTGCGTTTCCCAGACCTCGGTGGTCAGCGTGCCGCGCACCGCGCGCGCATTCTCCCGCGCCTGCGTCAGGCAGGAGGCGATCGACGAAGGATTGTCCGGATCGCGCACCATGAAATCGAGCACATCCTTGCGCGACAGCAGACCGTACTTCGCATCGAAGGCTGGCTGCAGTTCCGATATGCCCAGCACGGCACGCCAGCCTTGCTCGGCCAGTTCGGCCGATTGCGGCAGCAGCTGCGTCTGTATGTTCACTTCCAGCATGCGGGCAGTATTTTCCGCGCGCTCTGTGTAGCGCGCCATCCAGAACAGATGATCGGCAGTTCGACTCAGCATGCCGCGTCCTCCAAATTCAGTGTAATGATCTCCAGCGAGTTTGAGCATGTCATTTCTCCAGAACCCAGGTGTCTTTGGTGCCGCCGCCTTGTGAGGAATTGACGACCAGCGAACCTTCTTTCAATGCCACTCGCGTCAGGCCGCCGGGCACCAGACTGACGGTCTTTCCCGATAAAACAAACGGTCGCAGGTCGATGTGGCGCGGCGCGATGCCGGATTCGACAAAGGTCGGGCAAGCCGACAGCGCAAGCGTAGGCTGCGCGATGTAGCCGTCGGGTTTGGCGATCACGCGCTGGCGGAACGCTTCTATTTCTGCTTTGGTCGACGCCGGGCCGACCAGCATGCCGTAGCCGCCGGCGCCATGCACTTCCTTGACCACCAGTTCAGGCAGATGATCGAGCGTGTACTGCAGGTCTTCTTTTTTCCGGCACTGATACGTGGGGACGTTGTTCAGGATCGGTTCTTCCGACAGATAGAAGCGGATCATGTCAGGCACATACGGATAGATCGACTTGTCATCCGCGACGCCGGTGCCGATCGCATTGGCCAGTGTGACGCGACCGGCACGATAGACCGACAGCAGCCCCGGCACGCCCAGCGATGAATCGGGGCGAAAGGCCAGCGGGTCGAGAAAATCATCATCGATGCGGCGATAGATCACGTCCACGCGCCGCGGGCCGCGCGTGGTGCGCATGTATACCTGCTCATCCATCACGAACAGGTCCTGACCCTCGACCAGTTCCACGCCCATTTGCTGCGCAAGGAACGCATGCTCGAAGTAGGCCGAGTTGTACATGCCCGGCGTCATCACAACGACTGTGGGGTCGTCCACGCCGACCGGTGCGACCGAGCGCAGCATGTCGAGCAAGAGATCCGGATAGTGCGCGACCGGCGCGATCTTATGCCGCGCGAACAGCTCAGGAAACAGGCGCATCATCATCTTGCGGTCTTCGAGCATGTAAGACACGCCGGAAGGCACGCGCAGATTATCCTCGAGCACGTAGAACTCGCCTGCGCCCGCACGAACGATATCCACGCCGGCGATATGTGCATACACGTCCGAGGCGACCGCAATGCCCTGCATCTCCGGGCGGAATTGCGCATTGTTGATGATTTGATCTGCCGGTATCACGCCCGCTTTCACGATGTGCTGCTCGTGATAGATGTCGTGAATGAAAAGATTCAGCGCCTGCACGCGCTGCTTCAGGCCTTGCTGCAGCTGCGCCCATTCGGCAGAGGGAATGATGCGGGGGATGATGTCAAAAGGGATCAGGCGCTCGGTGCCGGCATCGCTGCCATAGACCGCAAAGGTGATGCCGACGCGGCGAAAATTCAGGTCGGCCTCGACCCGCTTGCGGGCCAGCATGTCGGCGGGTTGTCCGGACAGCCAGCGCTCGAATTCGCGGTAATGGGGACGCACCATGGCGCCCCCCTCTTCATGCATTTCATTGAAAAAGCTGACCATTGCCGCGCGACCCTGTTGATGGAGTGGTTCTTGTCATTCATTCCATCAATCAAGAAATATGCCAGCGGCAAAATACTCAGGTGTCAGGGGCTGCGCAACCTGTCCACCAGCGCTTTTTCTCTGGCGGTAGGCGGTTCCGTGAGCAGAGAGACAATGATCATCGCCGCAAACGCCGCAGGCACGCCAAAAATACCGGCGGACGCCGGCGCCATGTGAAACCACTGCTGGCTGCTGTTGCCACCGAACGCGGGGCTGGTTTGCACCAAATAGATGAGGCAGACGAAAAATCCGGTCAGCATGCCGGCGATTGCTCCCTGCTGGTTCGCTCGTTTCCAGAAAATGCCCAAAACCAGTGCGGGGAACAGCGTGGATGCCGCCAGCGAAAATGCCGTGCTCACCAGCGACAGGATGTCTCCGGAGCGGAAAGACGCGGTATACGCAGCCAGCAGCGCCACCACCAGCAATAGCAATTTCGATATCGTCACCTGCCGCTGGCTGGACGCGGCAGGGTTCACCATCCGGTAATAGGTATCGTGTGACAGAGCGCTGGAGATGGTCAGCAGCAGACCGTCTGCCGTGGAGAGCGCCGCAGCCAGCGCGCCGGCCGCGATCAGTGCAGAAATCACATACGGCAGCCCGGCGATTTCCGGCGCGGCCAGCGCGATCATGTCGCCGTCAAGCGCAATCTCGGCCAGCTGCACCAGACCATCCATATTGATGTCGGTGATACTGATCATCGGCTTGGTCTTGTCGATGTTGGCCCAGTAGTTGACCCATCCGGGCAGGTGCGCATAGTCGGTGCCGACCAGAGTGCTGTAGATCTCGAACTTGACCAGCACCGCCATCGCCGGCAGCGCCGTGTACAGCAGCATGATGAAAAACAGCGCCCAGAACACAGAACGACGCGCTTCCGGCACCGAGGTGGTGGTGTAGGAGCGCATCAGCACATGCGGCAGTGCGGCTGTGCCCATCATCAGGCAGAAC
>JACCDH011765654.1_pt1 | contig 30654 bp, 20 predicted proteins | sample 7442481 | NCBI WGS metagenome assembly JACCDH01 (sample SAMN15323433, study PRJNA562643) | freshwater metagenome | isolation source: river surface water | place: USA:Blue River Watershed | collected 2017-08-15
AAACATTCGTTTATGTACCGCTCTAATAAACGCTTCGCTTAATACATAATCAGTTTGAAATGACCGTCCCAACACCCAAATTAATGCCTCCTCTATATTATGTTGTTCAAACTCATTAAGCTCACCCTTGCTGGTAATACTTTCAATTCTCAGACCTTCCTTTTCTTCTTCGTCTAATGGCGTCTGCCCGACTTGATATTTCAAATCTAATCCCATAGAAATTTAGGCATCTCTTTTTTAATGGCTTCCGTTCTCTCTTTGATAGCGGCTTCTAGTCGTTTTTTCGAATTTGCCTGATCTTCCAATTGCATGGTATTGGCCGTCCGCATAACGATGTTTGTCGCAATTGCTTTAGCCCTTCTTTCCACCAAAGCTTCTAATGATCCATCCTTGGGAACAAAAGCATATACCAAGTCCATATCCATAGCATTGGCGACTTCTCTTAATGCTTTAATGGTAATCGCGCCCTCTCTTTCGCGCTTCTCTATGTCTGCAACTGCCTGTTTGGAAATACTCAACTTATTAGCCAGCTGCTGCATAGACATACCAATAGCTGTTCTAATAGCATTTACCCAACCCGTGGCCGGCATTACCACTTTTCTCATAGGTGCAATGCCAACAATTCTAATATTAATTTGCTGAAAAAGAAGTGATTTATTACTCATAATGTCAAAATATAACAGTACAATTAGAATACAAATGTAAAACTATTACTTGACTTTAACAAGTTTGTTGTAAAGTTTTTATTTGACAAATATATTTAAATATTCAATTTCACAACTAACCTATCCAGTCCAAATTGACCCCTCTAAAAGTGATGATAATCTATATTATCAGCCATAAAAAAAGGCTGCCATTGCTGACAGCCTTTTTTATGAAACTCTGAAGGATAATTATTTATCCCAGAATAATTTTGTGGTCAACTTATCGCCTCCAATAGCACTGGCTGCTGCGCCATAGCTTTTGCTGTTGATGGTTTGTTCGTTGATAGGATAAGTAAATCTGGTTGGAACATCCGCCAAGGTTAAGCCACTTACCGGAATCAAGACAGGGAAATCCAAACGCCTCCATTCGGTCCATGCATCAAATCCGTGGTTGTATAAAGCCAACCATTTTTGATTGCCAATTTTCTCCTGCCAGGTCGCGCCCGATTCGGCACTGCTGTAGTCGACGTCAGACTGCGCCAAATAAGCCGTTGCATCAGTCTCTGTTCCTCCCCACTCTAAGATAGATTCTGTAACACCGGCAGCATAGTGCTCGGCGGCTGTACCTGATACAGCCCAACCGCGAGCAGCGCCTTCTGCTAACATGAATTCTACTTCAGTATAGCTGATCAAGGTGCTTGGTGCATCAGGAGCTGTGATAGTGGTTGCAGGTTTTGAATTGTTCTTGTAAGAATTACCGGTTCCGTTAACACCACCGGTATAATTACCACTGGCATTCTTGGTGATAAACAATGGCTTTCTTGGATCACTTAGTGAATCCAACATAATCACCAAAGTTTGAGAAGCGATGAAATCTTTTCTTCCACTCTGTACCAAATCTACCCATACAGGGTTGGTGTTTGGAGGCGATACCAGATAGTGGAAAGTAGCATTGTCTGCAGAAGAGGTGAATGCATCCGGCACTGCTGCTTCAAACTTAGTTTTGGCAGTGGTAGCATCCACTTCAGCTAAGCACAAAGCCATGCGCATTTGCAGTGTAGCAGCAAATTTCACCCACAGACTATTGTCGCCATCATAAATCAAATCGCCTTTACTAAAGCCAGATCCGCTTGCTTTTAAAGCAGTCATGGCAGCATCCAAACGTTTAAACAAATCTGTGTAAATGGTTTTAGCATCGTCGTATGCGGGAAGTGGCTTATCGATGTTTAAAGCTTCAGAATAAGGCACATTACCGAAGGTATTCACCAATACATGCCAGGCATATACTTCTAATACCTCGATGGTGGCAATCTGAGCGGCCCTGGTCGCTTCGTCGGTGATTAATGCATCGTTCTTCACGGCAGTTTTGGCAGCATCCAAATCTTTCAAAACATCTCTGTACAAAACACCCCAGAAGTTAGCTGCAATGTTTCGGGTAATCACATCGTATCTGCTTTCGTCGAAATAAGTGGTTTGGGTCCACTGCTGCGACCATAATCTGAAGATATTGGTATTAACATTCGAAGAGGTCATAACATCCACCAGGTTCTTCTGAGCAGAACTCAATAAAAAATTGGATGGCACCTCTGTGGCCAGTTTAGGGTTAGTATTTAACGACTCAAATTTCTTGCATCCAAATAAGAGCGTTACGGTTGTTATTACAATTAGTACTTTTTTCATATACATTGATTTTTTAGAATTAGAAATTGAAACGGACATTGAAACCATACAATTTAGTGTTTGGATAAGCGCCCGTTTGGTAACCTTGGATGTTTCCGCTACTCATGCCATCTTCTGGATCTGAGTATGGGGTGTATTTCTTAATGATTAAGAGGTTACGACCAAATACTGACACATCAATACCTTTGATGGCTTTTAATTTACCCAGGTATTTTTGTGGCACTGTATATCCGAAAGTCAATTCACGTAACTTTACATAACCGGCATTATAAACAAAATAAGATGGGGCCATGGCATTACCTAAGAAGTAATCGTAGTTCACTCTGATATCGTTTTTGCTACCATCAGGTTTAACGCCGTCCAAAATCACACCACCACCTTCAGACACATCTAAACGTTTATCATTACCCAAATCGTTCTTGCCTACTGAGTAATCGTAGATCCCGGTTTGGTATCCATAGAACTGGTCGAGCGAGAATACGCTACCACCTTTCTTAACATCGATCAGGAAACTGAAAGACATGTTTTTGTATTTGAAAGCATTGCGCATACCGCCTATCCATTTAGGATTGATGTTGCCAATGACATTGTTTGAAGTAGATGTCACCATCCAGTAACCGGTGTTGGTATCAATCATGCGGTTGCCGTTAGCATCGTAAATAAAGTCTTTGCCTTTGATGGTACCGTAAGCTTGACCAACCGTAGCGTTGATAGAAACACCACCTTGTAAACTGGCTAAAGTAATGTTTTCGATGTCTGGTAATTCTAATACCTCGTTGCGGTTGCGTGCCCAGTTCAGGTTAATGTCCCAGCTAAAGTTCTTGTTGCGAATCGGACTAACAAACATGGTTAACTCAATACCACGGTTTAAGATAGCACCAGCGTTAATGTATTTCTGAGAATAACCAGTAGCACGTGAAATATCTACCGGAATAATTTGATCAACAGTTACCGCATGGTAATTATTGAAATCAAAACCAAAACGGTTCTTGAACATCGAAACTTCCAAACCAATTTCTCTGCTCTTGGTCTTTTCTGGTTGTAAGCCAGGATTGTTCATCACACTGGCAACACTGTAGATAGCATTACCATTGAAACCTGTACCAGCAGTGAAATAGTTTCTGGTTGATCCAAATGGCGCATCCGAACCTACTTGTGCATAGTTGGCTCTCAGCTTAGTATAGCTTAACCATTTCATGTCGTCACCTATTAATTTACGCAAGTGATCAGCAAACACATAACTACCGGAAACAGATGGGTAGAAATAAGAGTTGCTGCCTTTTGACAAGGTACTGGATACGTCGTTACGACCAGTTAAATCTAAGAAGAAGAAATTTTTGTAACCGAGGTTTACGTTAGAGTATACGCCGTTTACTTGCTTGCTTGAGAAAGATTCTGATGGTGCTTCTAACGGATTAACGGTATTGCTTAAACTGTACAGATTAGGCACATTTAAACCGCCGTTTGTTTGAGCAAAAATAGACGAGATGGTTTGTTTGCGAATGTTTAAACCCGTTACACCAGTAATTTTTAAATTATCACTGATTTCTTTGTTGTACTCTGCAAATACATCATAGTTGAATTCTCTGTAATTGCGGTTGTATCTGGAATATTCAGACACATCAATAGATCCCACAGCGATGCGTTCTTCCTGCATTTCGTTGTAGCCGTCCATAGACACACGTCCTGTAACCGTCATCCATTTTTTCAATTGGTAAGTCATGAACGTATTGCCAAAGAAACGCGTACGCTCGTCGTTCTCGTAACTCTTGTTACGCATAAAGTATGGGTTGTCCCAGTAAATCGGACCGGCACCTACATTGGTATAATCTGCCCAGTTCCAAGTAGTGTTACGCTCAGGATTTCTGTTGTAAGCATCTTCCAGTTCTTTCATATCGACATTGGTTTGCCACCATTGTCTGAAGTTAGTCATTGGGTTTTTAGCATCGTAACCTGTACCATAACGACCAGTGGCGCCGTTGAAAGACACGTTGGCTGTGATACCTGCCATCAATCTGCTGTTAAGTTGATTGTTAACACCAAAATTTAAGACATTTTTAAACAAACTACTGTTAGGCAACATCCCTTGTTCGGTGTTTCTGGCAAAACCTAATTTGTAATTAGATTTATCATTACCACCATAGATGGTGAAACTCTTACTGCCGGCTGTTGGGTTGCGCAGGAAATAATCCGGCGTGTTTTTAGCCGCTACCCAGGCAGTAGCTTTCATGTAATGTTCTTTATCTGTAGGATCGAGTGCTTTCCAGTCGTACACCTTCAGATTGGGATCAAACTTACCACCGAAAGACGCATCTTCGGTTGTGTTAACGATCACATCTTTTTTGCCGTCACCATCGATATCGTCTTCCGTAAAATAACCACCTAAGGTATCGCCGTAAAACGGACCATAACCTGCACCGTATTCGTTCTGGTACTTAGGCATGGTTGATTTGTCAATCACACCATAAGAACCACCAAGGTTAACGGTGACGCTAATACCTTTACGACCTTTCTTGGTTTCGATTAAGATCACACCATTAGACGCCCTTGAACCGTAGAGTGCAGTAGCTGCAGCACCTTTCAAAACGTTGATAGAAGCGATGTCATCCGGGTTGATGTCTGCTGCAGCGTTACCAAAATCGTAACCACCACGGGCAGTCGTCTGACCAGAGCTGTTGGTGTTAGAGTTATCAAATGGCACCCCATCGATAACAATCAAAGCCTGGTTATTGCCGGCCAAAGATTTAAAACCACGAAGGACGATATTGGTACTGCCACCCATCTGGTTATTGGTTTTGATATCCAAACCTGCCACTTTACCACTCAAAGCACTCAAAGCATTATTGCTTCTGGTGGTGGTAATTTCGGAGGCCGATACCTTTTGTGAAGAGTAGCCTAATTCGGCTTTGCTACGCTTAATACCATAAGCGGTAACAACTACCTGTTTAAAGGCAGCAGGCTCCTCTTCAAGAGCAATGTTAAGCGTCACCTGTCCGGCAACAGGCACTTCAGTAGTTTTTAATCCGACAAAAGACACTACCAAAGTATCCGTTAAGTTACACTGAATGGTAAACATACCATTCGCATCACTGACAGTTTTGGTGGTTGTACTCTTGACCTGGACATTCGCACCTGAGAGCGATTTGCCATCAGATGATTGCGTGATCTTTCCCGTCACTGTTGAGTTTTGGGCCATTGCCGAACCCAAAATTCCCATGAAAAGAAAGACTAGTAAGTAGATTTTTTTCATAAGCATTTTTGTTAATTTTAATCCAAACGTTGAAAAACAAAACTATTCTTCTTACGATACCATTTACCCACCAACCCCCGAAACGGGCAATATTTTTCCTTAAGATTCGCTTATTTTTTTGCAAACAAGATTATCCGTTAAAACAAATTTTAGATTTGTTTAAAAAAACAACTGCCGAATTAAAAAATCAGAAGAGTCAGCAACCATTCATTTCAATAAATTTCTTAAATAGTCGACAAAGACAACTTAATTGACTAAGTGTCAATTAAGATTTAACAGAATACTATCGCAAGTAAACAAACGATTGCCAATGCTAGCTTTCTCAGCGCATCACTTGCAACATGCCATTGTCTTCAAACAACTTACCATCACTTTTTTGGGTGATCTTATACATGTATAAATACATGCCATCCGGAACAATCTTGCCCTTTACTTTACCATCCCAAAGTGCATTATCTGAACTGCCTTTGAATACCATACCACCAAAGCCATCAAATATCATAAAATATTCAATGCTGTAATCAGAATTAAAACCAAAGACATCATTCTTGCCATCATTGTTTGGCGTGAACGTATTCGGCACAAAAAAGCCTTCTGCCTGTTCTATGCGAATCAAGGCTGTATCCTTACTGGCACAACGACCTTTATTACTCACTTCCAATTCGATTTGCACATCACCGGTGATAATAAAATCCGCTATCGACAAGTTTGAATCTGAGCCAAATAATTCAGAAGGACGCCACTGGTAAGAAAAAATATTTAGCGGCAAAGTACTTGAGCATTCTACAGTATCGTCTTTATTAACCAATCTATCGGCTATTATATCAAAATCCAAAGGTTGATCCATTTCAAACACTTCGGCAATAATGCTATCGCGACAAGCCTTGGCATCCGTCACCTGTAATACATATTGACCTTTACCAATTCCCTTTAGCTCAGATGTAGTAGTATTCTGATTCCAAACATATGAATACGGAGAGGTTCCACCTTCTGCTCCGCCAATTATTAGGGCATCAGAATCGCTGAAGCAAGATACTGAATCAATACGGGAGATTAATGCTTTCAGTGCTGTCGGTTCCGGCAAATTAATTAACAATGAATCCCGACAAGATTTAGCATCTTTAACATACACAGTGTACAGTTGTGCTCTCAAACCTGAAACTTCAGAATTATTGATATTCGAATCAAAACTCCATGTATAGTTATAATTGCCATTACCACCATTTGCTTGTGTCTTTATGCGACCGTTGACACTTCCATAACAACTTGGTGTATCTATTTCAAGAACTGCCATTTTAAGAGCACTTGGCTGTCCAAGTTCAATACTCGCTGTATCACGACATCCAAAATCATCTTCTAATGCGAGTTGATAGCTGCCTGCTTTCAGGTTGTTCAAACTCAAACTATTGATACTGGCGTCGTGTAACCATTGGTATTTAATATTACCCGTTCCGCCTGACACCGACACCTTACAAGATGCATCGCTCAAACCAAAACATGAAGCACTATCCAAGACATCTGCATTCACTATCATACGAGGCGGCCCTTCAACTATGGCTTCCAATGTATCCGAACAACCATAAGCATCTGTTAAAATAAAAGTGCTTTTTCCTACATTCAAATTGAAAGCTGTATCGCCGTATTGTGAGTTGTTCCAAACTTTTGTGTACGGCAAATAACCGCCTTGAGAAGTGCTAACCAAACGACCAGTAGCAGTCCCAAAACAACCTGCGCTATCATTCGACACCAAACTTGCTTGAGGTGCGCCTTGGTTAACAAAATGGAAGGTGTCTGTCGCGCGGCAATCGTAAGCATTGGTAACAAGGATACTGTAATTGCCCTCTTGTTTAAACCATGCGATACTATCTTTATACCCGTTGCTCCAATTGATGGTTTTCCAGTTAGAGCCGGCATTCAGTTTTAGACTATCTCTCTTACAGTCTGTCAACAATACGGTATCATTGGCAACATCGATCATTGCTCTGCTACATGCAATTGCCAGTGTATCAAAACAAACACCAACGCCATCCGCTGCTTTCAGCAATACGACAGTGTCTTTTGTAATGATTGATTGAAATTTATTGCCAGAAATATTGCTATTCCATTGATAATTGATTGGAAAAGCTCCGGTATTAGCTTTGTTGCCCGCGAGTAAATTAATACTGTCATTGTAGCACAAGGTCGACTTATAATTACTAACTACAGGATTTAAGAGAGATACCACTACGGTATCCAAAGAACGACATCCATTAGAATCTATGCCGAGCAAGGTATACACGCCTGATTTCTTAGCGTAAATCTCACGGGTATTCGCACCACTGCTCCAGTTATAACTTAAAAATCCACTGTTAGCGCTTAGTTTAACTGAATCGCGGTTACAGAATTTAACAGTATCACTACCCAAATTCAATGGTCTTGGTGTCGATTTTTGGTTGGAGAACAAGGCATTGACTTCACAACCGGAAAACGCCGTACTCCAAACACCAACATCATCAATTTTACCACCCCACTTACCCTGAATATTGGTTTCTGAGCCGATAAAAAGACTTTGAGAACCAAAATTACAAGTAGACAATTTTGCTTGATTGACAACTGAGTTGACTAACTGACCATCCACATAAAACTTGGCTGTACCGTTAACCCCATCTGCCACAAAAACAATATGATGCCAGGTATAGGTTGTTACTGTTGAACTTGGTGCAATCTCAATTCTTTTCCTGCCACTATCGCCATACAAGGCCATTTCAAAGGCTCGTGGACTGTTAGAATTGTTTTGGGTGATGATATAGTAACCCGCATTTCCACCGTAGCCCAAACCACGCATTTCCATGACACGAGGCTGATTGCCTGCCCCTGTTCCACCATCCATATAAATCCATGCAGAAATAGTGATGCTGCCTTGAACTTTATTGACAGAACTTGAAAATGGGATTTCTATTCTAGAAGAAAATGAAGGCCTGAATTCGTACGCAGAATTGGCTCTGTTGAATCGATCTGTTGTTAAATTAGCGCTGTATACGATACCATTGTTGGCATTACCACTGCTATCGTTGGCATTGCCTGTGAAGGGCCACCAACCAACTAAGCCATCAGAAGGCACGTACACAGGTGTATTTTGCGCCAACAAACTGCTACTTGTAAGAAAAAACAAATAGATAAGAACTCTTAAATAATGATGAAAATTTTTCACGGGGCGCAAAATTAAAGATATAATTCTACTTTAATTTTTACCAAACAACCAATGTTAAATATATTTCACAAACCTATAATTTTTATACTCCAAACAAGGTTTTTATACTTGATGATTTTGCGATTTATTCTCCCGCAAATCCATTCCAACCGATTTTTAACACTTAAGCTAAAAACATCAATACACCTTCGAACTCTGAAAGGCGTAATAGTTGAGCGTGTAGAATGAAGGTGTTTGGATGGGTTATTTCCCTATACAAAACTTGCCAAAGATATTGCCCAACACCTCATCATTACTGATTGTTCCGGTGATGTCGCCGATGGCGTTGACGGCTCTGCGCATCTCGAATGACAATAAATCGCCGCTGCTGCCTGAGCTTAACATCTCTAAAACGATTGTTAAGGCTTCTGTGGCTGCCGTTAATTGCTGGTGATGTCGAGCATTGCTGATGATGGTTTGGTTGCTGTCTATGCGGTTTAAATGCATGATATCGTACAAGCGCTGACGTAAGGCTACTGTATCGCTGTTGTTTTTGTTTAACATCGATACGGCCTCGAATTCTAAACCGGCTTCTTTGACAATCGATTCGAATTGATTGATCTGTGCGTCTGATGCGACGTCCTTCTTATTACCTATCACCAGCATGTGAGCCGCGCCGTTGTTTTGCTGTATGATAGCGATGTCGTTTTTCAACTCATCAGCACTGGTATTGCTCATATCAAATATGCAAATAACTATTTGTGCTTTCGCAATACTTTGAATGGCTTTATCGATACCAATCTTCTCAATCACATCGCTGGTCTGTCGGATACCTGCCGTATCAATAAATCTAAACGATACGCCATGGATATGGATCTCTTCTTCTATGGTGTCTCTGGTGGTACCGGCAATGTCTGAAACAATGGCGCGGTCGTCTTCCAGGAGGGCGTTTAAGAGCGAGGACTTACCTGCGTTTGGTCGACCAACAATCGCAACCGGAATACCATTCTTAATGGCATTACCCAATTGAAAGCTGTTGATCATGGGCTGAATAAAACTTTGCATTTGTTGCACCCTGTTGCGCAATTCGCTCCTATCGGCAAACTCTACATCCTCTTCTCCAAAATCCAATTCCAGTTCTACCAGTGAGATAAAATTAAGCAGGTCTTCGCGCAATTTGTTCAACTGGGTTGAGAGTCCACCGCGCATTTGGTGCATGGCAATATTTAACTGCGACTGGTTTTGAGCGGCGATGATGTCGCCCACTGCTTCAGCCTGAGCCAGGTCGATGCGACCACTGAGGTATGCTCTTAAAGTAAACTCACCAGGCGCAGCCAGACGTGCGCCCTGTTGCACGAGTAGTCGGATAATTTGGGATTGAATGTACACAGAACCGTGACAGGATATTTCGACGCTGTCTTCGGTGGTAAAGCTTTTAGGTGCTCTGAAAACTGCCAGCATCACCTCATCCACAATCCCATTGGCATCGTGAATATGACCGTATTGAATGGTATGAGAGGCCTGATCTTTAACGGGCTTTCCTCTAAAGATGGCATCGCAGATACTGAAAGCTTCTTTTCCTGACACACGAATCAGGCCAATGGCACCAATGCCTTGGGCACTGGCTATGGCGACGATGGTATCTTCAGGTTGAATCAGCTCGTGGTACATACTGCAAAGATAGGACAAAAAAAAAGCCCGTTAGCAAAACTAACGGGCTTTTATCATGGTAGTATAATTATCGGATGATTCGGACGATACCATTCAATCTTGGCTCGTCTTTATCCATGCCTTTGTATCTGTAGTTCAGGATATAGTAGTAAGTACCATCTGGGCAAGCTGCACCGGTGTTATTTACTTTACCATTCCAGTCGTTGTTCTTATCGGTAGATGAGAACACTTTCACACCCCATCTGTCGAAGATGGTCAGTTCGTATTTCTCTTCACCTTCGATCAGGATATTGAACACCTCGTTACCGATTTTACCTTCAGCATCCGCATCGGTACCAGTACCGTTTGGCGTGAACACGTTTGGCGGACGAACAATCGCTTTAAAGTTGTTGAACATACGCTTACAAACGGTATCCATACAACCTTCGGCATTGGTAGCCTCAAGACATACCCAGTATGCACCAAGTGAGTCTCTGTAGTCGCGACAAACAGTCGGATCATTGAAGTCGCTGTTGTTACCGTCTTCCAGGAACAGTCGCTTAGACTTATCTGGTTCAGCCATGATATCTTTCGCATTGTAGAAGCTCCATCTGTTTTTCACACTGTTGGTAGAAGTGTTTTTGTAACAGAAGATAGGCTTTCTGGTAGAGTCGATATCGAAGTCGGCAGTCACAAAGGCCACATAGATCTTCACACTGTCAGTAGCCGGACAAACTTTATTTGGAGATCCAACACTTGTTCTATCACCGCTGAATTTAACGGTGTAGATACCTTTTTGCCAGTATTGAACCGTTTGGAATGTATCGGTAGTTGCCAATGTATCATTAACATTTTTACCGAAGTTCCAGATATAAGAAGGGTATCTGCCGAATGGTTTCACCGAACCAGTTAATCTCACAGTATCACCGATACAAACCGTATCGTTTCTCAGGAGTTTAGTGGTATCGTAAGCGAAGATTTCGATCCAGAATTCTTTCTCACCGAAAGTGGTATCAGGGTATTGAACCATACAACTTCTGGTAGCGCCGTTGACTGTAAACTTGAAGTAGTTATACAGAGTTACTTTATATCTGCCAGGCTTATCATATCTATGGCTCATGGTATCGTTAGATGGCTTGATGGTATCGTATTGGTTACCAAATCCACCATCACCGAATTCCCAAGTCCATGAACTTGAATCGCGGGTTGTGTGTACACTTAAGTTTTTGAAGTTGACTTTATCACCAACACAGTATTGTCTTGGGATTAAGGTATCAAACTCAGGCTCCGGACCAGGGATGTACAATTCTGTTGAATCCCAACCGATACAACCTAAGGCCGTTTCAACTTTCCAGTAAACTTTATACAAGCCGTTTCTGGTGTAATCGTGCGCTATTTTGTTAGGTAATGTATTGAAGAATGAGTTCACAGAGTTGATGCTCTTATCACCCCAGTATACAGTCCACTTAACGATTTGGTCGCAAGGAGAACCTAACTCAGAGACACATGGGTCTTGTACATAAGAAGAGTCAACTAAGTCGATGATCGTAGCACAGTTCGGACGAGTAGCTAAAAGTTTGAATTTAGCACGCAGGGCAGTTACATAAATCTTCTGTGGCAGGGTATCTTTACAACCGAAACTGTCTGAAGCAGCAGTTCTGATTAAGTAAGATCTACCGGTATCCTGGTTGTAGTAGATACTGTTTAGACCACCACCCAACTGCAGGATCTGACCAGGTTTGTTATCCAAACCAGTCACACTATAAGGGAAACCACCATAGATAGATTTAGGATCGGTGCCATCATCAGATATGCTTAAGTCAGTTCTTGTGAAACCTTCTCTGTTGGTTTGACCAGCTTCAGAGATACGTTGTCTCCAGTAGTCGATACAATCTAGGAGAGCAGAACCTTGAACAGGGCAATGAGTTGTGATGATATCCGGATACACGTTAAAGTATCTGAACTGAGGAGAAGCCTCTACTGTCTGACCGTGACAGAGGATGGTATCGGTGTAGTTCATCACACCATAGAAACCAACGATAACACGTTTAGCAGTACCAGTACTCTTAGTACAATTTTCAGGAGCAGTACTACGCAGACCGAAGTTAGCGATGTAGAAACCTGAGTATTGAGGAACAAAGTTATAAGCATTGTACCATTTTCCATCGTAGCCGATGATTCTTTCTATTGGTAACAAAGAGGTATCTCTGTAGTGGAGTGATTGTTTTTCGTCGGCCACTTTGTAGAATCTGATGAATCTACCGAAACCAGTGGTATCCAAACAACCTCTTGAACCAGTGAATGGTTTACCGAAAGTACCTACACCGTTCCAGATTAACTCTGACAACTGAGCAGGAGACAATTCGTAGATATCGATTTTGTTAGCTTCGAGAATCAATTTGATGATATCGAATACTGGGGTGATATCTGCTTCGGTGTGCCATTTGGTTACTTTAGCGATTCTGATGTTTTGGCTATCCAATGTTTTGGTTTTGCCATCAAAGAAGCTACGTTTTACGATTTGCAGTTTGTCAATCAGGTATGGGGTATCTTTGTGCACCTGTACGAATCTGCTGTAACGCTCGTTAGCGCTTAACACATAGTACTTATCGTAGTATTTTCCGACGTTTGCACCGGTTAATGACCAGGTGGCTTCTTCAACATCTGGAATATAAGTTCTGTTCCAAACATTGGTGGTCAAACTGATGGTATCGCGTTTACAAATTTTGGTGTAATCGGTACCTTCCTGTGGTTTAACGATTCTGAATTTGTTATCCAGAATTGGGAATCTTGCAAATTTCTCGTAGTAAACTGTGTCCACACATTCTGCAGGGTAATCTGCGCCTGAAGTAGGCCACATACCGTTACCGATGATCAAACCTACGTTGATATAACCGGTGATGGTATCTTTGATATCATCTACAGTGAACTGTTTTGAGAATCTGTTACCTGGGATACCATTGATTTGGTAACCTGGGATTGGCACCTGGTAAGGTGGGTTAATTGGCGGCAAACCACCGGCAGAAATCTGACCTGGGGTTAAGTTAGCACCAACTGCTGGTACCCAACCTGTTTTATTTAAAGCTGTATCGAAGTTGATTTCAGCCCAGGTTCTGGTACAAGATGGTTTAGTATCATCCAGTACGAAGGTAATACCATAGTTATCTTGGTCACTACCCAAACATAAGGTACCTAATTTTCTTAATTTTTTAGCACTTGGTGGTTGCAGAGACAGCTGAGCGATTGCTTCGTGTTCGCAAGCCAATGGGTGGCAGATGTCTTTATGTCTTAATCTAACATTGTAACATCTAACGGTAGTACCAGAATAGAATTTTTGTCTGTGTACAGCAGCGTTTACGCTATCACCGGTTCTGTAACCAGGCATAACATCACGCTTCCATACTTTGTGCCATGGCTGTAGCATATGCTGAGGAATGGTATCCTGTATATATTGCAACCAGACGTTATAGTATGCTTTATCTGTTTTCGATTTAATGATAATGGCATTTCCAGGTTGCACAGTCAGATATCGTCCACTTGGCAATGCGCCTATCCATCTGTTTGGCGGCAATCCATTGTATGCATCCACATACACTGTATCTCCCGGAGCCAGGTAGAACTTGGTTGCCACTGTGACATCTAATTTGGCGATACCCGTGAGTTGTCGCTGAACCTTTATTTTGTTCTTGATATTATTATAAATGACAGAGTCTTTTGTTTTATCAGCCAAAGCATTGTCACCATAGAACAAGAAAGTATCTCTGATGATATACACTGAATCATCAGAGTACATATTTCTTTGGTAGCACAAACCTGAGTCTCTGCTGTAATTTAATACTCTTTCAGGCACCATTGAGAATCTAGTTTGATACAATGAATCCCATGGGGTGTACCAGTGCTGAGGTAAAGTATCTTTACTGTATTTACAGTTTTTACCGACGTTGACACCATTTTTGGTATCGGTGGTACATTTTTCACAATAGTCGTCATCAAAATCCCACAATCTCTCAACGCACTCATTACCTCTTTGTTGGTTAGCATTCTTTACTGCTGCTGCCGGAGAACCTGCTGCATTGGTGAAAGCGTGAACCAAAGGTTTGTTGAATCCACCATAGATCTTTTCGTGGATAGAAGGATCGAAAGTGGTGTTAGATGGTTGAATTTGTTTGTTAGATTTCAGGATAATGGCACTGTCAAAAATCAAGTTAACAGAATCGTCATCAGTGAAATCGTAGTCGTTGTGATAGAATTTAGAGAAGTTATAGAAGTGAACAGTGTCTTTAATTACGCACTGGAATCTTTCGAAATCCTCGAGGTATCTCATGCCAGAGGCAATAGAACCTTCGATGATAGATTGTGGCCCGATTACCAGAATGGTATCATAAACGGTACGACCGCAACCAGGAATCTGGTGGGTGAACGAGAAGGTTACCTGATAAGGACCAACGCCACCGAATTTGTGTGTTCCTACCCATTGTCTGGTGATGTTGGCAGGAATTGGTGGTTGCTCATAAATGTATAATGGATTTGCTGCTTGCGGAATCGGACCGTCTTTCAATTTGAAACTGAAAGTAGCGTCATTCACACAAAGTGAGTCGAAGTCGGCAATAATTTTTGGCTTAATCACCAAGTTCGTTGCAGAAGCATTGAAAGTGAAGGTTTCAGTACAACCGAAATTGGTGGTTACTGATAATTTGGTAGTGAAGTTACCGTTGTTTGGACCCTGAGATTTGAACCAGTGGCAAACACCTCCGGTTACACCAGCTCTCCAAAGCAATGGGGTATTTTTATTACCGATATCTTTTTTGCCATCACCCCAATCCCATGTAAAGGTCTTGATACTGTCAAGTGGCACTGACGAATTGTTGGTAACGCACAACTGAACACTGTCACAACGTTTAGGCTGTGGTGAAGAGAAGCTCAGACCTAATGAAGGTTGAACAACGGCAACAGCATTGGTTCTAATTTTGGATACACAACCATTACAATCAGTCACCTCTACGGTCATACCATAGGTACCACCCGCAGGATCCTGGAATGAGTGACAGAAAGAACGCGGACCGTTTCCGGTGAAATCGTATCTGGCACCATCGTCGAATACAACAGTTACTTTACAGATAGACCCACCCGGATCGCCGGATTTACTACTGTCTGTAAAGCAGAAACTATTGTTAGAGAAACACTGGGTTTTGCTAACAATACGCTTTACATCGATAATTGGTTTTGGTTTAACATTGATGGTGGTCTGTGTGTTACAAGTAGAACCATTCGGTAATCTCAAAGACAATTTAATGACTTTGTTACCTGGGGTGTTAAATGTAAACGTCGGATCACACAATGCTGTGTTGTTACCCTCGCCATTGAAGTCCCAATTGAAGTTGGATGCACCAATCGTGTTACACTTAAATAACACAGGTTCTCCAACACAAGGCACTCCTCCGGTGGTAATGTTACATTGGGCATTTACCGAGCTGTACGTCAGAAACGTTGACAGCACAACGGTGAAGACCCTTGCAAAACGGATGATTTTTTGCTTGATATTCATACTTATTTGAGTTTGCATATTAAATTCTTTTCTTAAATTTTCCAAATCTTATTTGATCACGGTCAATTTCCTTACTGTTGTCTCTTTATTCTTACCTTTAAACTGGTAAATCACTTTCACCAAATAACTGCCCTCCGGAGCGTCTTGCCCGTTCGGTAATTTGCAGTTCCAAGCCTGGTATTTGTTCTTGGTTCTGAACAATACCTCGTTGTTAATATTGTAGATGATGATCTCTACACTTTCCTCTCCAACCAGATTGATCAGGTAGGTATCGTTATAACCATCGCCATCAGGAGTTACAGCTGTTGGAATGAAAATACTGGAACTGTCTCTGACATAGGTGTATTCCGTTGTTGGATTCAGCTCTTTGGGTTGTTCTTCCTCAATTGGCGCCTCTTCTACCAATAGCTTATTATCTGTATTGACCGCTGGCTCTTTCACAAACGGCATCAACTCAGGATTAATCAGATTGGCATCTATGCTGTAGATTGGGTTAGGACCGCTGTGCTCGGTCGGCATTTCCATTTCTGGAATGACATTGGTTTCAGTTTTTGGTGTGTTTGGGTTTTTAGAATGGTTAGTGATAGGACTTGTTTCCTGTGTTGCAGGATTTGCAACCAATGATTGTTCTGTTTGAATTTGGGTTTCGGTAGTCGGCGGTGTTTCCAATTGCACACTGTCTGTTGTCTGTGGTGCTGCATCTTCGCTTTTGCCTAATTGATAGGCTACTAATGATACAGCGCTTACAGCCACTACAGCTATAGCTACCTTCATCCAGATGGCGGTTTTTGCCGCTACACCGGCGATGGCAGACCCAGAACCAATCGAGGAAGTAACACCTTCCCACACACCGGGAGGTACCGGTGCCGAGCCGTTCTCAAGACCTTCCTTGAAAATGCTGTCGAATAATTCTTCTGTTTCGTTTAAGTTCTTCACTTTAAATGTTTTTTTAATACTAACTCCTGTAAATATAGGCGGGCTTTGTGTAACTGACTCTTACTGGTGTTCTCTGAAATATTGAGCATCTTCGCAATCTCATCATGATGAAAACCTTCAATCGCAAACAAGTTGAAAACCGTTTTGTAACCTTTAGGCAATCCGTCAATCAGGGCCATCAAATCTGCAGCCTTTAATGCTGACAGAGTGTGACTGTCTATGGCTTGCTCTTTTACATCATCAATGCTGTCAACCATGCTTTCGCGCTGGCTTTTCCTGTAAAACTCTATGCTGGTGTTGATGAAAATCCGTTTTACCCATCCTTCAAAAGATCCTTTGTGCTCAAAGCGTTCTAAATGGTTGAACACTTTGATGAACCCCTCCTGAAGAATGTCCTTCGCTTCATCGGTATCCTGAGCATATCTCAGACAAACCGCATACATTTTGGGAGCTAATAAGTCAAATAACGCTTTTTGTGCTTTTGGCTGCTTCTCAATACATTGTGCTAAAATCGTATTTAGTTTATCTGTATGATTGTCTGCCATTTACACAATTAGTAGTATCTGTTACCTATTAGTAGAAGATTAAAAAAGGAAAAAGGTTGCCCGAGTCTGAAAAAAATTATTCTTCGTGACCCAATTTTTGAATTTGGTATCTGTCTTCCAGGGCTTTAAATGTGCTTTCCGAATAAAAACCAACGCTTTCAACTGCTTCTACAATTTCTTCCTGAGTCAGACCCTTGGCCGGTCTTCTGTATCTTACCGCCAACATGTTCTGCTCTCTGTTAATAGTGTAAGAGGTGTAGAGCATATTTAGATTGTTGTGCAACAATTCCTCGTAAAATTGTTCAAGGTTACTTTCCGGCATCAAACACACTGGAGAGATGGTTTGAAAGGCAAATACTGGCTCATCGGTTTCAAAATACAACCAAGAATTGTCCTTGTCCAATTCCCATAAATCAATATAGATCTCTGTATCTCCATTGTAAATCACCCATTGGCCTTTTTCTGCACCTCTGGTTTCCAAAGGATTAAGACCTAAAAAAGCAAAGGTGGATTCGATTAATTCTGAATATGATTCAAAGTTCATTTTGATTATTTTGAGGAGAGCAAAACTAAATAAATTATATTAATAAATATGTAGACTTTTTCCGTTATTTTTGCACCCAAATTTTTAAAAAAAATGTCAGTATTAGTAGGTAAAGATTCCAAAGTTATTGTACAAGGGTTCACAGGTAAGGAAGGCACATTCCACGCCTCACAGATGTTAGAATACGGTACCAATGTTGTCGGTGGTGTTACGCCGGGCAAAGGTGGCTCTATGCATCCAGAACTCAACAAACCAATTTTCAACACCGTTCAGGAAGCCGTTAAAGCTACTGATGCAAACGTGTCAATCATTTTCGTTCCGCCGGCATTTGCCGCAGACGCAATTCTGGAATCAGCTGATGCTGGCATCCAGGTTATAGTATGTATCACCGAAGGTATTCCAACCAAAGATATGGTGAAGGTGAAAGAATATTTAAAATCTAAAACCTGCACGCTTATCGGTCCGAACTGCCCAGGCGTTATGACACCAGGTGGTGCTAAAGTTGGTATCATGCCAGGCTTTATCTTCAAACCAGGTAGAATCGGTATCGTGTCTAAATCAGGTACCTTAACCTACGAGGCGGTCGACCAAATTACCAAAGCTGGTTTAGGTCAGAGTACTGCTATCGGTATCGGTGGCGACCCAATTATTGGCACTTCTACCAAACAAGCGGTAGAAATGTTGATGAACGACCCTGACACTGATGGTATCATCATGATCGGTGAGATCGGTGGTGGCATGGAAGCTGAAGCTGCCAGATGGATCAAAGAAAACGGCACCAAGCCTGTAGTTGGTTTCATCGCTGGTCAGACTGCTCCTGCAGGTCGCAGAATGGGCCACGCAGGTGCTATCGTTGGCGGTAAAGACGATACTGCCGCTGCTAAAATGGCGATCATGAGAGAATGTGGTATCCACGTTGTTGAATCTCCAGCCGAAATCGGCGCTAAAATGGTGGAAGTTTTAGGTGCTAAAGCCAAAGCTTAATCCATTCAATTATATTATAAAAGCCTCCTCACAAGGGAGGCTTTTTTTGTCAATTTACTGTCAGTTTCATTCAGTCCCCCAACGCCTTTTGTATATTTGCCCATGCGTTTATTCGTTTTACTGATTGCCCTATTGACCACTTGTACTGCCTCAGCTCAAAAACGTCCAATAAAGATCCTCTTCATTGGCAATAGCTATACCGCCGCCAACAACCTGACGGGTATGTTAATGGACATGGCCACCCAAGCCGGCGATTCTGTCTACCAAATTGTCTCAGCCGGCAGTGGTCAGTCGTTGGCCAATCACGCCGCTCCCGGCAGTCCCTCTATGAACGAAATTGCCACTGGCTCCTACGATATCGTGGTTTTACAAGAACAAAGTCAGATTCCTTCTTTTACGGACGCTGAAGTTAATACTTACTTCTTTCCTTATGTCAAACTCCTGGATAGTGCCATCAAAGCAGCCAATCCTTGTGCTAAAACTTTATTGTACATGACCTGGGGCAGAAAGCATGGCGACGATATGAACTGTGCCAATTGGCCGCCTGTCTGCACCTATTCCGGCATGGACAGTCTCTTGCGCAAACGTTATTTGGAAGCAGCCATTACCAACAACTGTATGGTCGCTTCTGCTGGTGCCGTTTGGCGTTACCTCCGCGAGCACCATCCTGAAATCAACCTATACGAACCAGACAACAGTCACCCCTCCTTCGAAGGATCTTATGCCGTAGCAGCTTGTTTCTACAGCACCATCTTTAAAAAATCGCCTTCCAACTTCAACCTCAACTACCACCTCGAAGATTCGACCGTTCAAAAGATAAAAACTGCTGTTGACGCTATTGTCTTACCGCAGTCTGATTTATGGCAATTAGACGCCTATACCACCAAAGCCCAATTTACACATCGTACATCTGGTATCTATGTTAATTTTACCAATACTTCCAAAAATGCCCTGTCTTATCAGTGGTTTTTTGGTGATGGGGATACTGCTGAAATAGAAAATCCTTCGCATGCCTATTTACCTGGCAAATACAAAATTACCTTAATCGCCAAAGGATGTCATGGCAATGACACTCTGGTATACGACCTAAACATGCCATCAGAATCTTTTGTCCAACAAGTGTCATCTTCTAAACTCAATTTATATCCGGTCCCTGCACAATCCCATTTAATCATAGGCACTTCCTCTGAAGTTGAAGAAATCTGGGCCATCTCAGAACTTGGGCAGAAAAAAGTGCTTAGCTTTAAGAACGAAGGCCATACCAGCAGTATAGATATCCGCTCACTCAGCAGTGGTGTTTATAGTCTGCTTATTAAATCCACCGATGGTACGATCATGCAAAATCGCTTTATCAAACAATAGATTCAAGCAATTTAAATAGTATTTTTAAGTTCCTAACCGGCTTTAAAGCCATATTGATTACCTTTGCAGAAATTTTATGACAGTCCATACCCATTCCAAAACCGAACAATTTATCGAACTTGAAGAACGCTACAACGCTCACAACTACCACCCTTTACCGGTAGTTTTAGAAAGCGGCTCAGGGGTTATGGTTTGGGATGTGGAAGGCAAACAATACTACGATTGTTTATCTGCCTATAGCGCCGTTAATCAGGGCCATTGCCATCCGCGTATCATCAAGGCGTTGACCGAACAGGCGCAGAAAATCACGCTAACATCCAGAGCATTTCACAATAATTTATTGGGTGAGTACGCCGAGTTTATCACCAACTATTTTGGTTATGACAAAGTACTGCCAATGAACACTGGTGTTGAAGGTGGTGAAACCGCTTTGAAGCTTTGCAGAAAATGGGCTTACGAAGTAAAAGGCATCGAGAAAAACAAAGCAAAGATCATATTTGCAGAAAACAACTTTTGGGGCCGCACCCTAGCTGCAGTTAGTTCGAGTACCGACCCAACAAGTTATACCAATTTCGGACCCTTTATGCCAGGTTTCGAAATCATTCCATACAACAATATTGAAGCACTCAAAACCGCATTAAAAGATCCCAATGTGGCTGGTTTTATGGCTGAACCTATTCAGGGTGAAGCGGGTGTTGTGGTGCCGGATGAAGGCTACCTAAAACAAGTATCTGAACTGTGCCGCGAACACAATGTGTTATTCATTGCCGACGAAGTTCAAACCGGTATTGCCCGTACGGGTAAAATGCTGGCTTGCGACCATGAAGGCGTTAAACCGGATATTCTTATTTTAGGGAAAGCTTTAAGCGGTGGTGTATTGCCTGTATCTGCAGTGCTTTGCAGCAGCGAAATTATGGACACTTTGCATCCTGGCGAACATGGCAGCACCTTTGGTGGCAATCCTTTGGCATGTGCTGTAGCCATGGAAGCCTTAAAAGTGGTGAAAGATGAAAAACTGGCTGAAAATGCTGAGGCTATGGGTCAGTTGTTCAGAGCTGGATTAAGTGCCATCCCTTCTAAACACATCACAACTGTGAGAGGAAAAGGTTTATTAAACGCTGTGGTGATAGAGCCTTATGGCGATGGTAAAACAGCTTATAACATCTGCTTGGCTTTATTGAAAAACGGTTTGCTGGCCAAACAAACACATGATCACATCATTCGCTTTGCACCGCCATTAACCATTAATGAATCTCAGGTGAATGAGTGCATCAGTATTATTTCAAAAACCATTTTAGAGGAAACCGGCGCTTAATTATCGGATCAGTAAAATCTGACCGGTAGCGTTGTTTTTCTTGAGATACGGACCGTTTGGCGTGGTGTAATTTACCTTCCAAAGGTATAAGCCCTCAGGCACATATTCGCCTTTGTAAGTACCATCCCAACCGTCACTGTCTTGCTGCATATCTTTGTCTGATTCAAAGATCAATTCGCCCCAACGGTTGTAAATTTGGAAATTGGTAACGGTAATATTTCTACCTCTTGGACGGAAGTAATTATTGACTAAGTCATTGCCCGGCGTAAAGGTATTGGCCATAAACAAATCGCAGTAATCTGTTTGATAAAACAAGAACACAGAATCTTGTGTAACACCGCATGGATTGGTTACCGTTACTTTGTATTTGCCGGCCTGGAAAGCATAAATCATGCTATCAGTACTACCAGTGCTCCATAAATAAGTGGATTTTGGATAAGCCGCGTTTAAGTATACACCACCGCCTTTACACAATACAGTGTCTGATCCAATATTGATTTTAGGCGCTGAAGCAAACACCACATTGATGGTATCTTTACCGGAACATTTGCCTTCTGTTACCGTTACTTCATAAGTACCTCCCTGGAATATCGTAATCGTTTTGGTGGTTTGCCCTGTGCTCCACGAATAGGTATTACCAGTTACATTGGCATCTAACTGGTAGGAGAAGACTGAACAAATTGGGGTATCACGACCGATATTCGGCTTAGGTGTTTGATAAATATTAAATGGGATATCGGTGGTATCAGCACAGTAGGCATCTCTGACGATATGACGCAACTGATAGGTGCCTGGAGAAAGATTTGGGACCAAAGTCTGGGTACCATCTACCGGATAGCCAGTAAAAGAACCACCTGGTGAATTGGCTATGAGTTTGACTTGCTGATTGCTTTGACAATAGAAAGAATCCAAACCAGTAAACTTACTATCCAGATCTGGCAATACAGTAATATCTACAGTATCTCGTCCTTTACATCCTGTATTGGCAAAGGCTACGTGCATGACACGGTAGTTGCCAACGTTCTTGTAAACGTGTGAAACATTTTGATTGGTACTGGAATCATTGTCTCCAAAATACCATCTGAAATAGCTCAAAGTGTTGTCCGGATTTTTGAAATCAAAACGGTTGTTTCTCAAGCATTGAAAGGTATCATTGATTTCTAAACTACCAACTGGACTTGGCAAAACGGTTATTGGAAATATAATGGTGTCTTTACAAGCAGTAGGTTGACTGTTTGAATTGCTGGTCAATTCAAGTATCACATTGTAGGTTCCTGCTACCTTGTAAGTCTTCTTCATCTTAGAAAAGAAGTTTTCTGTACCATCGCCATACCACCAATGGTATGTGACGCCAATTGGGAAAGGCATGAGCAAACCAGTTGCTGATATCTCAAAATAATTATCCTCCAGACATTGCGTATCATTATACGATTTAAAATCGATATAAGCTACCTTTCTTGGAAAAACCTTAACCGTTCTTTTAAATGAATTTGGACAGCCTGTTAAAGTAGTTTGAGGAATAATTCTAATATCTTTATATCCCCCGTTACCTGAAAAACGATGCGTCACTGGTGAGCTGGTAGAGGTTCCATCTCCGAAATCGAATTGGTAAGTGAGGCCTGGAATACTTGAACTAGAATTATTGGTAAACTCAAAACTATTTGTTACCTGACAAGAGTCTAACACTTTAAAGGAAAAGTCTAGAATAATGTTATAGGTGGTAAAACTTACCTCTACTGGCGGATTAGAAATTAGATACTGCGTATTACTGCCAGCGTTGTCATGTTCGTAAATATGGAAATAATAAATCTGACCAGGTTGAAGTGCCGTTACCTGAACGAAATTGGTACCATCGGCATTGTATACAATAAAGTTGTCATTGGCTGCGCCATATGGTGTACCTGCACCAAAAATGGTATTTCCACTGTAAACCGTGTTGTCTGATGGCACAAAATCAGGAGCAGAACCCTTTCGGCCAACCACCAACCTGGCCTTACCATTACCTGCAGTCCAGTTGAGATTGACTGCATTACATTGAAGGTTGTAATATCCTAAACCAGAAGCCTGAACAGTAGGCCGGGCTGCATATCCGGTATACATGAATAGTAACAAGAATCCGAAAAGTAAACCTGGTTTTTTCAAAGCGATTACAAATTTACTAAAAAACTTTTAAACTAAAGCAAATATACAAAAAATATGAAACTTTATCAAGTTATCATGATGTTTTCGGGCTTAAGCAAATCTCGTAATTTGTATTTGAGCAGCACCTGGGCTGTTGTGACGATATCCTTTTTGCAATAGGTACTAATTCTTTCTAAATCATTTAATTGCCAATAGGTATGTCCCACCATACTACCATCAATATCGTCTTTCGGCGAGGGAATTCCGAAGCATTTTGCCAGGACATTCAGTGAGGTGTAATTTTTATAATCCCCAAATTTCCATAGTTCCATAGTATCTAAATGGCGTATTTCCCATGGTTTTTTCCCAGAAACATCCAATATGGCCGGCAAGGGTATGCCATTGATCAACATTCTTCTACAGATGAAAGGGAAATCGAATTCTTTGCCATTGTGCGCTACCAATCGGTGTTGTTCTTTGTTAAATCGGGAATTGAGCAAGTCGGCAAATTCGCTTAACAATTGCTTTTCATCGTGACCGGAAATGGCTTTTACTCTTAATTGTAAACCGTTCTCCGCCTCATGAAAGATGCCCAATCCGATGCAGATGATTTTTCCAAACTCGGCATAAATAGATGCTCTCTCATACAAAGCTGATGCGTTAATTTCTGGATTATTGAGCGCACCGGCTTTCTTGGTCCACAATTCCTGCCATTCCTCATCCAGTTCTCTGAAGGTGGCATGTTGCGATACGGTTTCTATATCCAACACCAACAAGTCTTGTAGTTGTATATGCTCTAACATAAATTACCAAGAACCACTGGCACCACCGCCTCCCGAGGAGCCTCCACCAAATCCACCAAATCCTCCTCCTGACGAGCCACCGCCCCATGAGCCGCCGCCCCAGCCGCCTCCACCCCAGGGACCGCCACCAAACCAGGTGCCGCGCGGACCGATGGTCATGCCGCCTCTGCGGTTTTTATTGGCCATCACCAGAATAAAGATGATGAAAATAATAAAGATGATAAAGCCTTTTGTGAGTGCCTTTTTGAGAGGCTTAGGCATCACATCGTTGTACTCGCCTTTAGCCAATGACATCAGAATATCCGTCGATTCATTGACAGCGGCATAATAATCACCCCTTTTAAGATTAGGCACTAAAGCCGTTTCAATGATGCGCTTACACATCAAATCAGGAATGGCGCCTTCTAATCCGTAACCGGTAGATATATTAACCCCACGCTTGCCGCTTTCGCCTCCAGTGGCAATCACAATCACCACACCATTGTCTTTTTTAGCCTGACCAATGCCCCATTTATGGATAATTTCGGTGCCAAATTCTGATGGTGTCAGGTCGTTGAAATCATCAACAATAACAACTGCTATTTGGTTGGAAGTACTATCGTTAAACCGATCTAACTTAGCTTCTATATCGGCCGCTTCTTCAGCACTTAAAAAATTTCCAGCTGCCGTTAAATCGTTGTAAAGTCGCGGTGGCTTTGGCGCATCAGGTACTGAGCCCGACTGCGCCCACAGTTCACTTGAAACAAATGACAGCAGGAGCATGAGCGCAACTCTCAGCGATTGGAACAAAGTATTATTCACCAAAACTGATTTCATTGCTTAGTTCGTTTTTATCGTCAGAAGATCTTGGAAAAAAGTACTTCAATTGCTCGCCAGTCATGCTGATACCTATCATCAATCCGTTGAGAAAACGGCCCTGAGCAAATTCAGCAGACAATTCCCTGGAGATGGCATCCCAGAAACCTTCCGGCACTTTGCTGTTGATGCCTGAATCTGCTATTATGGCAAACTGTTTATCGGATACTGCCAGGTAAAACAAGACCCCATTTTTAAGGGCTGTTTCATGCATCTTAAGTTTGGTAAAAACAGCCTGACCGCGTAACATGACATCTCCCTTGAGCGTATCTTCAATATGCACACGTATCTCTCCGGAGGTGCGCAACTCGGCCTCTGCAATACAGCGCTGAATGTCTTCGCGCTCTGCCTGACTTAAGAAATTTTTAGCGTTCACCTTATTGTTTTGCTTTCATGCCTTTGATATCCGGTGCATCTTCTGCGCCTTCAGAGGCTTTGAAATAGGCTCTTTTTTCGAAACCAAACATACCGGCCCAGATGTTTCTTGGAAACATTCTTATGTATGTGTTATAATCCTGGGCCATTTCATTAAAGCGTCTTCTTTCTGTTGCAATGCGGTTCTCCATACCTTCGTACTGAGTTTGAAAATCTCTGAAAGATTGAACAGCCATTAACTGAGGGTAGTTTTCAGATATAGCCATTAAACGGCCAAGCGATGAACCGAAGGCATCCTGTGCTTTTTGAAATTCAGCCAGTTTTTCTTCGGTTAAATTGTCGGCATCAATTTGAATGCTGGTGGCTTTACTACGCGCTTCGATCACTGCTGTTAATGTACCTTTTTCGTAATCGGCAGCACTTTGAACGATTTCAAACAAGTTTTTGGTTTTATCCATACGCGCCTGATAGGCCACCTCAACTTGTTTCCATTGACCTGTAACGGCTTCATCTTTTTTCCCTAAAGAATTAAATGTTGAACATCCGTTGAAAGCAATTAATACAATTAGTCCTAATACGACTAATAAGGCGATTGTTCCTTTTTTCATATACTGAGTAATTTTAATTCAAAGATACTGGAAAACTGCTTGAGCAAAACTTCTTTCAGTTCAGTCATGTCCAATTTTCGATTAAGTTCCGATTCCATACTACACACGGCCTTATCCTGAATCCCGCAAGGAATAATGTTACTGAACAAACCAAGATCGGTATTAACGTTCAAGGCCAATCCATGCATGGTAACATGTCTGCTGCACTTAATACCGATTGCTGCAATCTTACGTTCATTCGTCGTGCCTTTACCTATCCAGATACCTATACGGTCGTCGATGCGCTCCGACTCTATACCATACTCACGAAGTGTTCTGATGATGCACTCTTCGATGTTGAAGACAAATTTCTTAACACCTAAATGCATAGGCTCTAAATCAAAAATGGGGTAAACCACCAGCTGTCCGGGACCGTGATAAGTGATATCACCACCGCGCTCTATATCGAACACATCGATGGCTTTTTGTTTGAGTTCTGCTTGCGAAAGCAGGAGGTTCGACTGATTAGCACTCTTTCCCAACGTATACACATGGGGATGCTCGCATACCAGCAGGTGGTGCTTGGGGTTCTTGCCTTCTATCTTCTCTTGAATTGCCTGATGAAACAATTCCTTTTGCATCTGCCAGGCATTGCCATATTCTATCAAACCAAGATCGTGGAGAACAGCCTTAAACATCGTACAAATATACGGTCAAAAACGAAATAACAACCGTTTGAAAACGACTATCATAAGATTTCTCAAACATAAATGTTTAAGCAAAACGCTAAACGGAATTATATCCAATGAATAGCACTATTAGGCTTCTGAAAGTGGCAGATTCTCCTTCGTAAGGTACACCTTCCAGGTGTTACACCTGGAAGGTGTTACAGATCGGACATTTAGCCACATCGTGGCCGCGGGCCGGGCAGTATTCGCGACCGTAAAAAATAATTTGCAAATGCGATTTGTTCCACAAATCTTTTGGTATCAGGCGTTTCAAATCTTTCTCTGTTTGCTCGACATTCTTACCCGAACTTAACTTCCACCTGGCCGCCAATCGGTGAATATGCGTATCTACCGGAAAGGCTGGATAGCCAAAGGCTTGAGACATCACTACTGAAGCTGTTTTATGCCCAACGCCAGGCAAGGCTTCCAAGGCTTCAAATGTATCTGGTACCTGACCGCCGTATTGTTCATTGAGAATCACACTGAGTCCGTGAATGGCTTTAGATTTTGCCGGAGACAATCCGCAAGGTTTAATGATTTCTCTGATCTGTTCGATACTTAATTTCACCATGTCTTTTGGATTGTCAGCCGCAGCAAACAATAGTGGTGTTATGGTATTCACCCTGGCATCTGTACATTGCGCCGACAAGAGTACTGCAATCAATAAAGTATACGGATCTTTGTGATCCAATGGTATGGGCACTTCAGGATATAAGCGCTCAAGAGTTTCCAGTATAAAACTAACTTTTTCTTTTTTAGTCATTCGAATTGTATCAGCGACCATCGCCATCCAGCAAATTGCCTAATCCTCCTAAGATAGAACCTTCTTCTTTTCTGTTGCCATAGCCGTAGGCCAAAACTCTTGAAGCCAAGCGACTGATGGGTAAACTTTGGATCCAGACTTTACCGGGACCCTGAAGGGTTGCAAAAAACAGACCTTCTCCACCGAAAATGGTATTCTTGATGCCTCCCACAAATTGAATATCGTAGGTCACTGTTTGGGTAAATGCCACGATACAACCGGTGTCAATTTTTATGAGCTCGCCTGCTTGTAGTTCGCGTTCAATCACATGACCACCGGCATGAACAAATGCTAAGCCATCACCTTCCAATTTTTGCATGATAAAACCTTCGCCGCCAAACAAGCCGGTACCCAGTTTGCGTTGAAACTCTATCCCTACTTCTACCCCTTTGGCTGCGCATAAGAAAGCATCTTTCTGGCAAATCACTTTACCATTGTGTCGGTATAAATCCATGGCAATAATTTTGCCTGGATAAGGTGCGGCAAAAGTGACTCTCTTTTTGTTATAACCAATATTGGTGTAGGCGGTCATGAACAAGCTCTCGCCCGTCAACAAACGCTTTCCTGCCGACATTAGTTTACCGAAAATACCGGTATTTTGTTTAGACCCATCCCCAAAGATGGTTTCCATTTGAATATCCTGATCCATCATCATAAAGCTACCACTCTCGGCAATAGCTGTTTCCTGTGGATCCAGTTCAATTTCTACGCATTGCATTTCTTCTCCTAAAATGCGGTAGTCTATTTCGTGATCGTTAATCATGTTGCAAATATCTAAGGCTTACAAATATGTTTATCTATAAATCGACCAATCGACAACAGATTGGCATCAATTATTCTCAGTGCACTTCTATCTCATCCACAAAAATAAAGGCATCCCCACCAGCACCCGGATGCCAATCAGGTAATTTGCCATAGTTCTCGGCAAAAACTTTGATGTAGCGAATATTTGACTTTTTAATTTTGAAAAGAAAAGGGTCTCTGGAGATGAACATCTCCTTTTCATTCGTGTTCAAATAATCGCCTGCCGTGATGGATTCAAAATGAACACCATCCACAGAGCCAAATATCTCTACAAATCGAGGATAGAAAATCCACGAACGACGGTCTTCCATAAAGCCCACTTCTATGGTGTCAATTTCCATCACTTTTTTCAAATCGATGATTACCTCAAAATTCTGCGATTGGAAACCTTGCCATCTGCCCTTTCTCCAGTCAACATCCCCCTTTAATCCGTCAATTAATCCTTGCTTACCACCTGCGGTATATTGTTGATTATAGGCGCAATTGTATAACACCTCATAATCATTGGAATACTGGTAAAACCTTGCTACAGCAGGCTTACTCACACAGCCTCTGGCATCAATTTCAATCACCTTTAGCAAACAAGATTGACTCATTATTAGTGTGTCTCCCTTAACATATTCTTTGGTGTTTTTTGACGGATTAGAACCATCCAAAGTATAATAGAATTTGCTGTCAAGACTCGAACTACTGTAACTGTTATTGGATGATATTGTGATTTTTTGTGTGCCTTTAAAGACCTCTGCATTAGAATTTATAACTGGTGCTGAAATCAAACAATTTTGCTCAGCTCCAATAGCCCCATCGCTCGGAAAGTTGTACCCCCAATAATAAACATCTTCACCAAGTATAAAACCATTACTCTGAACAAAAGGCCAATTCTTAAGAACACTCGACTTCGTAAGATTCTTATGAATCACCGCACTTCCATCATCCTGCACAAAACGCACCGAATCAAACAACATATTGCCAAATACCATGGTTTTAGTGGAAGGATCTGCCGGATAAAAACCCATAGCGCTGAACACATACCAGGCGCTCATCTGTCCACAATCTTCGTTGCCGATTAAGCCATCTGGTGTAGGATGATAAAAATCCTTACAAATTAGCTTGACATATTTTTGCGTTGAATCGATATCGTTAAACAGATAGGCCACATGGTGACTGGGTTCGTTGCCATGCGCATACTGACCGATTAAACCTGTGATATCGGCCTGCTCTCTGCCACTGGTTTTCGGACTGGTATTAAACAGTTTTGAAAGCAACTTGTAATTGCCAAACACTGCCCCATTTTGGTGCTGCACAGCAAAAGTATATTGCCAGGCATTGGCTTCTGTAAAGTGATTATTTACCTGAGATGGGTCGTAATCCTTTATCCATCCCCCATTGCTTCTTGGTACCATGAATCCTGTTTTAACATCTTTAAGATTCTTCCAGGCATTGGCATACTCCGTGAACATCTGAACATCATCCATCAGCTGTAAAGCTCTCTGGCAACCTTCTATTTCGGCATATTGGAGCACCCTGGCTATATTGGCCACACAGTGCATATTAAACGCATATTCTAAAGTCTTGGACACACTTTCGCTTTCATCTTCAATGGATAAAAAGCCTTTTTCTCTGAATTTATCCAGACCGCTTCTATTGCTCATGGCTTCGGCATAAACTGCTGGATAGATGTCTGCCAGTTCTTGCTTAGTGATCACATTATTGATATAAGCATTCCATATCACACTAACGCTGTGAAAGCCTATCATACAATTGGTTTCGTTGCCCCAGAGCTCCCACATCGGCAATCTACCGCTCTGTTCGTACTGTGCCTTGAAGGTCATGATAAAATCGTGTGAACGCTTTTTGTCAATCATATTCAACAAAGGATGCAAAGCTCTATAGGTATCCCACAAAGAGAAAACGGTGTAATAATTAAACCCTTCTGCTTTATGTATCTGCTTATC
>JACCDH010012032.1_pt1 | contig 30624 bp, 29 predicted proteins | sample 7442481 | NCBI WGS metagenome assembly JACCDH01 (sample SAMN15323433, study PRJNA562643) | freshwater metagenome | isolation source: river surface water | place: USA:Blue River Watershed | collected 2017-08-15
CCGTGCTGGGCAGCGCCCACATGACCATCAACAAGAACGCCATCCCCAACGACCCCGAGAAGCCCATGGTCACCAGCGGCGTGCGCATCGGCACCCCCGCCATGACCACCCGTGGCTTCAAGGAAGAAGAGGCGCGCGCGACGGCCCACCTGATCGCCGACGTGCTGGACAACCCGCGCGACGAGGCGAACATCGCCGCGGTGCGCGAGAAGGTCAGCGCCCTCACCCGCCGCTTCCCGGTCTACGGCTGAAGCCGCGGCAACAGTAGGCAGCGCACTGGAGCCCCGAGATGAAGTGCCCCTTCTGCGGCAATGTCGAGACCCAGGTGGTCGAGACCCGCGTGGCCGAGGACGGGCTCTTCATCCGCCGGCGCCGCCAGTGCGCGCACTGCGAGAAGCGCTTCACCACCTACGAGCGGCCGGACGTGTCCTTCCCCACCGTGGTGAAGAAGGACGGCCGGCGCATCGAGTACGACCGGAGCAAGCTCATGGGCTCCATGACCCTGGCCCTGCGCAAGCGGCCGGTGAGCACCGAGCAGGTCGACTCGGCCCTCGAGCGCATCGAGGAAAAGCTCCTGAACCTGGGCGCCCGCGAGGTGCCCTCCACCCGCATTGGTGAACTGGTGATGCGCGAGCTCAAAAAATTGGACAAGGTGGCCTACATCCGCTTTGCCAGCGTCTACCGCAGCTTCGAGGACATCGACGAGTTCCGCACCCTGGTCGAGGAAGTGCGGCGCTGAACCTCAGCGCCAGCAGCTGTCCACCTTCGTGCCATTGCTGTCGCTCGCGTCCGCGGCTGTCTTCCTCCCAAGCTGGTCAATCCCCAGGGCGCCGCAGCCATCGGTCGGCGGCGTCGTCCCGGCAGGCGCGGCACTCTGCGCCCGGGGTGTCGCTGTGAGCGTGTAGGTGGTGGCGGTGGCGTCAACAGTCAGCGTGTAGCGGGCGCCCGACGCATCGGAACCGGCGGGCGAATACTGGAGGCGGGCGGGCAGGCTGGCACTCGCGTAACTCGCGTTGGCAGCGTAGTAACGCTCCATGTACTGCGCGGCCTCGAGCAGGACGGCTCGCGCTTCGGCCCGGTGCGCACGTTGCACATGGCGGGTGTAGGCCGGATACGCGACTGCGGCCAGGATGCCGATCACGGCCACCACGATCATCAATTCAATGAGGGTGAACCCGCCGGCGCATGGGGAGGCTTCGGGGATGGAACTGCGCTTTTTCATGTGCGGTGGCATGGGCGTCTGTCGATGAAGGTGACTGGGCGGGGGCTTTGGGAGTGACAGGTGGAAGGGCTTTCACGCCCGCTCAGAAGGGCGGCTGCAGGATCCGACGCCAGACGCGGGCCTTCAGAACGCCGTCGCCGGGCATGCATCCCGCCTGCGACCCGGCGCTTCCCACGAGCTGCAGCTGTTTGGAGCAGGTTGACGTGGCACCGCCCCCCGTCGTGCCGGACGCAGGCGATCCACCCGCGCCGGTTCCCGAAGACGACCCACCGAGCAGGATCGCATCGGCCCCGTCGGCCACGGTCCTGTAGCCCACTGCCAGCGCGAGGTCCGAGCTGTTGACGACACCGTCCCCGTTGGTGTCGAGGATCGGGCGCGTGGACGCCGGGCCTCCCGCGGCCTTCAGCAGCAGGTTCACGCCTGCTCCCTGCGCCACATCACAGGGGTCGCCGGCGACGGCAGGCGCCTCGGCCGCGACCAGGAGCAGATCGCTGCCCTGGGTCACCGACTGGAGCGGTTGCAGCACCCGCAGTCCTTGCGGAATGTCGGGCCCCGTGAGGTTCAGGGACCATCCCCGCTTGCGGGTCCAGTCGATGGCCGGGTTGGAGACCTGATAGTAGGTCGTCGCCGTTGGAGCGTCCTTTTGCGGCAGGGCGGACAGCACCCGTGCCTCGAGCTGCTCGGGCAGCAGCGGGCGGGACAGGGATTCGCCCTCCCTGTCCTCGACCACATAGACCGCCTGGACGGCCCTGTCCTTCGCGTCCGCGTCTGTGATCAGCCGCCCGGTACCGAATGCGAGCCGGAATCCCTGCCCCGTGGACTGCAGCCAGGGCGCCTGCATGATGGCCTGCCCCGCGGGAGCCTGGAACAGGGGCTGCCCCCCCAGGCCGATGCGGAAAAAGGCCGCGTCGTTCTCGCTGTAATCGAAGCGCCACAGGCGACCCGCCAGATCGCCCGCATAGGCGCCGACGACCTGCCCCTGGCCGTTCTTGCGCAAGGCCACGCCGCCCAGCCCGTTCGACTGCGCGGCGGCGGGAAGCGCCAGGGTGTGAACGATGCCGCTGCCCAGTTCGACGACGAACAGGTGCGCCTGCGGATTGCTCCCGTCGAAGGTGCTGCCAAAGCCGTTACCGAACATCGCCACCCACTTGCCATTGGGTAGCAGGCCCGTAGCGAGTGGGGCCAGGACATGGCCGAGCCGGGTCTCGGTCGCGCCGCGTAGTTCCCAACGGGGCGTGAGGCTTCCCAAGGCAGAGGGGGCGGTCACGTCCAGAGCGAAGACGGCCGAGGGTCCGGCTCCCGTCGAACCCAGCAAGTAGTTGCGCCAGGTCGTGGGGCCTCCTCCCGGCGGCGGCGCCTGCACGTCGGCCAGTCGCAGCGGCCCGTCGACAAAGTAGCGATGCCGATCGGTGAAGAGGGCGTAATCCGGATCGCGCAGGCGCTTGAGGTCGTTGGCCACGGCGCGGGGAATGTAGGCAAAGATCTCACGGCCGGCGGGGCTGCCGTCCGTGCCAGGCGCATCCCGGAAGGCATGGAGCATGCCGTCGTTGCTGCCCGCGTAGACCACGCGGGGACGGTTCTTCTTCACCTGGTCGAGATAGCGTGCATAGGACTTGTCCGCGTCGGGCCAGGTCGCCAATTCCGGGTCGGCCGCATCGCCGGCCACCACCGGCGTGCTGTTGATGAAGTCGCCCAGCAGACCGCCACGGACACGCCAGCCGATGTCCCCCTCCCGGCTGCGATCTCCGCGAAGGAAATTCACGACCGCCGGCACGTCCTCGGCAGCAATGGCGGACTGCAGCGACGTGCTGAGGCTGCCAGGGACGAAGGGCACCGCGGCCGGCGAGGCCAGACCGTCGTCCCAGATGAAGATCCTGCGCTGATCCCACCTCGGCAGCGCGCGCTCGGCGGACCAGGCGCCGGTCGCATCGGCGTTGCCGCCCCCCAGGGGAGCAGCCAGCAGGTCACCGCTCCAGTCGCCGGAGCGGTAGACCGAGCTGTACCGGCGGTTGCCGGCGCCTGCGTCGGCGCTCGCGGCGACCACGCCGGCCTGACTCTGGTCCTGGCGGGTGATGCTGGCGAAGGAATCCCGCAAGGACTTGCGCAGGGCCTCGGTATCGAAGGCGCTGAAATAGGCGCCGCGGCTGTTGAGAGCGGCGTGCCAGAGGTCGTCGATGTGGTCACCGCCCCAGGACTTGGTGCCTGCGGTGAGGGCTGGCAGGTCGGTGGCCGGGTCGAGCAGGCCCTGCACCCCCAGGCCCACGATGTAGGTGCTCATGGACTGCCAAGTGGCCTCGTTGTCCGTCCGGGGGAGCACCTTGTTGGGAAGGTCAGGCCGCAGGTCGCGGTACCAGTAGGACAGGGCGGCGTCCGAGAGGAAGTCGATGCCTTCACCCATGTAAGGCCGTGTGGGCCGGTATTGCCAGGTCGCGCCGTTTTCCAGCACGACCACCGGGCCGGGCGTGCTGTCGGTGTTCACGGTACCCGGTTTGGGGGCCGGCTCCGACCATTTGCCGTCGGTGATCATCAGCTGGTAGGCCCGGCGGCAGCTCGCCTGGACCTCGGTGGAGGGCATCCCCGGGGTTTTGCCCCAAGGCCCCGGGCTGTCCGAGCGCTCGTAATAAGCGCCCACCTCCTTCGTGGCGCGAACCAGGGGCGTGCCCCCGAAAGTGGGCGCCTGGTAGAGCCAGTCGGCGAACTGCCGCTTTTGCGCCAGGTCCCAGTCGCGCACGCCCGAGACGATCATCCGGTAGCTGCCCTGGCCGTCCACGGGCTCCCCGACCAGACGGGCGCCCAGGCGTCCGTAGCCCACGCGCACCCGGTTGCCCTGGGACAGCAGGGCCTCGCCCAGGGCGGCACGGGCCAGGTACAGGCGCGAGCGGTAGTAGACGAACCAGTTGGCGAAATTCTGCTGCTCCTCGGCCTGGGTGCATTGCGCGCCTGCGCAGTCCATGCGCCCCGGGCCCCGCATCGGACCGTCCTTGGCGTTGACGTCGAACTCGACGTAGTTGACGGCCTGCTTCGGATCCCGAAAGCCCTGCGCGTCACGCTGCAGGCGGTAGTACAGGCCTGGGGTGTAGGCGCGCGGACTGATCTGGGTGCAATCGGCCATGGTATTGATGCACCATTTGCCCGAGTAGGCGCTGAGGCTCTGGGTGAGGTCGATCCGGTTCGAGTCCGGCACCGCCGGGTCGTTGGGCGGCCTGGCAGGGTCACCCGTCGGGTAGTTGGGGTTCACCGCAGCCTGGGTGATGTCGGCCTGCGGGTAGCGCGTGCCGTCGGCTCGCAGCCAGGGGCGGTAGCGGACCTCGGGGTTGTAGTAGAGCGGGTTGACATCGGGTGAGCGCATCGCCCGCTGCTGCCAGTAGGGCGTCTGGGGGTCGGAGGGCAACAGGCCCTCGGCATTGCTCATGTTGCTGGTCAACGCGTCAAGTGGATGGAAGGCCATGCCACGTCCGGCGGCCGGGACGTCGATGGTCCAGGTTCCGACGACCGCCGATTTGCCATCGGGCAGGTATTGAAGCCCCATCGAGGCGGAATCGTCGAGGGTGACCATCAGGTTGGGCTTGACAGGTTCTTGTGCCAGGTTGCGCAGCGGCAGCTGGGCCAGGTCAGGCACCTGGGTTGCCGCAGGGGTCTGCGCCAGAACCAGTGCCAGCGGCAGCAGGCCGCCTGCCAACAGGGCACAGCCTGCGCCCTTGGCCCGAGACATCGTCCGGTGCGAGAAGCAGGTCATTCGCCCTCCATCAGTTGAAGTAGAGAAAGGACTGCAGCCACACCGTGCTGCCCGACTGGTCGGGGTTGGATGAGCCCGGCTGGTAACCCGGACTGAAGCCGCGCACGGTCACCACCAGGGTCTTGTCACCCGCGCCCCCCATGTTCAGGCGCTCCACCAGGCATTGCGGCCGTGACGCGCCGTTGGCGTCGATGTCGGTGGCGTCCAGTTCGTAGAAGGCCCAGGCGGGGCTGCTGCCCTGGGGGGCGGTCCACGCGCTCGGCTGCCCCCACTTGAGGGTAGACAGGGTTCGCTCGGGAAGGCTCTCGACCCCCTGCAACTCGGAGATACGGCTTGAACTTTCTTTCAGCAACTCTGCTTCGCAAAAGCGCAGGGCGTACTCGGCCTGTGTCTGAGCGGAGAACTCCAGCCGCAGGTTGTTGACCACCTTTTCCTGGGTGATGGCGCCGCGCATCGCGGCCGACGCGGTGAGGCCGATCACCACGAGAAGGATGAGCACCACCACCAGAACGACGCCCCGATCACCCGCGCGTCTCATGGCGCCACCCGGTTACGAAGGGCGAGGGTGGTCGAGAAGGCACGGCGCAGGTAGCTGTCGGTGGATGTCTGCGAGGCGCCGTCGCAATCGACATAGCCCAGCGTGGCGGCCTCATCCTTGTCGAGGACCGGTCCATCACTGCGCATCAGGACGCACAGGTGCACGGCGACGACGCTGTTCCAATCGGTGACGCCCGCTGCGTCGACATAGCGGACAGGTCTTCGGGTGTCCGCCTGGTCCACGACCCAGCCGCTGGAGACGCCATACGTGATCCGAAGGGCCTGCACATTGGGGACCAGGGCCTGGCCGTTGGTGCCAGCGGTGGCGCAGGCCAGGTGTTGGTCGTCGTTGAGGTAGTAGCGATGGCTGGTCGATAAACGGGTGCTGTCGTCTGCAGCATCCGCCGGCACCAGGCCCTGGGAATTTTTCAGCTCGGCCCCCTGGCAGCCGGTCAATTTCTTGTTGGCAGAGAGGTCCACGCTGGCCTTGCTCGCCTCGAAATTGATTTCGATGGCATCGGCCCGTGCACCGGAGGAATTGCAGGCTCCCTGCGCCACGGCGGCCTGGGTCGAGGTGAAGCCGTACAGGCAGCCATAAACCGGGCGCGCGGCGATCAGGTTGTTGTCCGCGACAAACCGGCCCGCGCTGATCGACACCGGATGGATGTAGCCCGCCATCAGCAGGTCCCGGCGCATCAGCGAAATGGCCAGGAGCGCGTCATCCGCCATCAGGCTGGCGGCGCGCTGCTGGCGGCTCGCCACCACCATGCCGGCCGAGGACACGAAGACGGCGGCCAGCACCAGCAAGCCCAGGACCATGGCCACCATCAGCTCGAGAATCGAGAAGCCCCGCTGGGTGTCCCTGCGCCTGCGCAGCTCCAGGCGGCGGTTCATCGACGAACCCGCCAGCGCATGCAGCGCACCGTGTCATCCGTCTGGCTTGCCAGCTGCAAGCCGGCCGGGCATTCGTTCTCTGGCCGCAGGTCCACACCCAGCGTCGTGCCCAGGACCGGATCACGCCAGGCGATCCAGACGTCCAGCCACAAGGGGGTCGGGGCCGTGGGGTTCGGGTCGGAGGGATCCGTGGTGACCCGGGTGAAGACAGCCCCCTCGGGGAGCAAGCGGCGAACCGACTGGCGCCACTGGTAGAGGTCGAATGCCGCCATCTGGGCGGGCGTACAAGTGATCAGTGGGTCATTGCACAGCGTGGCGGGCACAGGGGGCGCTGCCGCCTGGCTCTGGAAGCTCTCGTTGACGACATAGCCCGACAGACCCGCCTGGCTGGTGGTATTGGCGCGCAGGCGCTCCAGCAGGTCATCCGCCAACAGGCTGCCCACCGCCCGTCGCTCGGTGACCCGGGTGTAGCGCAGGGACGCCGCCTGCAGGGCGACCAGGGTGAGGAGCCCCAGGCTGGCGATGACCAGGGCCACCAGCAACTCGATGAGGCTCATGCCGGCTTCGGACCGCTTCATTGGGGGCATTGGGTCTGCCCCTCAGACGCCACCCGCAGGCGACCCGCGATGGACATGCAGAGCTTTCGCGTCCTGGATGCATCCGCCTGCGGGGTGATCAGGAGGCTGTCGCTGGTGGCCTTGCCCAGGCCCGTGGCCCGAAAGGTGAAATGGTCGTCAGTGGCCCGCACCGACTGGATGCCCGGCAAGGGCCCCTGGACCCGCAGCGGACTGGGTGCGGGAGGGCTTGTGCCGGCGGTGGTGGTGGATTCGGGAGGCTCCGGGTAGATGATCCAGCCTGCCGTCCAGTCGACATTCGGCGCTGCGCCCCCTGTGCATTCCGTGCCGGTGGCCGAGTTGCAAATGGTGACAGAATTGCCCCGCCTGATCGCCTCCGACCGTGCCAGCGCGAAGTCGCTCTCGATCGTGGCGATGGCCGCCGCCACCGAGCGGCGAGCCTGCATGCCCTGAAAAGACGGGACAGCCACCATCATCAGCAGGCCGGCCATCGCCACCGCGATGAGCACCTCGATCAGGCTCAAGCCACGTTGAAATTGCATAGTTTTTAATTACATCGCATGCCTTCAGGTTCCGACATCCCCGTGACAGGCAACTGCCAGACCAACGCCCTGCCCGGCCCGATGTCGCGCGCGCTCGCGCTGGCGCGCGAGTCGCTGTTCCTCTCCAGCCCCAACCCGCACGTGGGCTGCGTGATCACCGCGGCCGACGGCCGGGTGCTGGGCGAAGGCTTCACCCAGCAGGCGGGCGGCCCGCATGCCGAGGTGATGGCGCTGCGCGACGCGCAGGCGCGCGGCCATGAGGTGCGGGGGGCCACCGCCTGGGTGACGCTGGAGCCCTGCTCCCACACCGGCCGCACCGGGCCCTGCTGCGACGCGCTGGCGGCGGCGGGCATCGGCAAGGTGGTCGCGGCCATCGAGGATCCCAACCCCAGGGTCGCCGGCCAGGGCCTGTCGCGCCTGGCGGCCGCCGGCATCACGGTGGAAGTCGGCCCAGGGGGCGAGGCCTCGCGCGAGCTCAACATCGGTTTCTTCCAGCGCATGACGAAGGGCCTGCCCTGGGTGCGCCTCAAGATCGCCGCCTCCCTGGACGGCACCACGGCCCTCGCCAACGGCGCCAGCCAGTGGATCACCGGCGAGGCGGCCCGGGCCGACGGCCATGCCTGGCGGGCCCGGGCCTGCGCCCTCCTCACCGGTTCGGGCACGGTGCAGGACGACGACCCGCGACTGGACGTGCGCGGCATCGACACGCCCCGCCAGCCCACCCTGGTGGTGGCCGACAGCCGGCTCGCCCTGTCCCCGCAGGCCCGCCTGTTCCAGCCCAAACGGCCGGTGTGGGTCTACACCGCGGTCACCGACACCGCCCGGCACGCCGACCTGGCCGCGCGCGGCGCGCAGGTCACCGCCCTGCCCGACGACCAGGGCAAGGTGGACCTCGAAGCCATGCTGCGCGACCTCGCCCGGCGCGAAGTGAACGAGCTGCATGTGGAGGCCGGCCAACGGCTGCATGGCGCCTTGCTGCGGGCGGGGCTGGCCGACGAACTTCTGGTCTACCTGGCGCCCCGCCTTCTCGGGCCGGGTCGGGGCATGGCCGCCCTGGGGCCGCTGCAGGCGCTGGGCGAGGGCGTGGACCTGGAATTCGGCCCGGTGGAAGCCGTCGGAAGCGACCTGTGCCTGCTGGCGCGGGTGAAGCGGAGCGCCTGAAGGCCCCCGCTGAAACCCAGCTTTACGACTGCGGCCGGGCCGGTGCCCGAATCCCTGCGAAAATAGCCTGATGTTCACCGGCATCATCACCGGCGTGGGGCGCATCGCCGCCGTCCACGACCTCGGAAGCTCTTTGCAGCACGGCAAGCGTCTCACCCTGGAGGCTCCGGCCGGCTACCTGGAGGATGTCGGCCTGGGAGACAGCATCGCCATCAACGGCGCCTGCATGACGGTCACCACCCTGGACCTGCCCGCCTCCCGCTTCACCATCGACATTTCGGCCGAGTCCCTGGCCCGCACCGCGGGCCTGGCTGCCACCGGTCCGGTCAACCTCGAAAAAGCCCTGCGCGCCCACGACCGACTGGGCGGCCACATCGTCTCCGGCCACGTGGACGGCATCGGCCACGTGAAAAGCTTCGGCTCGGTGGGCGAGAGCCGCGAGCTGCGCATCCTCGCGCCGGCGGCTTTGGGCAAGTACCTCGCCTACAAGGGCTCGATCACCGTCAACGGGGTGAGCCTGACCGTCAACGCCGTCGCCGACAGCGCCGAGGGCTGCGAGGTGTCGATCAACCTCATTCCGCACACGGTGGAAAACACCGCCCTCCACGTGCTGACCGCCGGCAGCCCCGTCAACCTCGAGATCGACCTCATCGCCCGCTACGTCGAGCGCATGCTGGCCGGGACCCGCACGCACAACGCCGCCTGAAGGCCGCGCCCCTCACGACACATGAACACGGCGCCTGAACGCGCCGCACGACAAGAACAACCATGAACGCACCCCAAGCCTCCCCCTCCAAGCGCCAGCCCGTGGCCATTTCGCCGGTCGAGGACATCGTCGCCGACCTCAAGGCCGGACGCATGGTCATCCTCGTCGACGAGGAAGACCGCGAGAACGAGGGCGACCTCGTCATGGCCGCCGACCACGTCACCGCGGACGGCATCAACTTCATGGCGAAGTACGGCCGCGGCCTGATCTGCCTGACCCTCACCCGCCCCCTGTGCGAGCGCCTGCAGCTGCCGCCCATGGTGGCCCGCAACGGCACCAAGACCGGCACCGCGTTCACTGTCTCCATCGAGGCGGCCGAGGGCGTGACCACCGGCATCTCCGCCGCCGACCGTGCCCGCACCGTGCAGGCCGCCGTCGCCCCGGGCGCCAAGGCCGCCGACCTGGTCCAGCCGGGCCACATCTTCCCGCTGCAGGCGGTGGACGGCGGCGTCCTCATGCGCGCCGGCCACACCGAAGCCGGTTGCGACCTGGCCGCCATGGCCGGCCTCACCCCCGCCTCGGTGATCTGCGAGATCATGAAGGACGACGGCACCATGGCCCGCCTGCCGGACCTGCAGCTGTTCGCCGCCGAGCACGGCCTCAAGATCGGCACCATCGTCGACCTGATCGAGTACCGCAGCCGCAACGACAGCCTGGTCGAAAAAGTGGGCGAGCGCGCGCTGCACACCGCCTGGGGCGAGTTCACCGCCATCGCCTTCCGCGACAAGCCGAGCCAGGGCCTGCACCTGGCCCTGGTGCGTGGCAGCTGGCAGCCGCAGGACGCGGTGCCGGTGCGGGTGCACGAGCCCCTCTCGGTGCTGGACGCGCTCGAGACCGGCCGCTCCATGCACTCCTGGGCGCTGGACCAGGCCCTCGCCCACATCGCCCGCGAGGGCAAGGGCGTGGCCGTCCTCCTCAACGCCGGCGAGTCCGCGCAGCAGCTGCTCGAACAGTTCGAGGGCAAGGCCCGCGCCTCGCAGGCCCCCGAGCGGGGCCGCATGGACCTGCGCACCTACGGCGTCGGCGCCCAGGTGCTGCGCGCCTGCGGCGTGCAGCGCATGACCGTCATGGGCTCGCCCCGCCCCATGCCCAGCATGGGCGGCTGGGGTCTGGAGGTGGCCGGCTACCTCACCCCCTCGCAGGCCGGCTGACACCGCCTCTTTCGCGAACCCGCGAACCCACCGAACACAAGACACAAGGAACATCCCCATGCAAGGCGCAGACAAGGGCCAGGTCTCCCACCTCGATGGCAAGGGCCTGCGCGTCGCCATCGTGCAGGCGCGCTTCAACCAGGGCATCACCGACACCCTGGCCCACTCCTGCAAGGAGGAACTCGTCCGCCTGGGCGTGGCCGCGGGCGACATCGACCACCACTACGTGCCCGGCGCGCTGGAAATCCCGCTGGCGCTGCAGGCCCTGGCCGAGCGCGGCCAGCACCACGCCCTGGTCGCCCTGGGCTGCGTGATCCGCGGCGAGACCTACCACTTCGAGCTGGTGGCCAACGAGTCGGCCGCCGGCGTCACCCGCGTCGGCCTGGACTACCGCCTGCCGATCGCCAACGTGATCCTCACCACCGAGAACCTGGCCCAGGCCCTGGCCCGCCAGGTCGAGAAGGGCGTGGACGCCGCCCAGGTCGTGGTCGAGATGGCCCAGCTCCTGCGAGGCCTGAAGCAATGAGCGAGCTCCACGACGACACCGCGGACGGCGCAGCCGGCTCCGACGCCAAGGCCGCGGCCTCGCACAAGAAGGCCGCCAGCAAGTCGGCCCGCACCCGCGCGCGCGAGTTCGCGCTGCAGGCCCTCTACCAGGTGACGGTCGGCAAGAACAGCGCCGAGGAGGCCGACACCTTCACCCGAGGCCTCGCGGGCTTCCACAAGGCCGATTCGGCCCACTACGACGCCCTGGTGCATGGCTGCGCCCGCGAGTGCGCCGAGCTCGACGCCCTGGTGGCCCCGCGCCTGGACCGGCCGCTGGCCGAGATCTCGCCGATCGAGCGGGCCATCATGTGGATCGGCGCCTACGAGTTCCGCCATGCGATGGACGTGCCCTGGCGCGTCGTCATCAACGAGTGCGTGGAGCTGGCCAAGTCCTTCGGCGGCACCGACGGCCACAAGTACGTCAACGCCGTCCTGAACGGCCTGGCGCCCCAGCTGCGCCCGCACGAAGTCGACGCCGACCGCGCCGCCGGCAAGACCCGGGGCTGAGCCGGACAGAGCCGCCATGCGCATCGCCCAACGCGCCGAACGGATCGAACCCTTCTACGTAATGGAGGTGGCCAAGGCCGCCACCGAGCTCGCGCCCGAGCTGGCCCGCCAGGGCCGGCCCATGGTCTTCCTGAACATCGGCGAGCCGGACTTCGGCGCCACGCCCCTGGTGCAGGCTGCCGCCGAGCGCGCCATCCGCGAAGGGCGCACCCAGTACACCCAGGCCACCGGCCTGCCTGAACTGCGCGAGCGCATCAGCCAGTGGTACGGCCAGCGCTTCGGCCTGGACGTGCCCGCGCGTCGCATCGTGGTCACCGCCGGCGCCTCGGCCGCCCTCCAGCTCGCCTGCCTGGCCCTGGTGGAGGAAGGCGACGAGGTGCTGATGCCCGACCCGAGCTACCCCTGCAACCGCCAGTTCGTGAACGCGGCCGAGGGCCGGGCGGTGCTGCTGCCCACCACGGCGGAGAGCCGCTTCCAGCTGTCGCCCGCGCAGGTGCGCGCGCACTGGGGGCCGAAGACGCGCGGGGTGCTGCTTGCCTCGCCCTCCAACCCCACCGGCACCTCGATCACGCCGCAGGCCTTGGCGGAGATCCACGCCGAGGTGCGCGCGCGCGGCGGCATCACCCTGCTGGACGAGATCTACCTGGGCCTGTCCTATGACGAGACCTTCGGCCAGTCGGGCCTTGCGCTCGGCGAGGACGTGGTCAGCGTGAACAGCTTCTCCAAGTACTTCTGCATGACCGGCTGGCGACTGGGCTGGCTGGTGCTGCCCGAGCCCCTGGTGCCGGTGCTGGAGCGTCTGGCGCAGAACCTGTTCATCTGCCCGAGCACCATCGCCCAGCATGCGGCCCTAGCCTGCTTCGAGCCCGAGAGCATCGCCGAGTACGAGCGCCGTCGCGCCGAATTCAAGGCTCGCCGCGACTGGTTCATTCCGCAGCTCGCGCAGGTGGGCCTGCCGGTGCCGGTGATCCCCGACGGCGCCTTCTACGCCTGGGCCGACTGCAGCGCCTGGTGCGAGCGCCTGGGTCTTGCCGGAAGCTGGGAGCTGGCCTTCGACCTGATGCGCCGCTGCGGCCTCGCGGTGACGCCGGGGCGCGACTTCGGCAGCGCCGACACAGCGCGCTTCATCCGCTTTTCCACCGCCAGCAGCATGGCGCAATTGCAGGAAGCGATCGCCCGCCTGCGACAGGCCTGGAGCGACCTGGGTGGCCCGCCGGGGAATGCCGCATGAGCTTCGAGTTTCCGGTCCGCGTCTACTGGGAAGACACCGATGCCGGCGGCATCGTGTTCTACGCCAACTACCTCAAGTTCTTCGAGCGCGCCCGCACCGAGTGGCTGCGGTCCCTGGGCCTGGCCCAGTCCGCGCTGCGCGAGGAAACCGGCGGCATGTTCGTGGTGAGCGAGACGCAGGTGCGCTACCTGCAGCCCGCCCGCCTGGACGACGTGCTGCGGGTCACCGCGCGCCTGGAGGAATCCGGCCGCGCCTCGTTGGCGATCCTGCAGCAGGCCTTCGCCGAGGACGGCCGCCTGCTGGCCGAGGGCCGCATCCGCATCGGGTGGGTCGACGCCGCCAGCCTGCGGCCCGCCCGCATCCCGCCTGCCGTGCTGCAGGCTCTGCAACAATGACCCCATGAACCAAGACATGTCCATCGTCCGGCTGGTGCTGGACGCGAGCCTCGTGGTGCAGCTGGTGATGGCGCTGCTGGTCGGCGTCTCCATCGCCAGCTGGGCGGCCATCTTCCGCAAGATCTTCGCGCTGCGCCGGGTCAAGTCGCTCAACGAAGACTTCGAGCGCGACTTCTGGTCCGGCACCACCCTCAACGACCTCTACGCCGCCGCGGCGCAGAACGCCCGCAACGCCGGCCCCATGGAGCGCATCTTCGCCTCGGGCATGCGCGAGTTCCAGAAACTGCGCGAGCGCCGCATCCAGGACCCGGGCGTGCTGCTCGATGGCGCCCGCCGCGCCATGCGCGCCAGCTACCAGCGCGAGATGGACGCGGTCGAAAGCCAGCTGGCCCTGCTGGCCACCGCCGGCTCGGTCTCGCCCTATGTGGGCCTCTTTGGCACGGTGTGGGGCATCATGCACGCCTTCACTGGCCTCGCCAGCCTGCAGCAGGTGACCCTGGCCACGGTGGCCCCCGGCATCGCCGAGGCCCTGGTGGCCACCGCCATCGGCCTGTTCGCCGCCATCCCGGCGGTGACCGCCTACAACCGCTTCGCCCGCGACATCGACCGGGTGTCCATCCAGCTGGAGACTTTCATCGAGGAGTTCTCCAATATCCTGCAGCGCAACGTGGGCGCACCCGCGCCGGCGCACGCCGCACCGGGACGCTGAAGGCCATGCCGGGCGTCGTCCACCGCGGCCGCGGCCGCCGCACGATCAACGAGATCAACATGGTCCCGTTCATCGACGTGATGCTGGTACTGCTGATCATCTTCATGGTGACCGCGCCCCTCATCACGCCCAGCCTGATCGACCTGCCCAGCGTCGGGAAGGCCAACCGCCAGCCCGACACCAAGCTGGAGGTGGTGATCAACAAGGACGAGTCCCTGGAGCTGCGCGCCTCCACCGCTGCCGGTCCCGGCGCCGTCGCCCAGCGACTGGCCCTGGCCGACCTCTCGGCCCGCGTGCTGCAGGCCCAGGACGGCCAGGCTGCCGGCAGCGTGGCAGTCGTCATCAGCGCCGACCGCAGCGTGAAGTACGAGTCGGTGGTCAGGGTGATGGACACCCTGCAGCGCGCCGGCGTGCAGCGGGTGGGTCTGTCGGTGCAGCTGGCGCCCTGAGCGGCCGGCCCCCCTTCACCCACCCCGCCCACCGGAACCCGCCATGCCCCTGCAGGCCGCCGCCGAACGACTGGAGTTCACGCCGCCGCCCGAGCCGCGTCCGCTCGCGGCCATGGGCCTGGCGCTGCTGGCGCACCTGCTGCTCGTGGGCGCGCTGGGCTGGGGCATCACCTGGAACAAGGACCGCGAGGTGACCGCCGAGGCCGAGATCTGGTCTGCCAACGTGCAGCTGGCGGCGCCGGCCCTGGTCGAGACGCCCCCTCCCCCGCCGCCCGAGCCCACGCCAGCGCCGGCGCCGGTGGTCACCCCGCCCGCCCCGCCTCCGCCCCAGGTGAAGGACGCGGCCATCGCGCTCGAGCGCGAGAAGGAGCAGCGCCGCAAGCAGGAAGAAAAAGAGCGCAAGGCGCAGGACAAGGCGAAGAAGGAGCGCGCCGAGAAGGAGGCGCGCGAAGCGGCTGAGAAGAAGGCAGCGGAGAAAAAGGCCACGGAGCGGCAGGCCGCCGAGAAGAAGGCGGCAGAGAAGAAGGCCGCAGAAAAGGCCGAGAAGGACCGCCGTGCCCGCGAAGAGGCCGAGGCCCGGCGCACCGAGCAGCTGCGGGAAGAGAACCTCAAGCGCATGCAGGGCCTGGCCGGCGCGAGCGGCGGGCCCACGGCTACCGGCAACGCGCTCAAGTCCTCCGGCCCCAGCACGAGCTACGCCGGCCGCATCCAGGCCAAGGTCAAGCCCAACATCGTGTTCACCGAGGACGTCGCGGGCAATCCGGCGGCCGAGGTGGAAGTGAAGATGGCGCCCGACGGCACCATCACCAGCCGGCGCATCACCAAGTCCAGCGGCGTGAAGGCCTGGGACGAGGCGGTGCTGCGCGCCCTGGACCGCACCGAGGTACTGCCCAAGGACGTGGACGGGCGGGTGATCACGCCCCTCCTGATCGAGTTCAAGCCCAAGGGGCTCTGAACCCGGTCCGCTGCTTCAGCGGAAGGTGCGCCGCACCGGCGGCTTGAAGCCGGGGGCGCGCGGCTCGAGGTGACGGAAGGTGATGCGGCCCTTGTTCAGGTCGTAGGGCGAGAGCTCGAGAGAGACCTTGTCGCCGGCGAGGATGCGGATGCGGTTCTTCTTGAGCTTGCCGCCGCCGTAGGCGATCAGCCCGTGCCCGTTGTCCAGCTTGACACGGTAACGGCCGTCGGGGAGGACTTCCTCCACGACGCCGCTCATTTCGATCAGTTCTTCCTTGGCCATGTGTTTCCTTGTGTGAATCGGGACATCAGGTCCGCGCGGACGCGACTTCGGCGCGGCCCTCGCGGATCGCGTAGGCGATCGCACGGGCGTGGCTGGGGAAGCGGCGTGTGAAGCGGAACACCTTGTCGTGGGTGGCGGTGCCGCTGCCGCGGCGGATGGAGACCGAGGGCGCGAAGTCACCGGTGTCGGTGGCGCGTGCGCTCGGGGTGACGAGAAAGCTGCCGATGGAAAACGACAGCGCGTGATGGGGAGACATGCAATTGCCCCTGGCCTTGTCACCAGGGGTCCGGGAAAGAGAAATCGGCCCCGGCCGCCGCGGCCATCAGGCCGCCAGAGGGCGGGGTGAACGGAAAGGCCTCACCGGGGTGAGACGAGGGGCTCGCCGAAGGGCAGTGTGACGATCGGGCGGGGCCCGTATGGAGGGCGACGCGGCGGTCTGGAGGGAGCCCGAAGATGGACTCGAGACCTGTCAAACAGGACGCCGGCGCAGGCGAGCAAGGCGCGAGACGTACCAGGAGTGTAACCGGTTCGACTGCGCACGAGGCCGAACCGGCTGCCGTTCAGATGCGAGGCCGCTCAGCCGCCGCCTCGCTTCGACGCCGCGAGATACACCGCCTCATGATCCCGCCGGCCCACGGCAATGACGAGGACGACGAGCTGCCGGTCGATCACCTCGTACACAAGACGGTAGCCCACGTCCCGCAACTTGATCTTGTAGGTGTTCTGGAGGTTCCCCTGCAACCGGGCCGAGGGGACATGAGGCCCCTGCAGGCGCTTGGCCAGTTGCTTCTTGAACAGGGCCTGGATGGAGCCATCGAGCTTGCGCCACTCCTTGAGCGCGGCCTCGTGGAACTCGAGCTCATAGGTCTTCAAGTTTCACCCTGACCCGTTTGCCCCCCTGGCGTTGCTTGACAACCTGGGCCAACTCCGCATCTTCGAGCCGCTCGAGCAAGGCCTCATAGGCCTTGGCGGAAAGCAGATAAGCCGTCGGCTTGTTGTGATTGAGGACGGCCACAGGGGTGTCGCCCGCGTCCTCCAGGATGGCGCCCGGGTTGCGCCGCAGGTCGGTCATGCTGACCGTGGTGGGGGCGTAGATGGCGTGGGAATACCGCATGGTTGACACCAAATTCAATGCAAGATTTCGTGCATTTTTATGCACGAATACAACCCCGTCAAGACGCCTGCATCGCAGGGGTGACACCGGTCTCGTGGAGGGGCTGCGACACCGGCCTACACTGGCTGATCTGCTCCAGCCCGGTCGCACGGAGCATTGGGTGCCCGACGGAGACAACAAGAATGATCAAGCGGATCCTCATCGCCAACCGCGGCGAGATCGCCCTGCGCCTGGCCCGCGCGGCGCATGAATTCGGCGCCACCTGCGTGGCTGTGTACGCCCGGGACGATGCGCAGGCGCTGCATGTGCGCGCCGCCGACGAGGCGGTAGCCCTGGCCGGCAGCGGCCCGGCCGCCTACCTGGACATCGAGGCCCTGCTTCGCATCGCCCGCGAGACCGGCTGCGACGCGGTCCATCCGGGCTATGGCTTCCTGAGCGAACGGGCCGACTTCGCCCGCGCCTGCGCCGACGCCGGCCTGCGCTTCATCGGACCCACGCCGGAGCAACTAGCGCAGTTCGGCGACAAGGCCGCCGCCCGCGCCCTGGCGCAGGCCCAGAAGGTGCCGCTGATGCCGGGCAGCGGCGGCGCGGTGACGCTGGCCGAGGCCCAGGCTTTCTTCGCCGGGCAGCAGGCCCAGGGCCATGGCGTGGTGATCAAGGCGGTGGGCGGCGGCGGCGGCCGCGGCATGCGCCTGGTCACCGAGGCCGGCGACCTGGACACCGCCTACGCCCGCTGCGTGGCCGAGGCCCGCGCCGCCTTCGGGGTCGAGGGCGTCTATGTGGAGCGGCTGATGGCGCGCGCCCGGCACATCGAGGTGCAGGTGCTGGGCGACGGCCGCGAGGTGGTGAGCCTGGGCGAGCGCGAATGCTCGCTGCAGCGGCGCTTCCAGAAGCTGGTCGAGATCGCGCCCAGCCCGACGCTCGGCGCCGCCACCCGCGAGGCCATCACCCAGGCCGCCCTGCGCATGGCGCGGGCGGTGGGCTACCAGGGCCTGGGCACTTTCGAGTTCCTGGTCGATGAGGCCAGCCCTGACCTGCCCTGGGTCTTCATCGAGGCCAATGCCCGCCTGCAGGTGGAGCACACGGTGACCGAGGAGGTGACCGGCCTGGACCTGGTGCAGCTGCAGCTCGCGGTGGCCCAGGGCGCCACCCTGGCCGACCTGGGCCTGGACCCGGCGCGCCCGGTGCCGACGCGCGGCTACGCCATCCAGTGGCGCATCAACGCCGAGCGCCTGGGCGAGGACGGCCTCGCCCTGCCCTCCACCGGCCGCCTGGACCGCTTTGACCTCCCTACAGGACCCGGCATCCGCATCGACACCCATGGCCAGGCTGGCGCGACGCCCTCCCCGCACTACGACACCCTTCTGGCCAAGCTGGTGGTGAGCCACCCCGGCCCGCGCTTTGCCGATGCCTGCCGGCGCTCGCGCCGCGCGCTGGCCGACATGCATATCGAGGGACTGGCGACCAACCTGGGCCTGCTGCAGGCGATCGCGCAGCACGAGGCCTTCGACGCGCAGGCGGTACATACCCGCTTCGTGGAAGAAGCGCTGCCGGCCTTGCTGGCGTCGGCCCGGGCCCTTGACGCGGCCCGCCCGGCCCCTGGCGCCCAGGCCCCCGATGCCGGCCAGACGCCCGCCGCCTTCTCCGCATCAGGCACCGCAAGCGGGCCCGCCCTCCCGCGCGGCGCCGCATCGCCGGCGCATCGCGCCTTGCAGGCGCCAGAGGATCTGCCACCCGGCCAATGGGCCCTGCGCGCCCCCATGGCCGGCAAGCTGGTCGAACTCTGCGTCGCCGAGGGCACGGTAGTACCGGGCGGCGCCGAGCTCGCCATCCTCGAGGCGATGAAGATGCAGCACGCGCTGGTGGCCGACCGGCCGGCCCGGGTGGTGGCGCTGCGGGCCGCACCCGGCCAGACCCTGGCCGAGGGCGAGGTGCTGGTCGTCCTGGCGCCGGTGCAAGACGTCGGCACCCGCGAGGAGGCTCGCGAGCCCGTGGACCTGGACGCCATCCGCCCCGACCTGCAGCGCGTGATCGAGCGCCACGCCTTCACGCGGGACGAGAACCGCCCCGAGGCCGTCGCCAGGCGCCATGCCCAGGGCGGGCGCAGCGCGCGCGAGAACATCGCCGACCTGTGCGACGCGGACAGCTTCATCGAATACGGCGCGCTGGCGGTGGCGGCGCAGAGCCGGCGCCGCAGCATGGAGGATCTGATCGCCAACACCCCGGCCGACGGCATGGTGACCGGCATCGGCACGGTGAACGCGCAGGACTTCGGCCCCGAGCGATCGCGCTGCGTGGTCATGGCCTACGACTACACCGTGCTCGCCGGCACCCAGGGCTGGCGCAACCACCACAAGACCGACCGGATGCTGGGCCTGGCCCACCGGCTGCGCCTGCCGGTGGTGCTGTTCGCAGAGGGCGGCGGCGGCCGGCCCGGTGACGTGGACATGAACGTCATCGCCGGCCTGAACAACCACACCTTCAGCCAGTACGCGGCGCTCTCGGGCAAGGTGCCGGTGGTGGGCATCGTCCACGGCCGCTGCTTTGCCGGCAATGCCGCCCTGCTCGGGTGCAGCGACGTGGTGATCGCGACCCGCGCCAGCAACATCGGCATGGGTGGCCCGGCCATGATCGAGGGTGGTGGCCTGGGCGTCTTCCCGCCCGAGGCCATCGGGCCGAGCGCGGTGCAGTCGGCCAACGGAGTGATCGACATCCTGGTGGAGGACGAGCGCGCGGCGGTGGCCGCCGCGCGCCGCTACCTCGCCTACTTCCAGGGTCCGGTGGCCGGCTGGGACTGCGCCGACCAGCGCCTGCTGCGGCATGCCATTCCCGAGAACCGCCTGCGCGCCTACGACGTGCGCGAGGTGCTCGCGCTCGTGGCCGACACCGGCTCGGTTCTGGAGCTGCGCCGGGGCTTCGGCGCCGGCATGGTCACCGCGCTGGCGCGCATCGAAGGACGGCCGGTGGGCGTGATCGCCAACAACCCGCAGCACCTGGGCGGCGCCATCGACCCGGACGCGGCCGACAAGTGCGCCCGCTTCATGCAGCTGTGCGACGCGCACGGCCTGCCGATCGTCTCGCTGACCGACACGCCCGGCTTCATGGTGGGCCCCGACATCGAGGCCCAGGCCCAGGTGCGCCACACCGCGCGCATGTTCGTCGCCGCCGCCCACCTGCGGGTGCCCTTCTTCGCGGTGGTGCTGCGCAAGGGCTACGGCCTCGGCGCCCAGGCCATGACCGCGGGCGGCTTCGACGCGCCGGTGTTCACCGTGTCCTGGCCCACCGGCGAGTTCGGCGGCATGGGCCTGGAGGGCGCGGTGCGACTGGGGTATCGCAAGGAGCTGGAGGCCGTGCCCGAGGGCCCCGAGCGCCAGCGCCTGTTCGAGGAGCTGGTGGCGCGCCAGTACGCCAACGGCGAGGCGATGCAGATGGCGCAGACGCTGGAGATCGACGCGGTCATCGACCCGATGGAAACCCGCGCCTGGCTGGTGCGGGGCCTGGACAGCGCGGCGCGGGCCACCGCCGAGGCGGGCCAGGCGCCCGGCCGCTTCGTCGACACCTGGTGAGGGAAGCGGTGCCCGCAGGCGCGGGTGTCCGCTGAACGTTCCCGGGAATGGGCCCGGGAACGCGTCCGGGACCAGGCCTGAGGCTCAGGCCTCGTAGACGATCTGCGCCTGCCCGCCTTCGGCCTGCGCCATCCAGCTGGCCAGGGCGGCATCGCTGGGGAAGAAGCGCGCGCCCTCCCCCAGTTGCAGCTCGGCCACCGCCTCGGGGCGCTGCAGCGACAGCCGCACCGGCAGGCCGCGCACCAGTTCGCCCGCCTCGCTCTCCTCGCGCACCGGCGGGAATTCGCGCAGCAGGCGCTGGATGTCCGGCGCCTTGCCGTTGACCGCCACCCGCAGGTACTTGCCAAAGCGGCAACGGGCCGAGGCCAGGTCCCACACCTGCTGGATCGACAGGCGCAGGCCGCCGGAGAAGCGGTCGTTCTGGCACTTGGCCATGACCACGATCAGCTCGTCGTCCTTGAGCAGGTTGCGGTGGGCATTGATCAGGGCCTCGTCGGCGGTGGCCTCGAGCACGGCCGACTTGTCGTCGAGCTTGAAGATCGCCAGCTTGCCGCGCTGGGCGTTGATCACCCGCAGGTCGCTCACGATGCCGGCGATCAGCACCGGCTCGCGCGAGTCCTTCAGTTCCTCGATCGGCCGCTTGACGAAGCGGCGCACCTCGGCGGCCACCTCGTCGAACAGGTGGCCCGAGAGGTAGAAGCCGACCGCGGTTTTCTCCTGGGTGAGGCGCTCCTTCACGCCCCAGGGCATGACGTCGGCCAGCGGCGGCTCCTCGTCGCTGGAGCCGTGGCCGCCGTCCATGTCGAACAGGCCGCCCTGGTTGGCGTTGGCCTCGGCAGCGGCGGCGAAGTCGAAGGCGCGGTCGATGGAGGCGACCAGGGCCGCCCGATTGAGTTGCAGCGCGTCGAAGGCGCCGGCCTTGATCAGGGCCTCCACGGTGCGCTTGTTGATGCGGGTGCGGTCGACCCGCTTGCAGAAGTCGAACAGGCTGGAGAAGGGGCCGCCCTCCTCGCGCGCACGCACGATGGCCTCGATGGCCTGCTGGCCGGTGCCCTTGACGGCGCCCAGGCCATAGCGAATGACCTTGTCCGACACCGGCTCGAAGCGGTAGACGCCGCGGTTCACGTCCGGCGGTTCGAAGGACAGGCCGAAGTTCTTGATCGCGTCCTCGAATAGCACCTTCAGCTTGTCGGTGTCGTCCATTTCCACCGTCATGTTGGCGCAGAAGAACTCGGCGGTGTAGTGGACCTTGAGCCAGCCGGTGTGGTACGCGAGGAGCGAGTAGGCGGCGGCGTGCGACTTGTTGAAGCCGTAGCCCGCAAACTTCTCCATCAGGTCGAAGATCTCGTCGGCCTTGTCCTGTTCGATGCCGTTCTTGGCCGCGCCGGCACGGAAGATCTCCCGGTGCTCGGCCATCTCCTCGGCCTTCTTCTTGCCCATGGCGCGACGCAGCAGGTCGGCGCCGCCGAGCGAGTAGCCGCCCAGGATCTGGGCGGTCTGCATCACCTGCTCCTGGTAGACCATGATCCCGTAGGTCTCGGAGAGCATCTGCGACACCAGCGGGTGCGGGTACTCCACCTTCTCGCGCCCGTGCTTGCGGGCCACGAAGCTGGGGATCAGGTCCATCGGGCCCGGGCGGTACAGCGCGTTCAGGGCAATGAGGTCTTCCAGGCGCGTGGGCTTGGCGTCGCGCAGCATGCCCTGCATGCCGCGGCTTTCAAACTGGAACACCGCCTCGGTCTTGCCGTCGGCAAAGAGCCGGTAGGTGGCCGCATCGTCCAGCGGCACGTTCTCGAAGGCGAAGTTCTCGCGGCCCTTGTGCCGTTTGACGATGAATTCCTTGGCGATCTCCAGGATGGTCAGCGTGGCCAGGCCCAGGAAGTCGAACTTCACCAGGCCGGCAGCCTCCACGTCGTCCTTGTCGTACTGGCTCACCGCCGAGTCGCTGCCTGGCTGCTGGTACAGGGGGGTGAAGTCGGTGAGCTTGCCCGGGGCGATCAGCACGCCACCGGCGTGCATGCCCACGTTGCGGGTCAGGCCCTCGAGCTTCTGCGCCAGGCCGATGAGTGTCTTGACCTCGTCCTCACGGTCCAGGCGCTCGGCCAGGATCGGCTCCTGCTCGATCGCGCCGGCGATGGTGATGTGCTGGCCGGGCTTCTGCGGCACCAGCTTGCTGATGCCGTCGCAGAAGGTGTAGGACATGTCCAGCACCCGGCCCACGTCGCGGATGGCGGCCTTGGCGGCCATGGTGCCGAAGGTGGCGATCTGGCTCACCGCGTCGCGGCCGTACTTGTCCTTGACGTACTCGATGACCCGGTCGCGGTTGCTCTGGCAGAAGTCGATGTCGAAGTCGGGCATGGACACCCGCTCCGGGTTGAGGAATCGCTCGAACAGCAGGTTGTAGCGAAGCGGGTCGAGGTCGGTGATCTTGAGCGCGTAGGCCACCAGCGAGCCGGCGCCCGAACCCCGGCCCGGGCCCACCGGGCAGCCGTTGTTCTTGGCCCAGTTGATGAAGTCGCCCACGATCAGGAAGTAGCCGGGGAACCCCATCTTGAGGATGGTGCCGATTTCGAACTCGAGCCGCTCGACGTAGCGCGGCGTCTCCTTCTCGCGCTCGGCCTCGCTCGGGTACAGCTGGACCAGCCGCTCCTTCAGCCCCTCGTGCGAGGCGAAGCGGAAGTACTCCTCGATCGGCATGCCGTTCGGGGTCGGGAAATTCGGCAGGCGGGGCTTGCCCAGGTCGAGCGTGAGGCTGCAGCGGCGCGCGATCTGCGCGGTGTTGGCCACCGCCGCGGGCAGGTCGGCGAACAGCGCCTCCATCTGCGCGGCGTTCTTGAAGTACTGCTCGCGGGTGAACTTGCGCACCCGGCGCGGGTTGCCCAGGATCTCGCCCTCGGCGATGCACACCCGCGCCTCGTGCGCCTCGTAGTCGTCTTCAGTGAGGAACTGCACCGGGTGGGTGGCCACCACCGGCAGCGACAGGCCCGCGGCCAGTTGCACCGCGCCGGCCACATGGGTCTCGTCGTCGGGGCGCCCGGCCCGCTGCAGCTCGAGGTAGAAGCGATGCGGGAAGACCGAGGCCAGGGCCAGGGCGGCCTCGCGGGCGCGGGCGGCGTCGCCCTGCACCAGGGCCTGGCCCACCGGCCCGGCCTGCGCGCCCGAGAGGCAGATCAGCCCGCCCGAAAGCTCGCGCAGCCACTCCACCGTGCACACGCCCTGCGCGCGCACCACGTTCTTCGTCCAGGCGCGGGCCAGCAACTCGCACAGGTTCAGGTAGCCGTCGCGGTTCTGCACCAGCAGCAGCACCTTGGACAGGTGCGAGGCGTCGGCACCCAGTCCCTGAAGCCAGACCTCGGCGCCCACCACCGGCTTCACGCCCTTGCCGCGCGCGGCCTTGTAGAACTTGATCGCGCCGAACAGATTGTTCAGATCGGTGATCGCGAGCGCAGGCTGGCCGTCCTTCGCGGCGGCCTCCACGGTGTCGTCGATGCGGCAGGTGCCGTCGACCACGGAAAATTCGGAGTGCAGGCGCAGGTGAACGAACATCCCGCCATTGTAGGAAGTCGCAGGCCCCGGCTGATCGGGCCGGCGCCCCCACGACCCCTCCTAAAATGCTGCTCCCGTGCCCCAGATCCTCAACGTTTCCGCCTACAAGTTCGTCCCTCTGGCCGACTGCGACGCCCTGCGTGAGCGCCTGCTCGCGGACGCGCGCGCATCAAGCCTCAAGGGCACCATTCTGCTGGCCGAGGAAGGCATCAACCTGTTCCTGGCGGGCGAGGCCGGGGCGCTGCGCGGCTTCCTGGGACGCCTGCAGTCGGACCCGCGCCTGTCCGAGCTGCCGATCAAGGAAAGCTGGTCCGACGCCCAGCCCTTCAAGCGGATGCTGGTCAAGGTCAAGCGCGAAATCATCCGGATGAACCATCCGACCATTCGCCCCTCCGAGGGTCGGGCGCCGGCGGTGGACGCCCTCACCCTGCGCCGCTGGCTGGACCAGGGCCATGACGACGAAGGCCTGCCGGTGGTCACCCTGGACACGCGCAACGCCTTCGAGGTGGACCACGGCACCTTCGAGAACACCATCGACTGGCGCATCAGCAAGTTCAGCGAATTTCCGCAGGCGGTCCTGGACCACCGGGACGACCTGCAAGGCAAGACGGTGGTGAGCTTCTGCACCGGCGGCATCCGCTGCGAGAAGGCCGCGATCTACATGCGCGAGGTCGGCGTGGAGCGGGTGCTGCAGCTCGAAGGCGGCATCCTGCGCTATTTCGAGGAGGCTGGCGGCGCGCACTACCAGGGCGGCTGCTTCGTCTTCGACGAGCGGGTGTCGCTGGACCCGGCGCTGGCGCCGGTCCAGACGGACTGAATCCAGGCCCGCGCTCGCATCACAGGGCACGGGCCGGTCGGCCGCACGTCAGTGCAGCTCGCGGTCCCCGAGCAGGTCCAGCATGTGGGAGCGGAACTCCCGCACATAGAGCACCCCCACCACCAGGGCCGCCGCCACCGCGAAGGCCAGCGGCGAGAAGAACCAGGCCAGCACCGCGAAGGCAAAGTAATAGGCCCGCACCCCGTCATTGAAGGACTCGGCCGCCGAGCCCACCACCGCTGCGGCGCGCTTGGCATAGGCCTCGCGGTCGGCATGGCCGGCGGAGAAGTCGGCCGGCACCGGCATCGCGCCCAGCACCAGCGCCACGAAGGTGTACTGGCGGATCGCCCAGGTGAAGCGGAAGAAGGCGAAGGCGAAGATGGCCGCCAGGACCATCAACTTCACTTCGAACACGGTGCGGGTGGTCGGCACCGCGAAGGGCATGTTGCCCAGCACGACGGCCGCCTGGTCGGTGGCGCCGAACAGGGCCAGCACGCCGCCGATCACGATCATGGTGGCCGAGGCGAAGAAGGCGGGGCTGCTGGAGAGGGTCTGGGTGATGTTGCCGTCGAGGATGCGCTGGTCGCGCGAGGCCACCTGCATCATCCAGCGCCGGCGCCAGAGGTTGGTGACGGCCAGCAGGGTCGCGCCCCGCTGGCTGGCCCGTGACGAGTACCACGCGTAGCCGACCCAGGCGGCCAGGAACCAGGCAAAGGCCAGCCAGTCTTGCCAGGGGAGCAGGGACAACGAAGTCATGCCGGCCATGATAGGGCCGCGAACTGGACTACAGGAAAGGAGCGGCGACAAATCGCTTCTCGGGCAGCGGAATGAATTCGGTCTCACCCGGGACGGGCGCGAAGCGGCCCGCCTCCCAGTCGGCGCTGGCCTGCACGATGCGGCGGGCGTCGCTGTGGACGAAGTTCCACCACATGTGGCGCGGGCCATCGAGCGGCGCGCCGCCGACCACGGCGAGGCGCAGCGCGTCCCTCCCCTCGGCCGAGAGGCGCGCAGGCACGCCGGGCGTGAGCTGCGCGAGGTGGCCGGCGGGGATGGCCTCGCCGTCGACCGCCAACTGCCCCTGCACCGCATACACCGCCATCTCGGGTGCCAGGGCCGGCAGCACGAGCGCCCCGCCCGCGGGCAGCGCGATGTCCAGGTAGAGGGTGGGCGAGGCGGGCTTCACCGGCGAGCGCAGGCCGAAGGCCTCCCCCACCAGCACGCGAACATGAGCGCTCTCGACGTCGGCCGAGGGAATCGCCGAGGCCGGGGTATGGGCGAAGGACGGTTCGGCCTCCTGTGCCTCGCGCGGCAGGGCCACCCACAGCTGCAGGCCGTGGTTGGTGAAGGGCGTGCCCTTCAGGTGCTCGGGCTTGCGCTCGGAGTGCACGATGCCGCGGCCCGCGCACATCCAGTTGATGGCGCCCGGCTCGATCAGCTGCTCGGTGCCCAGGCTGTCGCGGTGCATCATCGCGCCCTCGAACAGGTAAGTCACGGTCGCGAGGCCAATGTGCGGGTGCGGCCGAACGTCATGCGGTTCGCCCGGCATCTCGCGCACCGGGCCGAAGTGGTCGAAGAAAACAAAGGGCCCGCAGGCGCGCAGCCGCGCCGCGGGCAGCAGGCGGCGGACGATAAAGCCGCCGCCGAGGTCTTTCTCGTGGCCGGCGATGCGTTGGGCGATGGGCATGGAAGCTCCTCGAGAAGAAAAAAGGGGCGAGCCGGAATGGCCCGCCCCTTTCTCGGGCAGTCTAGATCAGGGGAACCGGCCGTGTCAGCGCAGGTTCCGCCGGCAGGCGATTGCCCTCGGCCGGCCGATCACTTGGCCCACTTGGCAGCCACTTCGGCCACGCGCTTGCCGAAGACGCGGGAGGTCTCCAGGTCGCCCGGCAGCATCTCGCTGACGCTGGCGTCGGACGGGGTGGTGGCGGCAGCGCCCTGGAACACGCCGATCCAGTTCAGATCGTTGCGGGTGGCCGCCTTGGAGTTGGCGGCGACTTCGCCCAGGCCCACCCACAGGCCGCCGTGCTGCATGGCCAGGGTGTAGAAGTAGTCGAGGGTCTTGCCCTTGTCGCCGTTGGTCGAGGCGCTGTTGGTGAAGCCGGCGAAGATCTTGTTCTTCCAGTTGCGGCTGTACCAGGGCTTGGACGAGGCGTCGGCAAACTTCTTGAACTGCCAGCTGGCGCCGCCCATGTAGGTGGGCGAGCCGAAGACGATGGCGTCGGCCGCGTCGAGCTGGGCCCAGGCGGCGTCGGGGATGTTGCCCTCGGCGTCGATGGCGATCAGGTGGCCGCCGGCGGCCTCGGCGATGACTTGCGCCTGGCGCTGGGTGTGGCCGTAGCCGGAGTGGTAGACGATAGCGATGGATGCCATTTCAGTTTCCTCTTGAGTGATGTGTCGGGTGATGTGTGACAGTGCTTGACGTTGCGCGAGGGGGGCTGGCGCTTATTCCTTGGCAGCCGCGGCACGGGCGTCCAGGCTCCAGGCGCCCGGGCCGAAAGCGGTGATGAACAGCAGGCCGCCGGCGATGGCCAGGTTCTTGAAGAAGTTGATCTGCTGCATCATCAGCTGGTCGGCGGGCGCGGCCCAGAAGTTGTGGAAGATGACGCCGGCCACGACGGTGAAGACGGCGATCACGAGGGCCGACAGGCGGCTGCGCCAGCCGACCAGCAACAGCAGGCCCAGGCCCAGCTCGATGATGATCGCGAGGGCCGCGCCCACCTGCGGCAGCGGCAGGCCGACCGAGGCGATGTAGCCCGCGGTGCCCTCGAAACCACCGATCTTCGAGAAGCCAGCCGGCACGAAGAGCAGCGCGAGCAGCACGCGGCCCAGCAGGGTCAGCACGTTGGCGAAGGTGTTGTTGTTGTTCATGAAAAGCTCCTGGTTGGGTGAAGTCGTTGAAGAAATGAAGCGGGAGGGAAAGGGTTGCGGTTTCGGTTTCGGGTCCGGTTTTGGGATCACGGCGCCAGGTCGAACACCAGCACCTCGGCGTCCCGGCCGGCTTCGAGGCGAACCTCGGTCTCGGCCTCGAGCTTGGCCGCATCACCGCCCGACAGCGGCTGGCCGTTGACGGCGAGGGCGCCGCGCACCAGGTGCACATAGGCCTTGCGGCCCGGGGCCAGGGCCAGCGTCGCGGACTCGGCGCCGTCGAACAGGCCGGCGTACAGGCGCGCGTCGGCGCTGATATGCACAGCGCCCTGCTCGCCGCCCGGGGCTGCCACCAGACGCAGGCGGCCGCGCTTTTCCTCGGGAGCAAAGGTCTTCTGCTCGTAGCTCGGCGCGATGCCGCGGGCGTTGGGCTCGATCCAGATCTGCAGGAAGTGGGTCTGCTCGTTCACCGCGTGGTTGAACTCGCTGTGCATCACGCCGGTGCCGGCGCTCATGCGCTGCACGTCGCCGGGGGGAATGGCCTCGACGTTGCCCATGCTGTCCTTGTGCGCGAGGCGGCCGGAGAGCACGTAGCTGATGATTTCCATGTCACGGTGACCATGGGTGCCAAAACCGGTGCCGGGCGCGATGCGGTCCTCGTTGATCACCCGCAGCGGGCCGAAGCCCATGTGCTGGGGGTCGTAGTAGTCGGCGAAGGAGAAGCTGTGGTACGAGTCCAGCCAGCCATGCTGGGCGTGGCCGCGGTCTTCGGACTTGCGCAGGGTGATCATGGTGTGTCCTTCAATCGGTTTGCACGGTACTCAGCCACTCGGGGCTGTCGGCATGGACTGAATCTTGGGGCCAGACCCGGGTTCAAAGGGCGTACTGGTTTGATGGCATCATTCAAAAATATTGAATAAATGCCCTCCCCCGGGGCGCTCCCGCCATGCCCAGCCCCCGCGACGTCCTGACCCCCGATGCCTTGTCCCTGCTGCAGACGGTCTCCCGTCTGGGCAGCTTCGCCGCCGCGGCGCGCGAACTCGGGCTGGTGCCCAGCGCGGTGACCTACCGGGTGCGGCAGGTCGAGGAGGCGCTCGACGCCCTCCTCTTCGACCGCAGCTCCCGCCAGGCCCGCCTCACCCCCGCGGGCACCGAGCTGCTGCGGGAGGGCGAGCGCCTCCTGGGCGAGATGGATGCGGTCGCCAACCGGGTGCGCCGCGTCGCCACCGGCTGGGAGTCGGAGCTCACCGTGGCGGTCGACACCGTCATCGCCCGCCATCCGCTGATGGACCTGGCGCAGGACTTCTTCAAGGTGGCGCCGCAGACCCGCCTGCGCATTCGCGAGGAGGCCCTCTCCGGCACGCTGGAGGCGCTCACCAGCGGCCAGGCCGACCTCGCCCTGGGCGTGGCCCAGGAACAGGGCACGCACCCCGGCATCCACCACCGCCCACTGGGCGAGCTGGGCTTCGTGTTCGCGGTCGCGCCCCACCATCCGCTGGCCAAGGGCAAGGAGCCCCTGACCGACGAGGTGCTGCTGCGGCACCGGGCGGTGGCGGTGGCCGACTCGGTGAGCCGGGGCGGCGGCATCACCGTCGGCCTGCTCGCCGGTCAGGACGTGTTCACCGTGCCCACCATGCAGGCCAAGCTGGAGGCCCAGCTGCGCGGGCTCGGCGCCGGCTTCCTGCCCGAACCCATGGCCCGGCCCCACCTGGCCGCGGGCCGTCTCGTGGCGCGCGAGGTGGCCCGGCCCCAGCGCCTGGTGCGGCCGGCCTATGCCTGGCGCGATGCAGGCGGGACGGGCGGCACGGGCCGGGCGCTGCAGTGGTGGCTCGACCGCCTGGAGCGCCCCGCCACCCGCAAGGCCCTGCTGCAGGGGCATGCGGGGCCCCGGCCCGCCTGAGCGGACGCGCCTCCTTCGCCTCCTTCGCCTCCTTCGCCTCCTTCGCCTCCTTCGCCTCCTCGTCACTTCGCCGGGATGCCCGCCTTTCATGCGCGGGGCGCGCTTCGGCCGGGCCGCCATGCCCCTCCCCGGGCAGTCACTGACCTGGCCCGGCCCAGCCAGATGCCACAATGACCCGAACACGGAGCGAACATGGCACGCAAAAACACGCCCTCCCCCGCCACCCCGGCCCGCATCGCCGTCATCGGCGCCGGCATCGCCGGCCTCGCCTGCGCGCGCACCCTGGCCCAGGCCGGCTGCGAGGTCACCGTCTTCGAAAAGAGCCGCGGCTTCGGCGGCCGCATGTCCTGCCGGCAGACGCCGTTCGGCACCCATGACCACGGCGCCCAGTACTTCACCGTGCGCGACGAGCGCTTCGCCCGGGTGCTGGCCCTGCAGCCGGGCCTCGCGCAGCGCTGGAACACCCCGGCGGTGCGGGTGCTGGACCCGCTGGGCCGGGTAATTGAAGCCGCGCCGCGCGCGGACGAGACCCACTGGGTGCCGACGCCGGGCATGAACGCCCTGGGCCAGGCCTGGGCCGCGCCCCTGGTGCAGGCCGGCCGGGTGCACCTGCAGGCCCGGGTCGCGCGCATCGAACGCGACGCGCTCGACCCGGCACGCTGGCAGCTGCAGGTGGAGTCGATGGACGGCAGCGCCCCGGACGCCGCCAGCCAGCCCCGTGTGCAGGCGGGCTTCGACCGGGTGATGCTCGCCATCCCGGCGGCCCAGGCGATCGATTTGCTGCGCGTGAGCGCCCTGGCCCCCACCCTGCAGAAGCAGTTGGCCGCGGTGCGCGTCGCGCCCTGCTGGACGCTGATGCTCGCCTTCCCCCAGGCCGGCAGCACGCCCCTGGGCCCGAGCTGGCATGCCGCCCGCAGCAGCCACCACCGCATCGCCTGGCTGGCGCGTGAATCGTCCAAGCCCGGTCGCGGCCCGGTGGAGCGCTGGACGGTGCAGGCCAGCGCCGAGTGGTCGCAGGAACACCTGCAGGACGACCCGCAACGCGTGACCGACAAGCTCCTCAAGGGCTTTGCCGAGATCACCGGCATCCGCGCCGCGCCCGGCGCCACCCAGGCCCACCGCTGGCTCTACGCCAAGACGGTGACGCCCCTGGGCAAGAGC
>JACCDH011375761.1_pt1 | contig 30612 bp, 34 predicted proteins | sample 7442481 | NCBI WGS metagenome assembly JACCDH01 (sample SAMN15323433, study PRJNA562643) | freshwater metagenome | isolation source: river surface water | place: USA:Blue River Watershed | collected 2017-08-15
AAAAGTATATCCCAATAGTCAGCTATGTGGGGAATGCTTGCTTTTGTTGCAATTGGCGAATTTCTTTAAGTAATTACGGCAATAGCGGCTGGAGCTTGCGCTGCAAGGGAGTGAGGATTTAGAGCCTATCTCGTTAGGCCGCTGGCGGCGTTGGCAATGCCTTGTCGTACGTCTGCACTGTCTGCGGCACTGCGCCCGGGTAGGTTTGACTATGCCTTGGTTGCGATTTGCGCATATCTCGCCAAGAGAGCTTGCTATAAAAATGCCAAGAAATAAGACTGCGAGCTTGAGCTTTTTAATTTGTAACGTATAATCCACAAAAACATGTACGAAATTATTGACTACCTCACTCGAGGCGGAGCCGACCCATTTTTAGAATGGGTAAGAGGACTTTCTGACCGGCAAGCAAGGGCTCGAGTGTTGGTGCGTGTACAACGCATGGCCTCGGGCAATTTTGGAGATTACAAGCAACTCGCGGATGGAGTCTGTGAATTGCGTATCGACTACGGCCCAGGCTATCGGGTGTATTACGCTCGAGTCGGTAGCAAACTGATTTTGTTGCTTGTCGGTGGTGATAAGCGAAAGCAACAGGTCGATATTGAGACCGCTATTGCCTATTTGAGAGACTGGAAGCGGAGAAATCATCATGACTAATGCGAGCCGTGCACACGATGAGGCGGTCATTGAGCTGCTGCGTGAAGACCCGTCATTTGCAGATGAATATCTTGCTGCTGCAATGGAAGAAGCCAATCAAGATGGCGGTCGTGAAGCATTGTTGGCGGCATTACGGCATGTCGCTGAAGCGCAAGGGATGGCGGCAGTTGCAGATCGAGCAGGCATTCCTCGCGAGAGTCTCTATCGCGTGCTTTCACCGAACGGCAATCCAACTATCAAAACGCTCTTGGCTGTGCTGGACGCTGCGGGCCTCAAGCTCAGCGTACATCGCGCCGTGTCGGCAAACTGATCGCTATTAGTACAGAGACGGTCTGTTTCTACAGCCTTTTTTGCTGTTTGTTAAATTAGGGGTTTTTCGGGGATAAAACGACACTCCGTGGGGACACCAAATGAAAAGGCCGGCACCGAAAGATGCCGGCCTTTTTCTTTTTGGTCAGATTGTCCTGCAGTTCGTCCAGCAGCAAAGTCACAGGTAATAAAAGTACAATTTGCCCATCTGCACGACAAACCCGTCCCTCGCCTCTCGCCCATGAAACTCTACATCGCCACTCCCAGCCCCTTCGCCCGAAAAGTCCGCGTCACTTTGCTTGAAAAACAGATCCCGCACGAAGTCATAATCGACAATCCCTGGCAGCCGGGCAGTCAGGTCAAGGACCTCAACCCGCTGGCGAAAATACCCACGCTGGTGCTGAATGATGGTCGGGTCATTCATGACTCCAAGGTGATATTCGAGTATCTGGAGCTGGAGCGGCCCGGGCATCTGCCGGCGAACAATCACGACAAGATCGTCCACCGGTTGACCGAGGTCGTGGCCGATGGTATCTGCGATGCGATAGTGATGACCTTTCTGGAAAACCAGCGGCCAGAGGCATCGCGCAGCCAGTTCTGGCTGAGCCGGCAAGCCGACAAAATCCGCGCGGGGGTACACGAGCTTGAACAGCAATTGCTGCCCTCGGGGAGTTTTGCCGCATTGGAGTTCGGCCTTGCAGAGATCGCTGTCGGCTGCGCGCTTGGCTATCTTGATCTTCGCTATCCGAGCTACGACTGGCGCGCTGATGCGCCACATCTCCTGCGGCTTTACGAGCAGCTGATGCAACGCGCCTCGTTTCAGCAGACGGTTCCCGCTGCTCAGGAAGTGCCGGTGAATCAGTAACCGACAAAATCAACTATTTAACGATTCCCGGGAGAAGCGCGAGACCACCGCCCCCGTCTGACGATCATCTGATCTGAATCGGCGTAGGCGGTATCGGCTCAAAATTATTCGGCCGCACCCTCGCGCATTTGCCCTTGAACAGAGGATGACCTTTGCGGGTCTTCTTCTCCAGCGCAGTGATCAGAATCTGGTTGCTGGGCCGGTTGTAGTAGAAGTCGATGATCTCGATGTAATCGTCCATCATCATCTGCTTGTAGGGGATAGACGCCTTGAGCGCATAGTCGCTGATCGATGCCTTGAACTGCAGCCGTCCGACCAGCGGCAGATCGAAGCGTGCGATGCCGGTTTCATCATCCGCATCGATGGTCATCATGTCGGAATCGGTGGGGTCCGGGTTTTCCGGCCGCCAGCTGCTGAGGTAGAGCGGTGCCCAGCCACGGCACAGGAAGCGCAATTGCTCGGCGTGCGCGTCCATCGCGCTTACTACGGCCAGCAGCGCGAGTATCAGGCGCAGCATCGGTGTTCGCAGAGCCGGAAATCCCATACGTTCCTCCGAGGAAGATGTCACGAATTATAGGGCCAGTGCGTCGATGGGATTACTCGACCTATCTGCCGGCAAGCGTGGCCAGCGAGGGCGGCTTGATTCGCTGAAAAGGGAAGGGCAGTGCCCGTTAGTTGGTCTCGACATGATGCCGCTCGGTTTTTACAGTCGCACCAGCACCTTGGCGTTCGCGCCGCGCTCGACCTGCTGATGCGCTGCCACGATCTCGTCGAGCGGATAGATGGCCGTCGGCGGATGTTTCAGCCCCGGGTCGGTGAGGAGGGCTTGCACGCTGTCGATCACTTGTCGCATCTCGGCGGGCGGCAGCTTGTAGACGATGAAGCAGTACACGCTGACAAAGCCAAGAATCATTGGGCCGAACGGCATGCTGAACTGCGGCTGATTCGAACCGTAGACCACGGCCTTGCCCTGGAAGCGCAGCAACTGACCGTAGAGTGGCGCATGGGTGGCGGCGTCGAGGTCGATGATGGCATCCGCGCCCTGATGATGCGTCAGTGCCTGAACGCGTTCGACCAGATGCTCGGTTTTGTAGTTGATCACATCGGACGCGCCAATCTGGCGCGACAGCGCGGCTTTGTCGTCATTGCTCACGATAGCGATCACGCGGGCACCGGCCTTGCGGGCCAGCTGCGTAACGTAGAAGCCCACACTGCCAGCAGCGCCCGGCACCAGCACCGTCTTGCCCAGTAGCGAACCGCAGGCCTGCACCGCGTGCATCGCGGTCATCAGTGGGATGCCAATCGAAGCGCCGACTTCAAATGACACCGAATCCGGCAAGGGCACGCACTGCGCGGCGGGCAGGGTGATGAATTCAGCGGCCGTGCCGTAGGGGCGTTCCCATTGGCCGTTGTAGGTCCAGACACGCTGGCCGATGCGCGACTTGTCGATGCCTTCACCCACCGCATCGATCATGCCCGCGCCATCGCTGTGTGGCGTCACTTCCGGAAAGCCGCCGGCACGCGCGGCGACACCCGAACGCGATTTGACGTCCGAAGGATTCACGCCGCTGAAGGCCATCTTGACGCGCACCTCGCCGGGTAAAGGCTGGGGCTGGGGCTTGTCGACGATCCCCAGCACGTCGGCGGCGGGGCCTCGACGGGTGTAGATGGCTGCTCGCATGATTGATCTCCTTGAAGTGGTTTGGGGAGGAAATTTTATTTTTTGCGCAACATTTGCGTCGTAATCTCCGCCAGAGCGGCGAATTCTAAAGCAGCCCGCCATGACAAAGCGTTAAAAGAAGCGGCTTTCATGTTAGGCAACAAGGCCAGTCCGGCGGGCTCTGTTAAACTTGCCAGTCCGCTCAGGGCGTTGCCGCCCGGCCATTCGGGCGAAGTCGCCCTCTCTCATTTTTCAGGATTTGCTATGCCAGGTTTGCTGCCCAACGTCGATCCCGACGGACTGCTTGAATTCTCGGTGGTCTACACCGATCGCTCGCTAAACCACATGTCCAAAGCCTTCATGGGCGTGATCAATGACATCTCCAGCATTCTCAAGGAGGTCTACAACGCGAAGTCGGCCGTCGTCGTTCCGGGCAGCGGTACCTATGGCATGGAAGCCGTCGCGCGTCAGTTCGCCACTGATCGCAAGTGCCTGGTCATTCGCAATGGCTGGTTCAGCTACCGCTGGACACAGATCTTCGAGATGGGCCACATCTCCGATCAGCTGCATGTGATCCAGGGTCGCCAGCCGGCCGAGGGATTTGAAGCGGCGTACACGCCGCCTCCCATTGAGGAAGTCACGGCCTGGATTCGCGAGCACAAGCCTGCCGTGGTGTTTGCCCCGCATGTCGAGACATCCGCCGGCATGATTCTGCCCAATGATTACCTGCGTGCGATCGGCGAGGCAGTGGAATCGGTTGACGGTCTGTTCGTGCTGGATTGCATCGCCTCGGGTGCGATGTGGGTCGACATGGTCGCGTCCAAGGTCGACGTGATTGTCAGCGCGCCTCAGAAAGGCTGGAGCAGCTCGCCGTGCTGCGCACTGATCGCGATGAGTGAGCGCGCCCGCCAGAAGATCGATGGGACGACCAGCACCAGCTACTCCTGTGACCTGAAGAAGTGGCTGCAGGTCGTTGAGACGTATGAGAAGGGCGCACACATCTACCACACCACGATGCCGACGGATTCGCTGCGCGTGCTGCGCGACACGATGAAGGAGACCCAAGCCGCAGGTTTCGCGAACCTTAAAAAAGCCCAGGAAGATCTCGGTGACAAAGTGCGCAGGCTGCTTGAGTCCAAGGGTTTCAAGAGCGTCGCTGCGCCCGGTTATCAGGCACCCTGCGTGGTGGTGAGCTACACCACCGACCCCGACATCCAGAACGGCAAGAAGTTCATGGAAGTCGGGCTGCAGACGGCTGCCGGCGTGCCGCTGCAGGTGGGCGAGCGCAGCGATTTCCGCACTTTCCGTATTGGCCTGTTCGGTCTGGAAAAGCTCAAGCACGTTGATCGGACTGTGCAGCACTTGTCTCTCGCAGTGGAGAAGATCACCGAGCCGGCAATGGCGAAGTAATCCCCGCTGCTTCAAAAAACAAGGCCGCCGTACCAGAGGTAGGGCGGCCTTTGTTTTTGAGGCAATGGTTCAGACACGCACGCGGAACGGGTTGAAGTCCGTGCCGATATCCAGATAGTCTTCTTCTTCCTTGCGCTTGAGCCAGCCGACGATCAGATAGGTGACCGGTGTCATCACGACCTCCCAGCCGGTTTTGAGAAAGTACTGGGCGATAGCGACGGCGATCACTTGCTCGGTCGGCCAGATCGCATAAAAAGCCATCATGTAGAAGAGCGAGGAATCGATCGCCTCGCCGACTGCGGTGGAGCCAATCGTCCGCATCCACAGGAAACGCCCGCCTGACCAGATCTTCATCTTTGCCATCACATAGGCATTGGCGAGGCTGCCCGCCCAAAAGGCGGTGATCGAGGCAACAATAATGCGCCAGGTGTTCCCGAACACGGTTTCCAGACCTTGCTGATAGCTGACCATGTACTCATTGCTGGCCGGCGTCAGCGACACGACGACCAGCGACATGATCGCGGCGAACACCAGTGCCGCAAAACCCGCCCACACAGCGCGGCGGTCATGCGCATAGCCATAGACCTCGGTGAGTATGTCCCCGAACAGATAGGAGATCGGGAAGAACAGGATGCCCGCTCCATAGGTGACCTCGCCCAGCACGGGCAGGGTAATGACGGCTGCCTTGCCTGCACCAATCAGGTTCGAGCACAGCAGCACGGTGACAAAGGCCGCCAGCAGCAGATCGTAATAGCGGTATCGTCGTGTGGGCTGGCTGGACATGGGGCGGCGGTAGGGAATGTGAATTTATTCTTTGGGCTTCAGCTTGCAACGACCGCGTTCCGAAAACAGCCTGGGTTTGTAGTATCCGAACGATTTCGGGTCAGCCAGATTGATGTCTTCCTGCGTCAGATAGCGCCCTTTGTTGGTCACGTACTCATTCGCCAGCAGGAAGTTGCCGTTGTCGAGCTCGATCTTGTAAAAATATTGCTCGACAAAGCGGCTGTCAGTACGGGTCTGGTCTTCGTGCGCGATGATTTTGTTCTCTTCCCATTTGTCGACCACCACCGGGACCAGTTTGTCCTTGTCAGCATCGCGTCGCGAGATTTTCTGTGCCCGCTCATCAATAATGAAATTGAAGTTGCACAGATTAGGATATTCACGGCACACGAAGTCATTGCCGCGCAGCTTGGGCAGAGTGCACTGATAGACCGCCGCCTGTGCATGGCCAAAGCTCGTCAAGGCCAGCAGCAACGCCAGCAGCAAGCGGATTGGGTAAGGCTGTTTCGCGTTCATGTCGTGGGCAAGCAGCTCATCATCAGGAGGGCGTTGCTGATTATAAAGTACCCCGGCGCTCGCAGCGGTCTGGGTCAGTAAGCCGGCAGCTCCACCTCGAAGTGCGTTCCTTCGCCTTCCCGGCTCTGGAATCGCATGTCGCCCCGGTGTGCATTGATCACGGTGCGGGACAGCCAGAGACCGACGCCCATGCCCTGTGCCTTGTTGGTCTTGAACAGCTCGAACACCGAAGGCTGCAGCTCCTGGGGAATGCCGATGCCATTGTCGCTGACGTGCAGCATCAGGCGTCCGTTGACGCTTTCGGTGCGAACCTCGACGGTTTTGTGGTCGATCGCACAGACCGCGAGCGCATCCAGCGCGTTGTTGAGCAGGTTGAGCACCACTTGCTGCAGCTGGGTCGGATCACCTTGTATCTTCAGCCTGCTGTGGAGCTGGACATTCATGCTGACTTTCTCATGCATGGCCCGAGGCTCCACCAGTGCCAGTGTGTCCCTGACCAGATCATCAAAGAGAATCAGTCCATGCTCTTCGTCCGAATGCTCGAACATCTGGCGCAGCTTGGTAATGATGTTGGCCGCGCGCCGGTTATCCATGATCACCGAGTCGAGGAACTTGCGAGCGCCTTGCACATCGACCTCGGGATCATTCAGCTTGCGCTCGACCAGCTGGGCATTCAGCCGGATCGCGCACAGGGGCTGATTCAATTCATGCGCAAGACTGGCTACCAGCGCCCCCATGCCGGCGGTCTTGTTGGAGAGCGTCAGCTGTCGAATGATCTCCTCGCGCTCGGTCAGCAGCGATTGCAGCTCTTCGCGGTGCCGCGTCAGGAGGCTGGCCTGTGCCTCGGCGGCAGCCAGGCTGCGCTCTGTCTCCAGGTTCTTTTGCTCGCGCAGGTCGAGGAAGATGCGCAGGAAACCGATATTCACCAGCGTGATCGCAATGAACTGCCCGGCGATCATCACATACTGGTCAATGCCCGGTGCGTAGATGCCCTCTGCGCCCAGACCCGCTGCAACAAGAATCGCCTTGAACCCCAGCGAGCTGCAGAAAGCCAGGCCGCCGATCATCAGCAGACGAGGGCCCAGTGTCTGCAATCGCGGAAGTATGCGGGAGCCAGCGAGAAAATAGTCGAAACAGATGAAAGCGTAAAAGCCGAAAAACATCACCGACAGCGGGCCGTCGGGCGTGCCGGCTTCATACGCAAAACCGAACCAGGCGAAATAGCCGAGCGCGGCCAGGGTGTGAATCACGATGGCCGGACGTACCGGTTCAGGCAGGAACAAGCGCAGCGCGATGCAGCGTCCCATGTTCCCGGCCAACATCAGCAGCTGTCCGACATAGATGAAGAAAAATTCGCCGAACTGCTCCCGCATCGACAGAAAGACAATCGCCACACCACTGAGCAGGCCGGACGAGCACCATAACCACACCTGGATGTTTCGCTGTTCCGACAGCGCGAACCAGATCACGCCATGCACGACCAGATAGGCCATGCAGATCATGAAGATCGTGGTTTGTATATGGATGGGCATGGGGTCGGTCCGACGGCCGCGGCCTCGCCGATCAGCTCTGGCCGGTCTCCTGAGGAACAGCAAGTGGTTCTGCCCGGGGGGTGTCTGGCTTGGGAGGATCAATGGCGATCAGCTGCCCGTGCACGCTCGCGCCGGGCTCCACAGTGATCGACTGGTGGCTGATATTGCCTCGCACCTCGGATCCATTGGTCAGTTCGACATTGCCGCTGGCGAAAATATTGCCGATCACCTTTCCACCGATGCTGACATTCTGTGCGCGAACGTCGCCATGTATCTCGGCGGTGGGGCCGACGATCAGCCAGCGCTCATCACCATCGGACTGTTCGACATTGCCCTCAAGGCGGCCATCGATGCGGATGCTTTCGTCGACATGCAACGTCCCCGTCAGGCGGGTGTCTGCGCCCAGCACGGAGCCGACTCGCTGCAGAGCCTTGCGGCGCGACGATGATTTCATTTTTTAAAATTTTTTCAGGGGAGACTTCAGATAGTCACCCTAACAGTCGTCGTCCCGGCTGGCAACTGTCCCCCGGGGCAGGAGGCAGAGAAGAGTCAAAAACCTTCCAGCAAGGGCGCCGGCTGGCGAGCGCCCAGGAATTCGTCTTCCAGCTCGCCCATGGCGCGAGGGCCGGGCGGCGGTGGCGCGACCTGAGCGCCGGCGGTGACATCATCCGGCGCTACACCGGCAGGAAAGCTGCCGGCAGGGGCGTTGGCAGGGCGCGGTTCTATGTCCATCATGGGCACCGCAGGGTCGGCGGCCGTGGCGGCGCGGCAGAGCGCGAGCATCAGCGCGACGGAGAGCAGGTTTTTTTTCATGGGGTGGGCGCCAGCGGTATTCGTGGGAGTTCGCAGGTGGTTGGTGGTCGCGGCCGATGATAACGGTGATCGAGGATTCATCGCAACGCACAGTCGCGCATGCTAGCATTCGACGGAGACTTTTCCTCTGCGAGCGTTCAATGAATACCATCAAGATCGACTTTGTGTCTGATATTGCCTGCCCGTGGTGCGCGGTTGGACTGGCCTCGCTGGAGCAGGCCATCAGCCGGGTGAAGGATGCGGTCGACGTCGAGCTGCATTTTCAGCCTTTCGAGCTGAATCCCCAGATGGGGCCCGAAGGCGAGGATGTCACCGAGCACCTGATCCGCAAGTACCAGATATCGGCGGAGCAGGTGGCGCAGAATCAGGCGCGTATCGCGGCACGCGGCGCAGAACTGGGTTTCACGTTCAACCAGCGCAAGCGCATCGTCAATACTTTTGACGCTCATCGTTTGCTGCACTGGGTCGAGACCGAGGGCGGCGCTGAGGATCAGCACCGCTTAAAGCGGGCGCTGCTGGAAGCGTATTTCACGCTCGGAGAAGATCCTTCGAATCACTCGGTGCTGCTGGATGTGGCGGAGCGCGCCGGGCTGGATCGCGTCCGGGCCAGCCAGGTATTGTCCAGCGAGGAGTTCAGCCATGACGTCCGGCAGCGCGAGCAGCGGTATCTGTCGCAAGGCATCAACTCCGTGCCCGCAGTGATCATCAATGACCGCTATCTGGTGCAGGGCGGCCAGCCGGTGGACATGTTCGAGCAGGCGCTGCGGCAGGTGGCGCAGGAAATGTGACGTCTGGTGGCGCTTACTTGCAGGCGCCCTTGCCGCCCCAGTTACCGGTAGTGACTTCGCCGTTCAGGCTGACAGGTTTGTACCAGCCGCTCTCGCGCGCATTTGCGAATTTGCCCGTGCCGCCTTTGCGCAGGTAGGTGCCCATGCGCGCGGTGCGGCCCTGTGAGAATGCGTAGGTGAGTACGTCGCCTGCGGTATCCTCCACGGCACACAGACCCTCCGCCTCCACGCTGCCATCGGCATACACGACAGCGCCGCCGGTACACTGGCCGCTGAGCTGGTTGTACTTCGATCCTTCCGGTGCGTAGAGCTGGGTGGATGAACGGAAATGAATGAAGGTCGTCTTGTTGCCCATGTCGATGCGCTGCTCGCCCGTGTCGACGCTGGTGTATTCACCGCAAAGGTCGGCGTCCTTGGCCATTACGGAATTTGCCGAAACGAGGCAAAGTGTCAGGGTAAGTAGCAGCACGTTTTTCATGGGAGCCTCGTTGTCAGGTCTTGTTCGCAGTCTCTATGGGTGGGAAACGATGTCAAAGCCGGCACAGTGTGCCATGTTCCTGAAAAACGTGTGCAACACTGCCGCGGCGGTCTGATCGGCTTTCTATGAATCCCATCCAGTCTGCGGATATTTTTTGCAAGGTCATCGACAACTTCGGTGATGCGGGCGTGTGCTGGCGGCTTGCGCGCTCGCTCGCACGGGCTGGCCTCGCGGTGCGCTTGTGGATCGATGATCTGCAGCGCCTGCACCGCCTTCGTCCCGCGACGGATCCCTCTCGTCCGCTACAGTCGCTGGACGGGTTCACGCTGCTGCGCTGGGACGATGCCGCCTCTTGCGCGTATCGCCCCGCCGATCTGGTCATCGAGGCCTTTGCCTGCCGGATGTCCGAGCCCATGCTGCAAGCATTAGCGCTGGCCGAACCTCGCCGCGCCTGGATCAATCTTGAGTACCTGTCGGCCGAGCCTTGGGTGAGAGACAGCCACGCGCTGCCATCACCGCATCCCCGATGGCCTCTCACGCAGTATTTTTATTTTCCGGGGTTCGAGCCGGGAACCGGGGGCTTGATCCGCGAGGAAGGCTTGCCGGCAGCGCGCGCCGCTTTTGATGCCCGGGCCCGGTCGGATTGTCTGGCGCGGCTGGGCGTGCCGCTGGCACCCGGCGAGAGCGGCGCGCTGATAGTGTCGATGTTCTGCTATCCGCAGGCGCCGGTTGAAGCCTTGCTGGCGGCGATGCAATCCGGGCCGCGCGTGCATTGTCTGGTGCCCGAGGGCGTCGCGGAAAGCGCGATGGCGCGCGTGCTGGGCGGGCGGGCGCAACCCGGCGCCAGCGTCACGCAGGGCAGTCTGACGCTGACCGTGATTCCTTTTCTTGAACCGGATGACTACGACAGGCTGCTGTGGTGCTGCGACCTGAACTTCGTTCGCGGCGAAGACAGTCTGGTGCGCGCGCACTGGGCGGAGCGGCCCTTCGTCTGGCAGTTGTACCCGCAAGAAGCGCGCGCGCAGCAGCCCAAGCTGGATGCATTCCTCGATAGGTTCTTGCGCGACCTCGACGAGGACAGTGCTGCTGCCGTGCATTCGCTCTGGCAGTGGTGGAATTCGGACGTGCCCGCAGGGGGCGTTCTCGCCTGGCCCGACATCTGCGCTGCTTTGCCCCGCTGGGAGGAGCATGTGCGTCGGTGGGCGTTGAAGGTGACGTCGGTGGGGGAGTTGTCGCGGTCTGTCGTCGAGTTTGCGGGCAAAATCAGGTAAAATCCGCCGGTTTTACACAGGCGAGCGCTGACAAAAATAGCAATAGCCACGACAAACGCCGGTTCATTCCGGTCAGGGTGGAAGCCAGCCCCTTTCAGAACTATCCTCAATCATTATGAAAACTGCACAAGAAATCCGCGTCGGCAATGTCGTGATGGTCTCCGGCCAACCGATGGTGGTCATCAAGACCGAATTCTCCAAATCCGGCCGCAATGCCTCCGTGGTCAAGATGAAAATGAAGAACCTACTGACCGAAGGCGCTCAGGAAGCGGTCTACAAGTCGGACGAGAAATTCGATGTCGTCGTCCTTGATCGCAAGGAGGCTACCTACTCGTACTTTGCCGACCCCCTGTATGTGTTCATGGATGCCGACTACAACCAGTACGAAGTCGAGTCGGACAACATGGGCGATGCGATTCACTATCTCGAAGATGGCATGGCTTGCGAAGTCGTGTTCTACAACGACAAGGCGATCTCGGTGGAATTGCCGACGACGGTCGTTCGTGAAATCACCTACACCGAGCCGGCCGTGAAGGGCGATACCTCGGGCAAGGTGCTCAAGCCAGCAAAGATCGCAACAGGTTTCGAAGTCTCGGTGCCGCTGTTCGTCGATCAGGGCGACAAGATCGAGATTGACACCCGTACGGGCGAGTACAAGCGTCGCGTCTGATCCGGGATTCTTCGCACGACAAAAACCGCAGCTTGCTGCGGTTTTTTTGTGTCCGCCCGCAGGGAGAAATTTTTCCGGGTAAAGACCTGATGCAAGGGAACTTTGGTCGAGAGCAATGGCCGAAGGAATCAGTGTGCAGCACCGGGCGCTGCGCGTTCACACCGATTCAGGAGATGTCATGCTCAAGTCAGAAAAATTTTTCAGTAAGCGCGATGCGGGTGCTCAGTCAGGCGCAGCGCAGCCAGCCACCGACAAGCCCGCCGCAGGTCTGGTCGTTGCGACGCCAGCAATCGTGAGCGGTCCACGCGTGGTACCGGCCTCCATCGCGTCGGGTCATGGTGGCCTGACACATGCCAGCGCCACTGCCGAAGCGCGGAGCAAACTGATCGTCGGGCCCAACATCAAGCTCAAAGGCGTGGAGATCACGGATTGCGACACGCTGGTTGTTGAAGGACGCGTCGAGGCGACGATCAGTTCACGCGTAATACAGATCTCTGACCGGGGCGCGTTCGTCGGTCATGCCGATTTTGATGTCGCAGAGATTCGCGGTGAATTCGATGGCGACCTGACGGTGCGGCAGAAACTCGTGGTCCACTCGACTGGTCGTGTCAGTGGCAAGGTTCGTTATGGCAAGCTGGTGATCGAAGAGGGCGGACAGCTTACGGGTGATGTGCAGCTCTCCGGTGCCGGTGCCAAGGGATTGACGGTGGCCGTCGATAACGGCTGAGTCAGCGCCAGTGATGCGGGGTTGAGGTGCGGCGCTGCAGTGCGGCTCGTCGCGGGTGACCTGCCACGCCGCAAGCGGTATGTCACCCTGCGTTGCGCATCCCTGATCGCTGCGTCATGAAATTCTTCGAACGGAATTTACAAACAAAGCGCATCCGGGTTTCGCCCGCCGATCCCGGCTTCACTCGGTGGAACTTCAGCTTCGTCACCGGATGCTCAGGTTCCTGATGTACCGGGTTGCCTTCGGGTTCGGTCGACGTAAAGTAAGCGTTTGCGGTGAAGGCAATTCTGCCCGTGTCGCAGTCAAAATAATTCACATAGGTTGACGACTGATAGGGTGTCTTATCCGGCCCGTATTGCGGCGCAGACCATGAGGTCCGCAGGAAAGCCCGGAGATATTCTTCCTCCCGGACGATGCTGGTCATGTCCACATACCAGCTGGTGATCTTGTCCTTGTCCTCAGTCTCAGAAATCAATTTCCATTCAGTGGCTTGCGCGGATGCCGAGATCAGCGCAAGGCTCAGGGCCGCCAGGTTGTTTTTCATTAGGTCTCCGGGTCACCAAGGTCTCTTGGTAAATCCTACCGTAAACCCTGTCAGTCTGCCCGGAGCGGGCAAAACGACACATCACCGGCCATCGTAGCCCAGCCGTCGCGACACATTCTGTGCGCAAGCCATGAGCTCGCGCGCGATCACGCCATGCCAGCTGGCGTCGAAGCTGCCGGAGGGGCCGATTGCCGTAATCCCCAGCCGTATCGCTCCGGTATGCTCGAAAACCGGCGCACAGAGCGCATTGATCCCGGGGATGGGCTCACCCTGTACACGCGCCATGCCGCGCTTGCGCACATCTGACAACAATTCCTCCAGCGCTGCGGCCTTCATGCTGGGCGCACCAAAGGCTGCGGCGATGCCGTTGCGCTTTTCCTGGTCGATCATGCGCTCGACCTGTCGTGGCGGCAGAAACGCGGCGAATACCCGGCCAGTCGCTGTCGACTGTATCGACATCACGGTGCCGGTGCGCATATTCACGTGGATCGGATAGCTCGATTCGGCGATGTAGATGATGGTCGGGCCCTGATTGCCGAGCACGGACAGGCCGATCGTCTGGTCGATCTCGGCCGCGAGCCGCGTGATCATCGGTATCGCGATGCGCACCGGGTCGAGCAGGTGCAGACTGATCAGCCCGAGCTGCAGGGCGAACGGCCCGAGCTCATAGCGGCCGGTCAGCGGGTCTTGTTCGATCAGGCCGAAACTCGCAAAGCTCACCAGATACGGATGCGCCTTGGCCGAGGGCATGCCGGCTTTGCGGGCCAGATCGCCGAGGCTCATCGGACCGCCCTCGTCAACCAGCGCGGTCAGCAGCCGGCCGCCGATCTCGATCGACTGTATGCCGCGGCGGCTTTTTTCCACAGGGGCTTGGGCGTGAGTGGGCATGTTGGCGAGATATTAATGGCGAATTTGTTCTACGTAAATGATTCGTCAATAGCAAACGGATTGACTAAAAACGAAGTCTATCTTACCCTGTCCGACAAACAATGAACAGCGACCCGAAGCCTTTCGGGCCGCCCGATCCGGAGACCTCCATGAGCGTCAAACCCTTTGCCTCGCAGGCCGATCTCGAAGAGAAAAAGACCAGTTTCATCAAGCTCTCAGACAATGCCTATGCGTATACCGCCGAGGGTGATCCGAACTCCGGCGTGATCATCGGTGATGATTCGGTGATGGTCATCGACACCACCGCCACGCCCGTCATGGCGCAGGCGCTGATCCGGCATATCCGCGAGATCACCGATCTGCCGATCAAATATGTGACGCTGACGCACTACCACGCCGTGCGCGTGCTGGGGGCATCGGCGTATTTCAACGAGGGCGCGCAGCAGGTGATCGCTTCGCGAGGCACCTACGAGCTGATCGTCGAGCGTGGCGAGCAGGATATGCAATCCGAGATCGATCGCTTCCCGCGCCTGTTCGCCGGTGTCGAGTCTGTGCCAGGCCTGACCTGGCCAACGCTGGTGTTCGAGCGCGAGATGACGCTGTTCATGGGCAAGCTTGAAGTGAAGATCATGCATGTCGGCATGGGGCACACCAAGGGCGACACCATCGTCTGGATACCCTCGCAAAAGGTGCTGTTCTCCGGCGATCTGGTGGAGTACGAGGCCGCCGCGTACACCGGTGATGCGCAGCTCGAGGAATGGCCGCAGACATTGGAAGTGCTGCGTTCCATGGGCGCTCAAAAGCTGGTACCCGGACGCGGGCCGGCATTGATGAATCCCGAGCAGGTTAATCAGGGCCTCGATTACACAAAGGATTTTGTCACCACCTTGCTCTCCAGCGCCAGAGAAGCGGTGCAGGCGGGTTATGACCTCAAAGGCGCGATGGCGCATGTGCGCAAGCACATGGATGGCAAGTTCGGTCATGTGTTCATCTATGAGCACTGCCTGCCGTTCGATGTCACGCGCGCGGTCGATGAAGCCAGGGGCATCAAGCATCCGCGCATCTGGACCGCAGAGCGCGACAAGGAAATGTGGCACGCGCTGCAGAGCTGAACGGGGCATATCCTGCCAATGGCCTGAAAGCGCGCGATGCACCAGACCTACACGTATACGAAGTTTCCGTTTGTCGCACCGCCCGAGCTCAAGAGCGGCGAGGTGCATCGCCATCCCCTGGTGATTGTCGGTGCCGGCCCGGTAGGGCTGGCTGCGGCCATCGATGCGCGTCAGCAGGGCATTCCCGTGCTGCTGCTGGACGACGACGACACCGTGTCGGTCGGCTCGCGTGGCCTGTGCTATGCAAAGCGCACGCTGGAGATCCTTGATCGTCTCGGTTGCGGCGATTCTGTCGCCGGCAAGGGCGTGGGCTGGGATGTCGGGCGCACCTTCTTCCGCGAGGAAGAAGTGTTCAGCTTCAACCTGAGGCCGCAGCCGGGCTACAAGCGCCCGGGCATGGTCAACCTGCAGCAGTACTACCTTGAAGAGTATCTGGTGAGGCGCGCGCAGCAAGCGGGGGTGAACCTGCGCTGGAAGAACAAGGTCGTTGCCGTGCACACGCATGACGATCATGTGAGCCTGCAGATCGAGACACCTGAAGGCCTTTATTCAGCGGAGGCGGACTGGCTGATCGTCTGCGATGGGGCGCGCAGCCCGATTCGGACGATGCTGGGGCTGGACATCGAGGGCACCGTCTTCATGGATCGTTTCCTGATCGCCGATGTGATCATGAAGGCGGATTTCCCCGCAGAGCGCTGGTTCTGGTTTGACCCGCCCTTTCATCCGAATCAGTCCGTACTGCTGCACCGGGAAGCCGATGATGTCTATCGCATTGATTTTCAGCTCGGGTGGGATGCCGATCCGGAAGAAGAGAAAAAGCCAGAAAAAGTCATTCCCCGTCTGCGTGCAATGCTCGGCGACGAGCGCGAGTTCACGCTGGAGTGGGTCAGCGTCTATACCTTTCAGTGCCGTCGAATGAACGACTTCCGTCATGGACGCTGCCTGTTCGCCGGCGATGCCGCGCATCAGGTGTCGCCCTTTGGCGCGCGCGGTGCGAATTCGGGCGTGCAGGATGCGGACAATCTGATCTGGAAGCTGAAGCTGGTGATGGACGGGCGCGCGCCGCTGCGTTTGCTGGACACCTATACGGAGGAGCGCGCATTCGCCGCCGACGAAAACATCCTGAACTCGACACGCTCGACCGACTTCATTACACCGAAGGGACACATCAGCAAAACCTTCCGCAATGCCGTGCTTGAGCTGTCACGTGACTTGCCGTTTGCACGCAAGCTGGTCAATTCGGGGCGCCTGTCGGTGCCGAGCGTTCTGACAAATTCTTTGCTCAACACGCCGGATGGCGAGCGCTTCGCCGGAGACCTGCTGCCCGGCGCGCCGGTGGAGGATGCGCCCGTAGAAGTCGCAGGTGAGCCGGGCTGGCTGGTCGATCATCTGGGGGGGCGTTTTCAGCTGCTGTACTTTTGCGATGATCCCTCAGCCATCTCGGTCCCCATGCAACAGCAGCTCTTGAGGCTTGCAGAGGCGAGCATACCGGTGCACGTGCTGGTCATCGCACGCCAGGCGGGGGTTTGTTCAATCGATCATGTGATCGACCGCGAGGGGCTTGCATTCGAGCGCTATGATGCCCGTCCGGGGACGGCGTATCTGGTGCGGCCCGATCAGCATGTCGCCGCCCGCTGGCGCGAGGCGGAAGTGTCGCGCATCGTTGCCGCTGTCGCGCGTGCCACCGCCAATTTTGCCGAGGACTGACCGCATGTCACTGATACGCGAGCCGAATTTTCATGAAGAGGGAAGGCGATATTTCCATGATTATTCGCCCGGCGATGATTTTTACCAGAGCCTGATCGACTTGCATCGTGGCCTGAGCGATGAGCAGAGCGCACAGGTGAATGCCAAACTCATACTGATACTCTCCAACCACATCGGCGACCTGACCGTGCTGCGCGAGGCGTTGACGCTCGCCCGCAGCGGTATTGCCGAATCCTGAACCATTTCCGGAGGACTTATGCTGATCGAGCGTATCCATCATGTCGCCTATCGCTGCAAGGATGCGAAAGAAACCGTCGACTGGTACACGAAGCATCTGGATATGAAATTCATTCTCGCGATTGCAGAGAATGAGGTGCCCTCGACCAGGGCGCCTGATCCTTACATGCATGTCTTCCTCGACGCCGGTAATGGCAATGTGCTGGCGTTCTTCGAGCTGCCGACTCAGCCTGAGATGGACCGTGACCGCAACACGCCGACCTGGGTGCAGCATCTGGCGATGAAGGTCGATTCGATGGAGGCGCTGCTGGCCGCGAAGGCCAGACTGGAGGCGGCGGGCATTGAGGTGATCGGCCCCACTGATCACACGATCTTCAAAAGTATTTATTTCTTTGATCCTAACGGCCACCGGCTGGAACTGGCGTATGACTGCGGCACGCCCGAGATGTACCAGAAGCTCGATGAAGTGAAGTGGGACATGCTCGATGAGTGGAGCAAGACCAGAAAAGCGCCGATGCATGCGCGATGGATGCATGACGGCAGTATGTCCAGCTGAGAGGTCGCCCAGTGAACAAACCACACCCCAACGATCCCTCGCTGCGAAGCTGGATCGCCGCTGCCAATCTCCCCGGCTGCGATTTCCCGATACAAAATCTGCCTTTAGGCATTTTCAGCACACGAGAACTGCCTGTCCCCCGTGGGGGTGTGGCGATCGGCGATCAGGTGCTGGACTTGTCGGTGCTGGAGTCTGCGGGCTTGATAGCGCCGGCTGCGCACACCGTGTTCGACCAGCCGGTGCTGAATGATTTCATAAGACTGGGACGATCAGTCTGGCAAGCGACGCGAGCACAGATCAGTGGGTTGCTGAGGGATGACGAGCCACGGCTGCGCGATGATGCCGCGCTTCGAACGCGCGCGCTGGTACCCCTTCAGCAGGCAGTGATGCACCTGCCCGTGAGAGTCGGCGGGTACACGGATTTTTATTCGTCGAAGGAGCATGCGACGAATGTGGGCTCGATGTTTCGCGATCCGGCCAATGCCTTGCTGCCCAACTGGTTGCACCTCCCGGTCGGCTACAACGGTCGTGCCAGCTCGGTAGTGATCAGCGGCACAGATATTCGTCGTCCGATGGGGCAGATCAAGCCAGCAAATGCCGACTTGCCGTCGTTCGCATGTTGCGCGAAGCTGGATTTCGAACTGGAGACCGCATTCATTGTGGGGGCGGACACGGCCTTGGGTGAACCTGTGTCGGTGGGCCAGGCGGAGTCGCTGATCTTCGGCATGGTGCTGCTGAATGACTGGAGCGCGCGCGATATTCAGCAATGGGAATATGTGCCGCTGGGGCCTTTCAATGCAAAAACCTTTGCGACCTCGATCTCCCCCTGGATCGTGATGATGGAGGCACTGGAGCCTTTCCGCGTGCCGGGTCCGGTGCAGGATCCGGAGCCGCTGCCTTATTTGCGTCAGCAGGGCGCGCACAGCTTCGATATCTCCTTGTCGGTCGACTTGCAGCCGCAGGATGCCGATCAGGCCACGACAATCTGCCGCACCAACTATCGTGCGATGTACTGGAGCATGGCGCAGCAGCTCGCGCATCACACCGTCTCGGGCTGCAATGTCTGCGTGGGTGACTTGATGGCATCGGGAACTATCAGCGGCAGCACACCCGATTCCTTCGGCAGTCTGCTGGAGCTTGCATGGAATGGTCAGCGTCCGTTAACACTGGCCGATGGCCAGACCCGGCGCAGTTTTCTTGAGGATGGCGATCGGGTGACGATGCGTGGCTGGTGTCAGGGTGAGGCTTACCGGATTGGCTTTGGTGCGGTGCAAGGTCGTGTGCTGCCCGCAAAAAATCATCCCGGCTGAAATCCCGCACAGGCTCTTGCCTGAAGTTATCATTGCGGTCGTCAACCGCATGCGGGCGATCCGCCATCGCCCGCAGCAATTCACACCCTACAGCAGACGGGAAAACCCGCGCTCTCGGAGGAGACATGCAGGAACCAGAGTTGCTGGACACTGAGTCCAGTCCGCGTCACGGCCCCTGGGGTCGGATGCTGTATCAGTTGACACGACTGTTTGCGATCGCAGGCGGGCTGGGTTTTGTTGCGCTGGTCATCATGTCGCTGATCTCCATTGTCGGTCGCAAGATCGCCTCCACGCCGGTCCCCGGCGATATCGAGGTCATGCAGATGGGGACCGCCATCGCATCAGCCGCCATGCTGGCGTACTGCGAGATGGAACGTCACCACCTGCGCGTGGATTTTTTTACGGCGAATATATCGCCTCGTCTGCGCGAGCAGCTGGACGCACTCTCGCACCTGCTGCTGGCGCTGGTGGCCGTGCTGGTAGCGTGGCGCACCGGCGCGGCAGCGCTCTCGCTGAAAGAGGCCGGTGAGACGTCGATGATCCTCGCCTGGCCCGTATGGGTTGTGGTGGCAGCGCTGGTGCCAAGCTTTTTGCTGCTCGCACTGGCGGGCGTGTATAACGCCGTGCGCCACTGGCAGACCGCTGCCTCCGCAGGAGAGCTCGCATGAGCGGCATGACGATCGGTCTCATCATGTTTGCCGTGCTGCTGATCATGCTCGCCTTGCGCGTGCATATCGGCATTGGTATGTTCATCATCGGCGCAGCCGGTTTTCTGGTGATGAATGACTATGCATGGCCGCCTCTGCTGAATGCAGTCAAAAACCTCGCGTATTCCCGCTTCTCCAACTATGACCTCGCCGTGATACCGCTGTTCATGCTGATGGGGCAGTTTGCGACCAATGGTGGCTTGTCGCGCGCGCTGTTTACTTGCGTGAACAACTTCGTCGGCCACTTCCGGGGCGGTGTGGCGATGGCGTCGGTCGGTGCCTGTGCCGCGTTCGGCGCGATCTGCGGATCGTCGCTGGCGACTGCAGCAACCATGGGGCAGGTCGCGTTGCCGGAACTGCGTCGCTACAACTACGCAGGTTCACTGGCGACCGGCGCGCTGGCCGCTGGCGGCACGCTGGGGATCATGATCCCACCGTCGGTGCCGCTGGTGATCTATGCGGTGCTCACGCAGGAGTCGATCGGCAAGCTGTTCATGGCGGCCATCGTGCCCGGCGTGATCGCGATGCTGGGCTACATGATCGTGATCCGCATCGTGGTGGCGCTCAAGCCGGACGCGGGCCCTGCGGGAGCACGTGTTCCGCTGGGGGTCGCACTGCGCTCGCTGCTCGGTGTCACGCCCATCCTGCTGGTGTTTGTGGTGGTCATCGTCGGCATTTACGGCGGCTGGGCGAATCCCACCGAAGCCGCTTCGATCGGTGTATTTGCCTGCGGCGTGCTGGCCATCATCGGCGGCATGCGCGCCGAGGGCGTCATCCGCAGTCTGACCGGCACCGCACAGGCTACGGCGATGATTTTTCTGGTGCTGCTTGGCGCCGACATGCTCAATGCCGGTCTGGCGATCACGCAGATGCCGACCGAGCTGGCCAGCTGGGTGCAGGGCAGCGGGCTGCCGCCGCTGTCCGTGATCTTCGCGATCCTGCTGATCTATATCTTCCTTGGCTGCGTGATGGATTCACTGGCGATGATCCTGCTGACGATTCCGATCTTTTATCCGATCGTGATGGGTCTGGATTTCTGGGGCATGAGCCCGACCGACAAATCGGTCTGGTTCGGCATCCTCGCGCTGATGGTGGTCGAGATTGGTCTCGTACATCCGCCGGTGGGCATGAACATTTACATCATCAACCGGCTGGCCAAAGATGTGCCGGTGATGGAGACCTTCAAGGGCGTGCTGCCCTTCCTGGCATCGGACCTGGTGCGCATCATCGCATTGGTGTTCTTCCCGGGGCTGTCCCTCTATCTGGTGCATACCTTTGGCGGCTGAGAGGCATCACAATGAAAAAGGCAATCAAGCGCGCAATTCTCCTGCTGATGGTCGGTGCCTCGGGTACCGGGCTGACCAGCGCCGCCATGGCACAGACTGTGGTGCTGAAGGTGCATCATTTCCTCCCGCCCGGTTCGACGGCCCACAAGAATTTCATCGTCCCGTGGTGCGACAAGATCGCAAAAGATTCTGGCGGCAAGCTCAAGTGCCAGATTTATCCGTCCATGCAGCTCGGCGGCTCTCCGCCTCAGCTGTACGATCAGGTCAAGGATGGCGTTGTCGATATCGTGTGGACCGTGCCCAGCTTTCAGGCCGGACGCTTTCCTGTCATTGAAGCGTTCGAACTGCCCTTCATGGTGCGTGATTCCGAGCGCGCCAGCCGCGGGCTCTGGCATTACGCGATGAAAAATGCCTCTGCAGAGTTCAAAGGGGTCAAGCCGATACTGTTGCATGTGCACGACGGCTCGCTCGTGCATACGGCGAAAAAACACGTCAAGAGCCTGGAAGATTTCAAGGGGCTGAAACTGCGTGTGCCGACGCGTCAGGGCTCGAAGACGCTGACAGCACTGGGCGCGATGCCGGTGTCCATGCCGTTGTCGCAGACGGCTGACGCCATCGCCAAAGGGGTGATTGATGGCGTGCTCCTGCCGTGGGAAGTGATTCCCTCAGTGAAATTCGATGAGGTGACCCGATTTCACACGGAGGCAGAGCCCGGCGAGGCGCAGATGTCCAACAGCGTCTTCCTTTTCGGGATGAATCAGGAAAAATACGATTCGCTGCCCGCAGAGCTGAAAAAAATCATTGATTCGAATAGTGGTCCTGAACCTTCAGCATGGGTCGGCAAAGTATTTGTCGACGATGCCCTTCCGGGCAAAAAATCCGCTGAAGCCAGAAAAAATACTTTTTATACATTACCTGCTGCGGAATTACGTCGATGGGAGAGGGCGACTGCCAGCGTGACCGATGAATGGGTCAGGGAGATGTCAGGAAAAGGTTTTGATGGAAAACGATTGCTTGAAGAAGCCAGAGCAGCATGCAAGTGATTGATCAAAACGTGCTGAAAACATTCAGAAAAATATAAAACAGTTCAGTGTGTTCTGAGGTTTCGCGAATATGCGTTTGAATGACGAGCACCCTCCGGGGTGCTTTTTTATCGGGTAAAACTTCTTTCCCGAAGATGGGAGCTGATAGCTTTTCAGCATTTGAAGGGCTGTAAAGACTGTCAATATTAACTTTTGGTTAAAATTGCATAAGTCATTGAAAAATATAAGAAAAATTTGTTTTTTGCGAGTCGGCGCTTAGTTATTCGACAAGCTTGTCGTAAAAAAATGCGTGTTTGGTGACCTATTTTTGATCAAAGGCTTGAAAATGTTGCAGCGATGACATATAAATTAGCATTCGAGTAATTGCTCGTAGGCAATCGTCCCAAAATTAAGGCCGTTGCCGCTCAATCAAATTCCAAGGGGAGAGACACCATGGACAAACATCCTCTGGTATCGCAGGATGGCTACGATCCAAATCGTTTGCTTGATGCGTTAATCCAGAAGCTGAATCTGAAAAATGATGCGGCGCTATCGCGTGCGCTTGAAGTGCGTCCGCCGGTGATCAGCAAAATCCGTCATCGCACTTTGCCCGTAGGTGCATCGCTGCTTATTCGCATGCATGAAGTGACCGATCTGAGCATTCGTGAGTTACGCGACCTGATGGGCGACCGTCGTAAACGGATGCGTATCAGCGAAGTCGACGGCAAACCGAAGAAAACCGAAGAAGATCAATAAAGCTTCTGCGGGCTTTCAGCCCCGCAGGTTTGCGCCGACGACGGTTGCCGCCAGCATCAGCACTACGGCAACCGTCAGTCTTCCGCGCAGTTCAATCAGCCATTCCGGCATGCCGTAACGGGCGAACAGGCGTTTGTCCATCCAGAACGCGGCCACAAAGCCTGCCATCAGCACGGCGAACCCGAAGCCGCCAAACAGTGTCGCACTCCAGGCAATCACCGAGGGCGTCACGCCCCACATCAAGGCTTTCTTGGTATCCAACAGCGACAGGGACTCGCACAGCATGGCGGCGCCCCAATGGATTCCCCCGAGAAAAGACAAGATCACAATACCGTACGCGAGTTGTCCGCGAACAAAATCATTCAGCCAGCTGCTGTCGGCAAACCAGACGCCGAGCATCAGCATGAAAAAGGGAATCAGTCCGGCATAGCCGAGTGTGTGCGACAGGCGCTTATTGAGAAAATGAGGATTCATGGCGAGAAATTTTGCGCGCCATTTTACGAAAGAAACGGTTTTCAAGCTTATCGCTGGCAAGAATTTGTCGGATATTCACTGCCAAACGTAGTGTTTTGACATGCTGCGCCGCATGATGACTTTGATCACTTTCCGGCGCAGAATCCGCGCAGCAGTGCAAAATAATCTATCGCCGGAAGAGCGAGAGGAGACGGGGGCCCGCCATGTGCAAGCATGGCGGGCTTGCTTTTTTCAGTTCCGGGGAAGGGATGGCGGTGGGTGGTTACTCCTCATTTATTGAAAACTAATATCTCTGAGGAAACCATACACAATCCATATATCAGGCATCACCAATCGAAAGCAGACATTCGATAGTCAGAACGATATAGTTCAACCCGTCTCCTCCAGCCTTCCAATAAGGATGGATTAACCCGACAGGCCTACTGGCCGTCGGGTTTTTTTTTGCCCTTTTCCACCGCTTGCCCTGATCCGGGTCAATTGAAGATGATCCATCAAAATCAATAACTTGCTGCATCTTTAGGGGCGTTATCCACAAGGCTGTCCACCGATTCTGTGAACAAGCGTCAGACGCTTCTTCGCATTGCCCCGCCGGCCCGCATGGTGTAGTTTTCTTGTCATGTCTTTTATCTGCCGTCATGTCGCGTGGCGGCCCATGGATCGGAGGAGAGCATGTACCGGAAGATACTGGTGGCTTACAACGGCACGGCCGAAAGCAGAGTGGCTCTGGAGGAGTGTCTGCGGCTCTCTCCCTCGCCGGACGCGGAAGTTCACCTGCTGGTGGTGGTCAGTCCGCCGCCCTATTTACTGGTCGGCGAATTCGCCGCAGCCGCAGTGCTCAGCGTGGAGGAGGGGCTCGCGGCTGAAAGAGAAAAAATGCAAAAAGAGCTGGAGGCGGGCGCGCAGCGGCTGATCGATGGCGGCTTGAAAGTCACGTCGCATCTGGAGGTGGGCGAGCCCGTCAGCATCATTGAGGAGCTGGCGCACGAGCTGCATGTCGAGCTGGTGATCGTCGGACATTCTCGACAGAAGCCGCTGGCCTTGCGCTGGTGGCGGGGCAGCACGGATACCCTGCTGGTCGAGAAACTTCGCTGTAGCCTGCTGGTAGCCTCCGGGCCTCAGGCGACTGCGTAAGCCCCTCTAGCGGTTATTCGGAATGACAGGTGTCTCGCGCACCGCAGCAGCGGGCACCTTCGGCAGCGCACGACGGCGACGCCGCAGCTTGCGCCAGACATGAACCGCCCGGCTCAGCCAGCCCTCTGGCGCGCAAGCCAGCTGGTCTTCCACACGGCAATGCATACAAAACACCCCGGCATCGAGAGCATGTCGTGCGATGCCTTGCAGATCCCTCAGGATGGCCCCTCTCGTCCTGTAGACCGTCAGGTGATGCAGCGGCTGGCGCTCGGCCAGCGTCGCCCGCTTGCCGGGCCAGTTCCCGCCCATCAGATGGAAGTGCCGTGCGCCAGTGCTGATCGCGTGCAGGATCATCAGGTGGCGGCACACATTACCCAGTCCCAGATCATCGAATGCCGGGTCGTGTGCATTCACCAGCGAGAACACATGATCGCCGACACGACAGGCCAGGGTGCCGGCACCGAGCTGCTTTGCGCTGACAATCACGCCGGCCTCGCCATGCGAACGTATCAGGCGAATCAGCTCTCGCGTGGCGCTTTCATCGATCGCCGACTGGCGTCCCTGTTGTGCCATCCGCGCATGATTGAGCGCGACAATCTGACGAACGATGTCTTCCCCAAGCGCGGCGCCGGAGATCACCTGATGAGAAAACCCCGGTAGCTCCCTGCGTGCGCGCGAGAGATGCTTCTTCAGCGATTTGCGGGTGGCCTTGCCGAGCTGGCGCAGATAAGCTTCGGGCGATTCCGGCAGACGGATCACGATATCCTCTGTGCAGGGCCAGCTCATCTGTCGTCGTGAGTTGTTTGGTGCTCCTCGTATCGAGGATCGTGCGATGGGGGCAATCGCATGAAAATCAATCTGCGAAGCCTCCGGCATGGCGGCAAATATACAAGTACAGAATGCATCGATGGAGGGCTGATCAAGCCGCATGCCTTCGTTCAGCACACGCACCGAACGATCATCCCGGCGAAACATCAGGAGCGTGTCCGGCCCTCCCGCCTGCGTCGGTCCGTCATAGCGGACATAGGTAAAGATTCCCTGCGATGTCTTGCTGTCGATGGCCCGGATCGCCGGCAAAATGCCAAAGAGACTTCCGTAAAGTTTGCCCAGCGACTCGGGAGCACAGGCAGGGACATGATCCCGGTGAACGAGTTCAGTCGAGCGCCCGCCATACGATGAAGCTCTTTCTCCGCTGATGAATTGCATCGGTTCTCCGTTCGCTTCACTGGTCCGTTCAGTTGGATGGTGGAGGCACGTGAAGTTCGCCGGGAGCAGGGGCGGATGTGCAGCAGTCAAACTTGCGCGGATCGTTGCCCGGAGCGAGGAACTTGAGGCACTTCCTTCGACGTCGACACCGGGTTCGTTCCCGTCGCGGAATCTGAGCCTGTGGCGGCCCGGACGGGCGCTGCTGTTTTGGCAAAACTTCCCCTGTATTAGACTTGCTTGTTCAAACTCGCTAGACTGCTGGGTTTTTTCCTCACAAATCATGTCCGACACGAACGATTCCCTGTTGAATGAAGAAGGGCTGGCCGAAGATGCGCCGTCCTCGGGTTCGGTGTCGCGCGAGCATATCGCGCGCGAGGTAGCGCGCCGCCGTACCTTCGGCATCATTTCGCACCCGGATGCCGGCAAGACGACGCTCACCGAAAAACTCCTGCTGTTCTCCGGCGCCATTCAGCTGGCCGGCACGGTCAAGGCGCGCAAGAGCGGTCGTCACGCGACCTCGGACTGGATGGAGATCGAAAAGCAGCGCGGCATCTCCGTCGCCAGCTCGGTGATGCAGTTCGAGTACCGCGATCATGTGGTTAACTTGCTCGACACGCCCGGCCACCAGGATTTTTCAGAGGATACCTATCGCGTGCTGACGGCAGTCGACTCGGCGCTGATGGTGATCGACGCCGCCAAGGGTGTCGAGGCGCAGACCATCAAGCTGCTGAATGTCTGCCGCATGCGCAATACGCCGATCATCACGTTCATGAACAAGATGGATCGCGAGACGCGCGATCCGCTCGAGTTGCTGGATGAAGTCGAATCCGTGCTGGACATTCAGTGTGCGCCGGTGACCTGGCCGATTGGCATGGGCAAGACCTTCCGTGGTGTGTATCACCTGCTGCGCGACGAAATCATGCTGTTCACGCCGGGCGGCGAACGGGCCGATCAGGAGTTCGAAGTCATCAAGGGGATCGACAATCCGCGGCTGGTCGAGATGTTCCCGATGGAGATCGAGCAGCTGAAGATGGAAGTCGAACTGGTGCATGGCGCGTCCCATCCTTTCGATCTGGAGGCTTTCCTTGCGGGCAAGCAGACGCCAGTGTTCTTTGGCTCGGCGATCAACAATTTTGGCGTACGCGAGATATTGAATGCGTTGCTCGACTGGGCACAGCCGCCGCGCGAACGCGATGGCACCGTGCGCAGGGTGCAGCCTGATGAGCAGCCTTTCTCCGGTTTTGTGTTCAAGATACAGGCCAACATGGATCCGGCGCATCGCGACCGTATCGCTTTTCTGCGCGTGTGCTCCGGTCGCTTCGAGCGTGGCATGAAGATCAGGCATCTGCGACTGAACCGCGATATCAAGGTGTCGTCGGTCGTCACTTTCATGGCATCGAGCCGCGAGCAGGTTGAAGAAGCGTATGCAGGCGATATCATCGGGCTGCCGAACCACGGCAACATGCAGATCGGCGACAGTTTTTCCGAGGGCGAGCCACTGCAGTTCACCGGCATTCCTTATTTTGCTCCGGATTTTTTCCGTGCCGTGCGCATCCGCAATCCACTGAAGATCAAGCAGCTGCACAAGGGCTTGCAGCAGCTGGGCGAGGAGGGCGCAGTGCAGGTGTTCAAGCCGGTCCATGGTGGCGACCTGATCCTGGGCGCGGTGGGCGTGCTGCAGTTCGAGGTGGTGGCCAGCCGCCTGATGAATGAATATGGTGTGGATGCGGTATTCGAGGGCACCAGCATCAGCAGCGCGCGCTGGGTCTCCTGCGATGACAAGCGCATGCTCGCCGATTTTGAAAAATCGTCTGCAGGCGCGAATCTGGCCCACGATGCGGCAGGCAATCTCGCTTATCTCGCCAGCTCGGGGGTGAACCTGAAGCTGACACAGGAGCGCTGGCCGGACGTCACCTTCCATTCGACACGCGAGCACGCAGTGAAGATTGGCTGACGCTGAAAAGCCCGTACGAAAGACCGGCGTAGCGTCAGCTCGCCGGTCTTTTTTGTTTGCGTCCTGTCAATCAGCCAGCACCGGTCACTCCCTATACTGATCTCGTCTGCACGACCAGACCCCGTTCCCCAATGACTCCGTGACGAGCCTCCTTCGCGAGTGACCGATCAGGTAATCTTTTATCCGGAATCAGGTCTGCCGTGCATGAAAAATGAACTTTCAGGGAGGGCAGATGTTGACCGCTACTTATTCCATCGTCGCTCTTGAGCTGGAGCATAAAAAAGCACGCTGGACATTTTCTTCATTGCAGCAGTATGTGCTCAACAGTATTCGCCATCTGAAAACCGCAGGGGGCATCGATGTGGAGCAGCTATTTCACCGCTTGTCGCAGTTCGAGCAGTACTGTCAGCGCCGGCGCATTGCAAGGTTTTTAATACCGATGCTCAGAAAAATCACCCGCGAAGCGGATGCTTTGCTGGATGAGATTGAGCAACTCAGTGCTGCCGGCATGGCCTTGATGGCCTCGTTGCAGACACGATTTGCGCAGGCATTTATTCAGGGAGCGCTGGTGGTCGAGGAACTGTGTCAGTCACTGGAGGCTTGCTGCGTGAATTTTTGTCAGCGATTAAGCCGCGAGGAAGAACTGGTTCGTATTGCAGAGCGGGTCATGCCCAGCGAGGCTTGGTTTGGTTTTGCGGCAAGTGCGCTGTCGCAGCAGTCGCATAAGATTCCAGCCATGCAACTGGCCGATGATGAGGTGTAGCGGTTTCAGTCAGTTTCCCAAGCGGGTACTTTAACGAACCCCTGACGCCGTATGGCTTGCAACGGCATGGAATGTTTGGCATGGTTCTGGAAAACAGCCGTTTCCCCACGCCATGCCAACATTTTTTCGTTTTACCACGCTGTCTTTGCGGGATCTGAGCCTCACCTTCGGTCCGCCGCTGTTGCTGATCGTGCTGGCCGGGGTGCTTGCTTACAAGATCATTGATCCCACGCCGCCCAAGGTCGTGACCCTGTCCACCGGGCAGGAGAACAGTGCTTATGAGCAGATCGCGAAACGTTACGCGGCCGTGCTCGCCCGCGAGGGCATTCAGGTCAGGCTCAAACCCTCGCAAGGTTCATTCGAGAATCTGCAGCGGCTGAAAGATCCCGATTCCGGCATTGATCTGGCCTTCGTGCAGAGCGGGTCCACGGTGCTGGCTGACGCAGAGCGGGATGATCTTGTTTCTCTGGGCAGCCTGTTCGTCGAGCCGGTGTGGCTGTTCTATCGGGAGGGCGTGAAGCTCGACCACTTGCGGGACATTCGGGGTCTGAAGATCAATGTGGGGCCGCCAGGGACCGGCGTTCCTCAGCTCTTTGACAAGCTGTTGTCGGCTAATGGCGTGCCCGCCCGCCGCGTGAGGCTCACCGAGATGGAGAACACGCCGGCCACGGTAGCGCTGTTATCAGGCAAGATCGATGGCATGGTGTTCAGCTCGTCTGCCGAAGGATTGATCATCCAGATGCTGCTGCAGACGCCCGGTATCCGGCTGTTCAATTTTTCGCAGGCGGATGCGTATGTGAGGCGGTTTCCTTTTCTGTCGGCAGTGCGTCTGCCGCGAGGCATCGTCGATCTGGGGCGCGAGATTCCCTCACGTGATTTTCAGTTGATCGCGCCCACTGCGACGCTGGTGGCGCGCGAGGATTTGCATCCCGCGCTGGTTGATCTGTTTGTCGAGGCAGCGGCCGAGATCCACGGCGGTCCGGGATGGTTCCAGCGACGCGGCGATTTTCCAACGGCGAATTTCACCGAGATCCCGGTGGCCTCTTCGGCAGAGAAGTTCTACAAGAACGGGCCTACGCTATTGCACCGTCATCTGCCTTTCTGGCTGGCGAATTTCTTCGACCGGATGTGGCTGGTGATCGTCGCGCTGGGCGCCTTGCTGGTGCCGCTTTCGCGGGTGGTGCCGCCGTTGTATGTGTGGAAGGTCAGGTCGCGCATCTATCGCTGGTACGGCCAGCTGCGCAGTGTCGAGCACGCGGTGGAGGCGTCTGCGGTTGCGGACAGAGCTGCTGTGTGCACAGTCCAGCTGCAGCGCCTTGCAGAGATTGAGCAGCGGGTGAATCAGCTGACCATACCGCTATCGTTTGCGGAAGAGCTGTATGAGCTGCGCAGCCACATCAACTTCGTTCGCAAGCGTATTCAGTGGCTGCAGCAGACGTCGCAACAGGGCACCCGGGGGCAGGAGCAAGATCAGGCGCCGACCCAGGGCAATCCTGCCTGACACCAGCCGCCGATGCTCTTGCGATGACCTTCTTCGTTGCGATCGCCCTCGAACCCTTCGAGGATGTCATAACAGTTGAGGAAGCCGTTCTCGGTCGCGAGCTTGGCTGCGTAGCGTGAACGCACGCCCGAGCGGCACAGGAACAGCAGCACATCATCCTGAGCGGCGCACTGACCGAGCTGCTCGATGAACGCCGGGTTGATAGCGCCACCCGGGTAGAGCGACCATTGCACGGCAAGGTGCTGGTCTTCCGCGATACTTACGCGCCCGACCCAGTCCCGCTCTGCCTGTGTCCTGACATCAATCAGCTTTACTTGCGCATCAGCGCTCAGCAGTGCCCACGCATCCTGCGGCGTGACCGCGCCTGCGTAGGGAAGGGATTGCTCGTCGCGGCGCTGACGGGCGCGGGAGAGTATGTGGGCAGGGGTGGTCATGATCTGTGGTGTCTTCCTGTGTCGGTAAGGCGAGGGGGCGCTGGGTGCTTGTTCAGGTCATCTTCCGGGCGATTATAGATTGCATTTATCGCATGTCACGCCCGGCAAGGAGTGGATGGTGATCCGCACCAGGAATGCGCATCGAAATAAGGCGGGCACCATGATGGTGCGTGGCTTTGGCCCCTGCCATTTTTTGGTGCGTTCTGGCGTCCGACGGACTTTTTGAGGCAGCGCAGAGTCAGAGCGAAGTCGAGCCCAAAATCCTCAAAAAAGCGCCGTTCTCTCAAGAAATCCATCGAGCGAAACCTGCTCATTCAAGGGTCCATTCGGCATTATTGATGGCATGGAACCTGCTATCATCGCGGTCTGAGTCACGGTCGCAATATCTGCCCCACCGCAGCCAGCTATTCAGCTGGCCATTTGCCGGCCCGCACTTTTTACCCCAATTCTTTACTTGGCAACATTTTTAGGAGATTCGCATGGCAAGGACGGCCGCAGATGTATTGAAAATGGTGAAGGAAAACGAGGTCAAGTTTGTCGACTTCCGTTTC
>JACCDH011647450.1_pt1 | contig 30610 bp, 27 predicted proteins | sample 7442481 | NCBI WGS metagenome assembly JACCDH01 (sample SAMN15323433, study PRJNA562643) | freshwater metagenome | isolation source: river surface water | place: USA:Blue River Watershed | collected 2017-08-15
GGAAATCTTTTCGATGCGATCTCCATTGTCGCGCAGAAAATCTGGGCGGGTGTCTTTGCTACTTTTTCGTTTGGCCATGATGAATCCCAACGAAAATAACACCGCGAAGCCCATTGCTCGCGCCCGCACGCGGGAGAGTTTTGCACGAAGTTAAGGAGTGTGTACTGAATCGTTCAGTGCGGCGTAGGCAAGAGAAATCCTAACCGCCTACGGAGAAGGTTTGTCCTTCAACCGCTTCAAATGTATCTTCGAAAATGGTGCGCGCCTCAGCCAATAAGGGTTCCGCATCGTTGTATCTGGCGCTGAAATGTCCGATCAACAATTGCTTGACTTGGGCTGCTTTGGCAATCTCCGCAGCCTGCTTTGATGTAGAGTGATGGGTTTCTTGGGCCCTGGCAGCGCGATCATGTAAAAAGGTGGCTTCGTGGTACAACAAATCCGCCCCTTGCACTATGGGCACTACATAATCTGGATCAAAAATGGTATCGGTGATATACGCGTAGGTTCTATTGCGATGACCTTCGGTGGTTAATTGATTGTTGGGAATGACCTTCCCCACACTCGATCTATAATCCTCACCCCATTTCAACAATTCGTAAAATTCCATGGGGATTTGATTTTTTACGCAGGCATCCACATCTAAGCGCCGTTCTGGACCTTTCTCATTCACCAAAAAACCTGTACACGGAACCCGATGTTTCAAAGGAACGGATATGACTTCAAAATTGTCACCAATCGCCACCGTTTCAATGGTATCAAATTGCGTTTTTACAAACTGCAATTCATAGGGCAATGTGGAATCACTTTCCGTGATAAGCACTTTGATAATGCTCTCCAAGGCGGGGGGACCTACCACAACTAATGGCTCAGTCCTGCCGAACAAGGCCATCGAAGTAATCAACCCGGGCAATCCAAAATAGTGATCTCCATGCAAATGGGTAATGAATACATGAGAAATCCTTTGGGTTCGAAGGCCATATCTCGATAGCTGCCTCTGCGCCCCTTCCCCACAATCCAACAACAAATAACTACCCTCCAAACGCACATAATGCGCACTCGGATGTCGGTACTTCGTTGGCGTAGCCGACGATGTTCCTAGGACTGTTACTTCAAAGGCTTTGTTCAAATAATAAACTATGCTTTCTTAAGTTCACGAGACTCCACAACAATATTTTCCATCACCAGCATATCCATATTGGTTCTCAAAAAACAGTTGATGGCTTCGATGGGCTCGTTTACAATGGGTTCATTCTCATTGAATGAGGTATTCAACAAAATGGGGACACCTGTTTCTTTGAAGAAAGTAGAAATCAATTCATGGTAACGCTTAGAATATGCCTTATCAACTGTTTGTAACCTACCAGATCCATCAGCATGCGTAACCGCAGGGATTTCGGCGCGTTTGTCTGCACGAATTGGGAACACTTTTTCCATGAAAGGCACCGGTTCATCCAATTCAAACCAATTGATGACTTCCTCCTTTAAAATACTTGGTGCAAAGGGCCTAAAACTCTCTCTGCGCTTGATTTTTAAATTGAGTATCTCTTTGGCATCGTTGCGGCGTGGATCTGCAATGATGGAACGGCCACCCAATGCCCTTGGTCCAAATTCTGCTGGTCCATTAAACCAACCTACAACGCCTCCATTGGTTAAACAATTTACGACCACCGGGTATAACTCTTCATCCTTCAACTCGCGGTAGTTTAGATTTAATCGATCACATTCCGCTTTGATATATTCATTTGTGAAATGACATCCAATATTTGCATTGAACACAGCTTCACTCCTTGTTTGTTTGGCAACCATGTGATGTACCCAATAGGCACTACCCATACTTATTCCTGCATCATGACCGGCACTTGGAATATATACTTCTGTAAATGGAGTATTCCTAGTAATCTTACCATTGGCCACACTGTTCTGCGCAACACCTCCCGCGATACAAACCTTGGTTAATGAAGTCTTCTTGTGCAAGTAATTCAATACATGAAAAATAATCTCTTCGGTATATCGCTGCACCGATGCCGCCAAATCTTTGTGGTATTGGGTCAATTCTTCTTCCTTCTTTCTCACCTTACCGAATCTTGCCTCCATTTTCTCGTTGAACAAGGAATGCACCAAGGGCATAAAATCATCAGAATAGTAAACGTAGCCTTTGTGGGGTGACTGGAAGTAACTCAAATTCAATCGAAATAATCCTCCAGGGATTAATTCCACCACATCACGCAACAAATCAACATATTTGGGTTCTCCGTATGGCGCCAATCCCATCACCTTGTACTCATCGCCATAGTAAGGAAATCCCAACAACTGGGTCATCGCTGTATAAAACACGCCTACAGAGTGCGGAAAATCAATATCTTCCAATACCTCAATGTGAGTTCCTTTTCCATGCGCCAACATCGTAGTGGTAAAGTCTCCCGCACCATCAATGGACAAGATCGCTGCCTCCTCATACTGAGAAGGATAAAATGCGGATGCCAAGTGGCTACGGTGGTGTTCGACGTTTTGAATCTTTGCTTCTAAGTCAGAAACTGACACCGTTGGATCCACCTTCTGTAATTCGCTCGCAATGCTGCTGATCTTTTTCGCATTCGCGAAGCGATTCACGGCATATTTCCATACGTGAACTGGTGACTGCAATATAAACGCTATTTTCTTCTTGAACTTCGCCTTCGGGTCACGTCCAATGCAAATGTAATCGACATCCTTCAGGGAAACACCCGCTTCCTTTAAACAAAAGGCAATCGCTTGAACTGGAAATCCAGCCCAATGCTTGGTACGCGTGAATCGTTCTTCTTCGGTCGCTGCAATGAGCTTGCCGTTGACGAGAATGGCTGCTGAGGCATCAGCGTGGTAGGCGTTTATTCCAATGATGATCATGGTTTTGTAATGATTGTTTGTCTGTTAAGTTAATGTTCTAATATGCTAATGGATTGCTGTTAGCTCCTCGCTTTGCTTAAATATGAAATTTCTTTAGAGGACCATTAAAACTGAAACGATACGTTCTGCAGTTTTACCATCCCACAAAACAGGAATTTTACCCTTTTTCCAATTATTTGAGAATAATTGACGCATTGCAGCTTCAATATTTTTTGGATCAGTGCCAATGAGTTCGTTAGTACCTTCCGTTACTGTTTCTGGCCTTTCTGTGTTGTCACGTAAAGTCATGCACGGAATTCCCATAACAGTTGTTTCTTCGGTGATTCCTCCTGAATCAGTAACCACAGCTTTTGACCGCTCTACCAAATAATTAAACTCTAAATACCCAAGCGGTTCTATAAGGAACAAACGAGGATGGATTACTCCTAGATTTTCTAGAATCTTTGCTGTTCGGGGATGTACAGGAAAAATTAAACGTAAATCATGCGAGTGTTCAATAATTTGTTCCATTAAATCTATTAGTTTTGATTCTTCATCAACATTTGCAGGCCGGTGTAAAGTCATCACTAAATAGTCCTTTTCCACTAATCCAAGTTGGTCCCAAATTGCCGGTTTTACAAATCGTTTTCGATTCATCAGTAGGGTATCAATCATCGTATTACCCACAAAAAATATAGAATCTTTCTTTGTACCACTATCCAGCAGGTTTTGATTGGCAAATTCAGATGTTGTAAAGAAATAATTGGTTATCGCATCTGTAACTAAGCGATTGATTTCTTCAGGCATCGACCAATCATTGGATCGGATTCCTGCTTCGACATGAGCTACTTTTACATGTAATTTTTGAGCTACAATAGCACAAGCCATTGTAGAAGTCACGTCACCAACTACTAAAACGCAATCTGTCTGATTTTCTAGTAAGTACTTCTCAAAGTTAATCATTATCTGAGCAGTTTGCTCAGATTGAGATCCTCCACCTGCTTCAAGATTAACATTGGGCTCTGGTATGCCTAATTCTTCAAAAAAAGAACCAGACATTTTCCGATCATAATGCTGACCAGTATGGACTAAATTAAAATCCAACGAAGAACCCAATGCTTTTCTACGAATAATTTCATGAATAATGGGGGCAATTTTCATGAAATTCGGTCTAGCACCCGCAATAATTGTTATATGATTCATTTAAATTAGTATTTTCTTAAAATTTCAATTGGATAGCCCTAAAAATAAGCATTTACATTTTTGAGAGTGTTGTAATAAAACTTTATAAATGAAGTTGATACTATATAACTTCAATAATTTTTTCATTTTTTATTCTGATTCATTTCTATAATTCAAACGGCTCCTACCTTTAACGTTTTCCAAGAATCAAAAGAAAATCGCTTTTTTGTAAAATACACTAAAATACCAAATATCAAAATACTTTTTGACAAGTGATTTATCGTCGTTTGGAGCTCACAATCGGGCCTTACGGCATAATTGAGTATCGGTAAAATCAGAAGGACATAAAATGGTGAAATCTTCGTCCAACCTTCCACAATTCTAAAGGTTAACGAAATAATCAAACCCAATGCGTATCCAAAGATATACACTCCCCATGTTCCATATGCTATGTAGCCATCAGCAAAAACACCCAGTCCCATCGAAGTTCCTTCCTTGATTACATGTCCAGAAAATTTATTGAAAATTTCACTATTTCCTGATTCAATTTTGTTTGGCGCTAAAAAACGAGGAAGTAACGCCGCTTCCATATATTTATTGACGTTCGTCAGACCTTGAAAATCATTATACCGATCCATTCGATCAACCGTACTTGCAAAAATCCATGCTTGATTTCCGCGATTTAATGAAGAAAGTAGATTTTCTTCTCCAATTAATGATTCCGAATTTGCTTTGGATGAACCAACACTTGAAATGGTTTCAATATTTGCATCTCTCCCACCCGTCCAAACTTCCTCACGGTAAGCAACCTTGACGGCTTGGATGAACAATATTAATAGCATCAAACTAACTGTGCCTATCAATTTTATCCTGATACCAGGTTTAGTAATATAAACAGAAAATAATGCAAAAAACAATACCCACATGAGTGCATCGTGATACATACCTCCCCTAAAACCTTGAAATAATTCTATGAATAGGACTATTAAAGTTAACCAAACATATTTTTTCGAGTTTGACGCAAAAAGCGATAACGCACCTACAAAGCGAATCATCGATAAAGAATAAAATAAAAAGCCCAATTCTCCAGGAATGACATCTAAAAAAACGCGCAACAAGATTCCTAATATTGTCATTCTTATCAAGAAACTTTCATTCATCAAAGTCACTTGATTGACTTTTTTGAATTCAGGTATGAATAAACGATTTGGAATGCTGTACATTCCTGTTGCGAATAGTAAAAACCCTGGGATTGCCAGAGAGAAATATGCGTCAGAATTTATTTTCATTCCATAGTTTACTAGATCAGAATTCAATTGATAAGTAATCGCAGGTGATAGCAAATAATTAAAGGCATAAAGAAAAAGGGCCCATTCTCGGAACACAAAAGAATTATTCGAATCCAAGAAAATCCGCAAGCCAATAGTAAATGTTAATCCGAAAGCCATTGCGGCATATATTTCGGGTATTATAATAATACCTAAGAGACTTGTTAATATAAAATTGGCAAAAAATTTCATAACTTTAATTCATTTTTCACTGCTTCTATAATTTCCTTGTAAGAATGACCTTGTAATAAAGATTGTTTTTCATTACTATAAATCTTCGAACTCAATATAAAGTCTTTTAGGATTTGAAGATTTATATTTGGATGGAAAATCAATCCATTCTCATGATTTATTAAATCTATAGACCCACCACATCGTTCACTTACCATTACTTTCGTACCGGATGCCAAAGCTTCATTTATGGATAAACCCCAAGTCTCACCTGGACCAAGTGAAGGTAAGATAAAAATATCTGCCATTCGATACAAAATTGGCATTTGACTTTGATTTTGGAAATCTAAAAAAATAAAACGCGAATCAAATGCCGTTTCTTCTTTAAGTTTTTTTCCTAATTGACCATTCCCAACCATTAAAAATTTAATACTTTTTTGATCTATTTTTTTTGAAAGTTCAATTAAAAAATTTGGATTCTTTTTTGGTTCCATTTTGCCGGCAAAAAGAACAATAGTATCTGTTACAGAAAGTCCTAATTGTTTTCTCCACTCAAACGCTCTTATTGTTTTCATACCTGAAAAATCAGAAAATCGATTATTATCAATTGCATGAGGGGCATAAACCAATTGAGAATCGTTTAAACCATGTTTTTTAAAATATTCCTTATTGTTTGTTCCAACATAGAAACTAGTATCTGCGAAACTATAAACCCAAGACAAGTAGATTCTTCTAGCTAACTTTTTAATTGAGAATCCTTTCGGTTCATCCAATAAAGTTGAATCACCTCGAAACCAAACCGGAATTTTTCCTTTAAAATAACGCATAGCTTTTAAGTGACTATCAAAAGACCAGCCCCAAACCCAAACGACATCTGCTCCCCAGCGTTCTATTTCTTGATTTAATGAGGGATTGATGATTCCTTTAAAATGATGTGAGCCAGGGTATTTGGAAGTATTCTGAATAAAGGTATAGGCATATCCATCCAATAAAGGGATATCCCATTCTATTGTCTTTCCAAAGTCAGGATCAAATTTCGCACCTTTGGATTGTTCTCCCCAGGTGTAAAATACCATTAACTCAATTTCAGGCTCTTTAGCTAATAATGCGAATAATGGTGCATTATATTGAATCGGGTGAGAAGATAATATGGCAATTCTTTTCACTGTTATGCTAGAGTTTTATCTAATAATTGAGCCAATGTCGCCGTTACTTTTTCAGCAGAAAAAGTGTTAAATTCCTTTATATCAACATTTTTTGAGTCATAATTCTCAAGAAAAGTTAAGTAATTTAAAAAGCCATTCAGGAAATCTCTTTTTTGAGATTTTAAATTCTCCGGGGTTATTTTCACCACTTTACCTGCTTTTGTTTTTTCTAAAATTTCGGTAGCCGTACTTGCTTCATGTAATAGTGCAAAAATGGGCTTATCGCTCAAAACAGCTTGGTAAGTTTTAGAAGGAGTATAATGCGGCTCGGTGCTTCCTAGGATAAAAACTCCATCAACATTTGCAAGATGTACCAATACATCTAAATATGGAATGCGCTTTGGATATTCAAAAATTTGATTTTCCCATAATCCGTATTTCTCTGCATATGGCTTTACATTGAATCCCTTTTCATCATTTGGTGATTTGCCGGAACCAATAAAGTGGATTTCAATATTATCAAAAACAGAAGAATTCTCGTTAATCACCTGAAAAAACAATTCCAAAATCTCATAAGCCTTAGGTAACATTGCACCTGCATAAATTAATTGGATTTTGTTTTCTTGTTTTTTAAACAGATAAGGCACTATCTCTATTTTTTTTACGGCTTCATGATCCATTTTTTCTCCTCCATAGGGCATGGCGCCGAAAATACAGTTACTTGCCAGTTTCGGATTTCGTTCAATGACCCCTTGAAAATAACCTTCAGCCACCCCAGTTATCAAGGATACATTCTTAAGTGCTCTGGGCTCTAAATATTTAGCAATTTTTGTGCTGATCCAATGCCTTGAAAATACCTTATCTGATCCTGGAAAATTATGAACCCAAGGATCAATATAATCAACACCAAATTTCACTCCAGTTTTTCGAAATAAATAAGGTCCAATAAGAGAGATGTAAAAGGAAGGTATCGGTATGAAAACAAAATTTATTTTTTCTTTTCTGATCAGATGTAGTGCTTTTTTTCTCAATTGAAAAAATGCTCTTAGACCAATGTCACCAATTATTCTGGGAGTTGTGATGTTAAAGGCGCCTACTTTTTCAATTTTTTGGTTTACTGGAAGTAGTCTATGTAAATTCCAATCTAATTCTTCTTCATAATATCTCTCATCCACACAAAGTATTATTGGATCCCATCCAAAAGATGTCAAATGTTGGGCAAACAATCGACTACGATGTACCGCGGCGAGGTTAGATGGAGGATAATGTGATGTAATTATTAGTACTTTTTTCAAGACTTCCATATTTCGATTAAAGGAGAATTAATTTCTTCCCAAGAATATTTTTTAGCATAATTAAACTGATCTATTTTTTTGAAACCCATTATCTTAAATTCATTTAATATTTTTTTCAGATAATAATAAATTTCCTCCTCAGAATAATTAATGATTTGAAACTTAAGTTGGCTATTGTTCAATAAATCATTATGACCGAAACTAGAAACCGAAACAATAAATAAGCCAGCCTGAGCATAGGCAATTAGCTTATTTGTTATTGCGATTTCTCTATTTTTGTTGATTGGTGGATCTGCAACTAATCCAATATCAAACCCCCCAATAAATTGATGTAATTTCTTTTGCGACATTGGCTTATGGATAATTATTCCTTTTTCGTTATTTAGTAATAATCCTCGATTTTCTTCGGAAAGATTACCGATTAAATGCAATTCAATTTCCTTGTGTAAAGAATTAATTACTGAAATAAATTTTTCAAGGCCTCTACCTGGACTTATATTCTGTGAAAACCATACCATTTTTAATTTTTGAGCGTTATTCTGTTTAGGTTCATTAAATTCATTTTGAGAAAATCCATTTAAAATTGTAAACCATTTTTTTGATTTATTTGAAATAATCTTTTCAAATTCACGTTGGATTAATGGTGCTGCGAAAGAACAATAAGTTGCCTTCGGCAAAATCAATTTCATCATTTTTAACATTCTCTGTGATTCTTTGAAATCTGTTGTTTCACCCGGATGATAATCTTCAAGATCCAAACCTAACTTAGCGCCATTTCTTTTTGAAAATTTATACGCAGGAAAAAATGAGCCAGGATTATGAGCTATAATCCAATCAAATGATTTTGTGAATTCACTGAGTTTTTTATTCAATAAATATGTTCTCTTGTTAATTGAGTAGGCAAGAAATTTTGTCGAAAGAAACCTTTTAGGAATTTTTCTTAAAAAAAACTCAATTAAACTAGAAAATAACCAAGAAAAAAAAGGTGATCTAGTTGCAGAGATTTCATAAAATTGAATGTTTACGAAATTATCTTTTATTTTCTTCGATAAATCTTCACCCCATCCATTAATTTTGAAGTAAACAACCGAAATTTCAAAAGAATTTTCAGTAGCTAATTCAATTTCCTTAATTAATCTTGGATTGGAAGCAAGACTTGAAGTTGTGATGAATAGAACTTTCAATCAATTTTTGTTTATTAATATTTCCAAATATTTATTTAATTGAGCTTTTCTACTTAAACCTTGACAATATTCAGAATTTGGTTTTGTTTTTATGTCCCCATTTATTATTTGTTTTAACTGATTCACTGATTTAAAAATATTATCAGGCTCCAATATAAAGGCCAAACCAGTTGACAACAATAAATCTTTCTGTGCACCTTCACAAACAAAGGCAATTATTGGTTTTTGCAATTGAATATACTCGAAGGTTTTACCTGCAATGCTATAGTCCTTTCCTCCAAATCTTTTTGATGATGTAATTAATAAAAAATCGCATGAATTCTGAAAATCAAGTGACTCCTTCCTTGATTTTTCACCCAGAAAATTAACAGAACTCCCCAATTCGAATTCGTTTACATAATTTTCTAACCAACTTTCTTTTTTGCCTAAAAAATCAACTTGAATTTTGGAGAATAAATTTGGATCGCTACTTTTTAATTCCTTTAAGGTTTGAAAGAAAAAATAAGGCGTTCTATATAACCAATCTTGTTTTTGAGGTGAATATTGAAAGATTCTATGGCCTTTCTTTTTATACCAAGGCTCCAACATAAGTTTCCGAGATTCTGGATTGAAATAAAAACTTCCAACATATCCTATTTTAATTATTTCCTTCTTTTTTATCTCACTCTTCGGATTTTTTTGAAATTCGCCGTCGAAACCGTTCAGAATAGTTATAAATTTATCCTTTTGAATAGACTTATGTAAATTCTGGAAATCTGTATTTGTCACATCTGATGTAGAAACAACCAAGTTTGCGTATTTTAAATATTTCCTCTCGTAAAATAGTCTAACAAGGTAATGCGCGTATGACCCATAGGGTGACATGACCCATTGAGACCATGCATCTCTCATGTCGAGAACAAGTGGGATTTTGAATTCTTTTGCAACTTTATGTGCCAATTTTAACGTGCCAAATGGAGGAGCTGTACAAAGAATAAGATCTGGCTTATCAATATGAATTAATTCTCGTATTTTCAATTCAGCATTAGGATTCCAATATTTTGTTTCCGACCCATGAGTGGAAAAATAAATATCTAAAAATCTTTTTATTTTATTATTTGAAAAAATAGATTTTGTCACAGGAATTCTAGTAATTTTCAAATTTTTATTTTCAAAAATATCTAGATTTTCATCCAAACTATACTGTGAATAAACATAAGGGTATGATTCTGGTGATAAAGTTATTAAATTGATGTGTATACCGCTGTCTGAAAAATATTTAGCCATTGCTAAAGGTCTAAAAACTCCCCCGATTCTTAATGGAGCAAACTCAAACGATATAAAAATAATTTTCATTTTCTGAATAATCGAAAGAATAGTTTCATGTAGAAAAAATCTATTTTCCTCAATAACTTAGGGTGACTAATTGTTTGTAGATAGTTTCTATTACGGGAAGCTGAAAGCAACTTTATAAATCTTAATAAATTCATTCCTTCAAAACTTGCTGTAATTCTTTTGTTAATAGGTGATATCACATCTAATTCAAGTTCTATTTGTGTTTTTACTGTCGAACCTTTTTTTCTTTTTGAAAAAACTCTGCTTTGAAAACCACTCATCTTAAAATCAAGCCATCTTTCAAACCGTGAAAAGGTAATTGTTGAAATAGGATATTCTGTGAAACGACCAGTAACATCTACATCATTTACATCATCTTCAAATTGATATGGTTCATCAATCTTTACATTGGAAAAATCAAAACATTGGGCATTGGATTTTGTCAATTTTCCGGGAATAACGCTGAATTCTTTATTAATGCCATATTTTAGAAAGAATGGTTTAAATATTTCAAATGGTTGTATTGTCCATCCACCAGCTCTATATGAATCTAAAATGTATTTTTCTTGAACTATAGAGTTTAAAATGAACATTGACTTTTCAAAATAGAACGTTTGAAGTTGTTTCGGCAAGTCTTCAAATCGGTAATATCTCAAATTGTTAAGTTTCCATGTTTTTCTTTCTGCAATATATTCAGCATCATGCCAATGGCCATGTAAATGGGGGAAAATTAAATTTCCCTCATTAATAATTTCTTCTAGTTGATTTATTACTGTTTCATAATCTTCTGGATTTTCAACTTTAAGTCGAATTAAATAAATTGTGTCCACGAAAAACATTGCTTGAATTTTATATTTTCTGTGAATCTCTAAGAGAATTTTGACAGGGTTTAATAAAATTTCATCCAAATCACCAGAATCAGACCCTAAGAATAATTCATAATCATATGTTACCATGGAAAAAACCAACTATTTAAATTCCTTGTATTTTCTATTTAAAAAATATTTAACCGAGCTCGAAGGTTTCAAAAAGAATGTGTTTTTCATTACATGAAAAAATGTGTAAAAGACTTTTAAAAGTATCTTAAGGCTTAAAATAAAACCAATTTTTTTTAAATTCAGACTTATAACTTTAATGTCGTTTTTCAAATATTTTAATTGAACCAATTTATTATTTCTTCGAATGAAATCTATTTGCCCTTCATGTTCTCTATAGTAACCTACCTCTAATCTTAGATATATGATGCTTGTTTCCAATGCAGCATTTAAAATAAAGGAATAATCACCTTCACCTGATTGGTTTTTAAAACCACCAATTTTCATAAAGAATTCAGTCTCAATTAACCATGAAAGTGGCGAAATCCCAAAAATTCCTGACTGATGTAAAAAATTACTTTGAAACGATTGTTTTGTATTTTTTATGAGTTTATCGTTTTCAAGGTCTTTTTTACCAACAATTAGTTTAATCTCTTTTTCCTTTAAAATTTCACTTATTAATATTGAAATACTATTGCTGTAAATTTTATCGTCTGAATCTAAGTATTTTAAATACTTACCAGTTGCTAGTGATGCTGCTTTATTTCTATTTTCAAATTGACCTAGATTTTCATTATTTTTGAAAACTTTGATTCTTGCATCTTTCATACAAAAGCCTTTTGCGATTTCAAATGTATTATCATCAGAAGCATCATCCACAATAATTATTTCAATATTGGGATAAGTAACACTTAATGCTGATTCAATACACTCAGCCAAATAATCTTGGCGATTATATGCGGTGATAAGAATACTTACTAACGGTGATTGAAAATCCATATTTTTTTAAAAAAATGTTTCAATGTTATAAAAGTTTGAATCCCTTTTGAATTAAATAACAACTCGATCGAGTATAATCTTTTTAATTCTTCAATCAACTGTTTAGGGAAAAGTGAATTCATTATTTCATTTTTTTCCTTTTCTAATAAAAATTTATTTTGTCCACTAATGCCCTCTTCATCTGTATTAACTAATTGCAAAGAATAGCCTTGATCCGTTGATTTGCCTGATAATACTCGTTTTAAGATGAATTCCCAATCACTAACTATTTTATTATTTTCATTGTATTTATTTCTTGAAAATAATTCCTTTCTAATAAAAATTGCTTGATGTTTAGGACAACTATGAAATAAATATTTGAATGATAGTTTTTTATGTGATAAATGAATTTTCTTTCGAGAGGTTAAATCAAAGTAGTCGAATAATATGAAATCAGATTTGAGAGTAGAGAAATCAATTTTTGATAATATTCCTTTTTCAAGATAATCACCACTATTCAGAAACAACAAATATTCTCCATTTGATTTTTCAATACCTTTGTTCATAGCATTATATATTCCCTGATCCGGTTCACTTATCCAATAATTTATTTTCTCGCTATTATCAGAAATAACATCCTTACTACCATCAATAGACCCGCCGTCAATAATAATATACTCGTAATTATTGAATGGTTGACTTATAACACTTTCTATCGTTCTTCGAAGACCTAATATGTTATTATAATTTATCGTTATTATTGTTAATTTCACGGATTAAAAAATGTTTTTATTAAAGAACATATTTGTTTTACATGAAAATCTTCCATATAAACAGAAATCGGTAGGCTTAGAGTTTCTTTATGCATTTTTAAAGCAATATGAAACTTTTTATCATTAAATAATTTCATATACCCGATTTGTTCTGAAGGAGGTATAGGATAGTGAATTTCTGTTCCAACACCGTTTTTAAGTAAGTGCTTTTTCAATTCATCTCTTCTATTTGTTCTGATATTAAAAATATGCCAAACATGTTCTTTACCAGCGGTTTTAGGGAGAATGACATCTTTTATTTCCGAAAGTAATTCAAAATAAATATTACTTAATTCTATTTTCTTTTCAATAACTTTTTGATAGTTAGTCAATTTTACACTCAAAAAAGCAGCCTGAATTTCATCAAGTCTGGAATTCCAACCAATGTACATATTAGAATATTTTTCATGACTTCCATAATTTCTAAGTGCCAATAATTTTTTGAAAATATCCTCATCCTTACATATTATTGCCCCGGCATCACCTAGTGCGCCCAAATTTTTAGTTGGATAAAAACTAAACGCTCCAATATCACCAAAGTTACCTGCTTTTACTCCATTTAATTCCGCAAAATGGCTTTGTGCACAATCCTCAATAACTTTGAGTTTTTTTTCTTTTGCAAATTTCATGATCTCAATCATGGGGCACATTCTTCCATACATATGAACCGGAAGTATTGCAACACAACTCGAATCATACTCTTTTAAAAGACCCTCTAAATCTATATTACAGGTTTCAATATTTGGCTCCACAAGGACAGGAGTTAACCCAGCTCTCACAATAGCCAGAATACTTGCAATGTAAGTATTAGACGGCACCAAAACCTTTGAGCCTTTTGGGAAGTCAAAAACGCTTAAACCTAATATTAAAGCATCAAGTCCAGAAGCAACCCCTATGCAAAATTTTGAATTATTAACCTTAGAAAAATCATTTTCAAATTTCTTGACATTATTACCTAGAATATACCACCCACTGGAGACAACTTCTTTTGATGATTCCAAAAGCAATGATAAATATGGTTCATTCACTTTTTTCAAATCCTCATATGGAATTTCAATATTTCTCATAGACATAATCTTCTGGATTAAAATATTCTGATGCCAAAACTAACAGAATAGAATTTTCAGAGAATGAATGCATCCAATGAAAATCTTCAGGTTGAATAATTAGACATTTATTAGGCTTATCTAGTTCAAAGTGTTCAACCGAATGACCATTATCATTGGAAATTACACATTTTCCTGAAATGGAAATTGCAGCTTGTATAGTTTTATGATGCCTATGATTTCCCCTAGTGGAATTATCAACATTTGAAATAAAAAAAACTCTTTTGATATCAAAAGGAAGAACTTTTTCGATAACAGTCAGATCTCCACGCGAATCGCTAAAAGTTGGAATCTCAATTAATTTAGGCATATATTTTATATATTAATTTTCTGAATATCTTAGGTGATTTAGATAAATCAATCCCAATTCTCATAATAGAATTGAAAAAATAAAAAGAACCACTTTCTATTAAACGAATTACTATTTTCTTGTTGTCAACGTACCTTATACCTTTATAACTTTCCAAATTATATGACTTTTCAACTAAAGAAATAGATTTCCAATAATCATAATACAGTAGTTTAGTTATTTTATTTTTATTTACAGAATATTGATTAAAACCATTAATTACAAAATTGTCAAGCACCCGAAAATGATGGAAATGAAAAAAAATAATTTCTTTTGACATTGATAAAAAATCGCCGTTTTTTTGAGATAACTTATAGTTATTTAAGTTCCATGGAGCAATTCCACCTACACAATCATCTATGACATAAACTGAATTTTCATATTCAATATCCCAATTATTGAGATAAAGCTGGTCTGCAAATCTATTGTTTTCAGTATCCAATTTGTCCGAGCACCAATTAAGACATTGCTTAGCCCAATTATTCAAACATAAATGTGCAATTTTGTCATTTTTGAAAATCTGAAAACTTACATTATAAATACCATATGGCAAAGATTCCAAATTTTCTTTTGAAAACTTGTGTGGTGTTATTACGATAGAATATTTATCAAGTTGATTAAAATACAATTTTGGAGAACTATAAAATTTAATATCAGCGTCTAAAGTACAAACATGATCTGTCTGAAATGTATTCAATATATATTTAGGAAGGAATGGGCTTAAAGTAAAATAATATTCAATTAACGACCTATTACTTTTAGCTATAGCTAATTCAGGATATTCATTTTCAATTTGATGGGTTGTAATAACCTTTACTTGGGGGAATTCATTGGGCCTTTCCTTGAAGAAAATCCTAGTTTGTTCATCAAGGCATAATATATAAAATTCAAAAAAAACGCAATTATTTTGCAATGAATTGATTAGAACAATTCCTCTTGACAAATAATTTATATCGAAAAATGTTGCGAAAATCATAATTTCATGCAAATGTTGAAAATAAATATACTTAAACTATGGTTTTTTAGCTTCAACTATTAACGAATCAGGTTTTAAAAGTATTTCATTTTCTGATTCAAAATTAAATTTATTCCAATTAGGGACATTACTCTTTTTACCATCGCAGATTTGAAATTGAATGAAGCCGTTATTCTCCAGTAGTCTTTTAATAGAATATCTATCGTACATCCATTGATGAATTTCACCACCCAACCGAAAAGACCCTATTTTTTCAGCATTATTAACTTCATTTTTAAAAATAACGTGCAGAATATTGCGAATAGACCTAACTAATTTCTTGACAATATTTTTTGAATAAATCGTTTTTTGTGTTAAAATATTTGAATTTCTTTTTAAATAGGTATTTCTTAATTCTTTGGCTTCAACACCTATTCTAGAGTAAATATATTCTTCATTTGGTATATTATCTTGAAATAAATAATCTGCCATTTCGCCCCCAGGTTTGTTCCTAACCGTTTGGTCAAATAATTCTAACATTATCCAATCATAATCGAAATTCGCATTAATCTCACCCCTAAGAGCACTCGACATTTTTTTCAAGTATTCTAAAACAATTCTTTCTAAATCAGGAACTGCTATTCGAATTATTCCACCCGGCTTTAAGACCCTATAGCATTCTCCCATAAAAAATTCACCATCTTTTTTAGAGAAATGCTCCAAAACATGTGAATGGTAAACAACATCAAAGCTTTCATCTTCAAACGGAATTCCTTTTAACAAATTATGACCGATAACCACATTATCAACTTCTTTAAAATCTACATTTGTCCATGAGGTGTCATATCTATGACCACAACCCAAATTTAAATATGTTTTCATAATTAATTTTTATTTTTTTCCAGTATAAAACCTTTCCAATATAGATTGGTAATTTCATCTACTCTATAGGTTTTTGGAGCACAATAACTCTCAAAACTTGTCAAAACTGAATAATTCTTTAATTTTTTTATAAAGTCACTTTCAACAAATACATGCATTGGATAGCTGGCATTATAAATGTTGTTTGGAACTGTTTGCTTAACAATTTGTTCTGTATTATTTTTATTAAATGATACGCTGTCAAGAATGATAAATTGAACCTGACTAAAATTAATCTTTCCAATTACGTCGTCTATATGTTCAATATATTGTAAAACATTGGAAGCAACAATAACATGAGGTGAAGTGTTACTTAAACACTCATCAAAAGAATAGTGAAATTTCAAAATATCATTTTCAAAATTAGCTTTCCCACAATCTACAAAATTGGATTGCTCCACTACGTCCCATGAGACTTTTAAATCATCAAGAAACAACTTATTTTGGAAATATGTACTGCCTAAACTACCACCAAAATCTAGTACATTCAAAGCACCTTTATTTCTTACTGCAACTTTTAATAGTCCACTTAATAAACCAAAACTATATTGAATTTCATCAAAAATCACTGAATCACGTTCGTAAACAGCTTCGCCATTCTTAACTTTTAACAATGCTTTTTTACACTTTTCAAGTATCTCGGGATTATCATATCCCGAACATAAATCTAAGGTCTCTTGCCAAGAAGAATTTAAATTTGTCCAAGCTCTAGGATGAACATTTAAACTTCTTTTTTTGAAAAAAAAACTTGTGATTTTTCTAAGTTTTTTTATTAGGTTACTTTTACTTAACAATTCGTTTAATTTCTTTTTTAATCTTAACAAATATTTTACTTATTATTCCTATTCGAATTCTATTTATCAGACTATTCAACTTCAAATTACCGTAGTAATTCCCTGTGTTTGAATAACCTCGTTTCATTGCCTTCAACACCTTTTTATTGATTACAAGATCACTTTCTAAGTTATTGATTTTAGTATTAGCCAAAGGAGGGGTTATATTCATGTTAGCATGTGTTGCATGAATAGAGGCAATGTGATTGGTCAACGAAGGGTTAGGATAAATTGTCATTAAATCATTCAAAACACAAGTGGCCTGCCATCTAATTGCCCATGAATTAACTTTGTTATCAATTTGATCTTCAAGCATTCCTTGAAAATCATATGCCCCATTAGCGTTGAATTTAAACATTTTATTTTCATCCAATTTGAGCAGACGAAGTAATTCAATTGCATCAGGATTAAATAACACCCAACGATTTTTCCATGTGGCCCAGCCCCAACAATCAGGGATATGTAAAAAAAAAGTTTCCGGATATTTAGTCCCACAAGCAAAAAAATTGCATGCTCCTACTTGACCTACTTTTAAATTGTCACAATATTTAATTAAAGAATCATTCATAAAAGACAAAAAATATGGAGATAAAATCAAATCATCTTCTACTACAATAACTGATTCAAAATCATTAAGTATGGTTGAAACACCTGAAATAATTGAATTTGCCAACCCCAAGTTTTTGTCTTGCAAAGTAATTACTACTCTTTGGAATCTTTTTTCGTTTTTTACAATATTCCTTACCTCATTAATTTTCTCAACATTATTTATATCTGTAGTCTCTTTAACACCATCACAAAAAACGAAAAGGACACTGTCTTTAGCCTCTGCATTATTCGCCAAAGTCTCCAAGACCTTGGCCGTATGTTCTGGGCGATTATATGTAAAAAGTGCAATTGGGGCTAACATCCTAATAAAATGTATAGTTAGAAGTGTGTATTGTCAACTAAAATAAGATTGGTTTGACAATGCGCATTATATAATTTACTTTTTATTCAAAAACACATCGCTAGACTTCATGCTTAACCGTCTATTTTCATTAATCTTCCTTGGTAATTTAAGGATAACAAAAACCTTTACAATTAGTATGTAAATATTCAAGGATATTGATTTTAGATCAAATAGAATTAAATTTACTTTATTCCCATCAATATTAGGATTTGAAAGGTTGGTCAAGACAGTCATATATAACTGAGATTTTAAAGATTCATATTTACTTTTTGGTCTGTTTAGACGATCATGAATTATTCTACTTTCTAAACAAACCCCTATTTTCAAGCTATGAAACATTAGCCTTTGGCAAAAATTTACGTCTTCACCATAGTGAAAGAAAGTTGGACTGAATCCTCCCATTTTTTGAAACACTTTAATATCACAAAACCAAGCTGCAGCAGGAATAAATTCTACTTTTATTGGTTTATTTTTTCCTTCACCTAAAATTAAACTTTCTAAAACGAATTCATTTTTAATTCCATAAATGAAGCCTTTATCAAGATTCTCACCGGTCGAATCAAGATGAATCGGAGATAATATTAAAAATTCAGGATTTGTTATCGCGCTTTTAAATAATGTAGATATTGTAATTTCAGACACATAAACATCTTGGTTTAACAGAAAAATATATTGGTACTGTCCTAATTCAAATATTTCACCAATACCACGGTTATTAGCAGCGCCAAAACCTATATTTTCCTCCAACTTAATTAAATTTACATCTGGGAATTGCCTTAATAAACTTAACGTATTGTCATTTGAATTATTGTCAACAACGAAAATATCTGTTTTTAATTGACTTGTCAATAAAGAATTCACACATCTTTCAATCCATTTTTCTCCATTAAAAGTAACAATAAGGGTCGCGATTCTAATCATTTTTTAAATAAAATTTTGCTAAATCATTTTTTAGTAAATCATGGGTATAATCCAACGAGAATTGATAAGCATTATTTCTTATCTCATTAATTTTAAATGTATTTCCAGACTCGATATCATCAATAAGATTTTCAACTTTATAAAACAACTCAAACACCTCATTATTCTTAACTACCATTGAATTTACATTGTTTATTAAGAAATCCCTTGGTCCAAATGCTTCATAACAAACATTAACTGCACCTGCGGCCATTGCCTCAGGAACTGAAGTATTGAATGCTTCAAATGAGTTTAAACTAATGAATAAACTAGCTTTTTTTAATAGACTTGCTGTTTCCAAATGACTAAAGCCTTTCAATTCTATTAATTGCCAATTTTTAATGCCGATTCTATTAAGTATTTTTGATTTGTTAATATTATTTATTTTACGTTCTATTAAACTTTTCAATAAATTATATTCTCTTATTTCAGTCTTAGGATATATTACTATCGTTTTACTCCTTTTGTCATTATTACTAAAAAAATATTCGCTAATGACAGGTCTTACATGTGTCATTGGAAGATTAACGTATTGATTCAGAGGTTTTTCCATATGTTTTAGGTAGTACATTACCTTTGTGAAACCTAACTTTATGTAATCTTCATCTGAATTGAAATTATAAAAAAGAAGCGAGGTATTCTGAACAAAAAGAATTTTTTCACAATCAAAATTGTAAAATCTCGCCTTAAAAGCAAAAACCTCGGGGAAAACAATTATATCATTTTTCGCAACATCTATATCGGATATGTAAGTCACATTGACTTTTAAATTTAACCAAGTTAATTTGAAGCCTGAGTTTTCGTGAACAACAAAAGCTTCTAAACCAATATCCATTAAGGCACGAACATGGTGATAAATTATACCAATTCCCATACTTGGTTTATCATTATCTGGAACTAAATAGTATATTTTCATTTTTGAATTATTGGTAAAGTAATAAATCCATGTTGGGGACCGTAATTGTGATTTTTCCAAAAGATATCATTGGCATTAACTAAACCATGAATTATGATATTTCCATGATTTTCAATGTAAGAATCCGAAATAAATTCACCGTTCTGTTCAATTCTCCAATAAGTTGAGATTGAATAAGTCCCGTTCCTTAAAGAAATCTCTGGAAGTTCAAATAGGTATTCTCCTTTTGATTTATTTAATTTTATATCTATATTTTGAAATTGATTGCCAAAACAAAATAGACTTTTTCCATATGAATCACGAACTTCAAAATTAAAAATCAAAGTTGTGTTTTCTTTTAAGCAATTTACATTAAATCCTACCAGTAGTCTTTCTGATTCATAAATAATGATTTCAGAATTAGTTTTAAATGTTAAATTTTCAATTGAAAATACTTCATTTTGAATATTTTCAAAATTGGATTTGATTGTTGAAATAGCTAGATAATCTCTTACCAATTTTTCTGTTTGATCAATTTTATCAAAAAATCCATTTTTCAAAAGAATTGAGTTTTCACATAAATCTCTAATTGCATCCATATTATGACTAACAAACAACACTGTCCTCCCCTCACCCTTGCTCACTTCTCCCATTTTACCTAAGCACTTCTTCTGAAACTCTGCATCACCAACGGCCAGTACTTCGTCAACGATTAAAATTTCAGATTCTAGATGTGCTGCCACAGCAAAGGCTAAGCGTACGTACATACCCGAAGAATAACGCTTAACAGGTGTGTCTACGTATCGTCCCACACCAGAGAAGTCAATAATTTCATCAAGTTTACGATCAATTTCACGTTTGCGCATACCGAGAATGGCACCGTTTAAGTAGATGTTTTCACGGCCGGTAAGTTCTGGATGAAAACCAGTTCCTACTTCGAGTAATGAAGCAACACGGCCTTTGATGTTGATTTTTCCCGTGGTTGGTCTGGTGACACGTGAAAGTATTTTTAATAAGGTACTTTTACCGGCTCCATTTCGACCAATGATCCCTACCGCGTCTCCTTGGTTGATTTCGAAGTTGATGTCTTGTAGGCTGTAAACAATGTCGCTTGAGCCCTTATTTGCTCGATCGTTTGTTTCACCGATTTTGAGAAAAGGGTCTTCTTGTTTTAATATGTGTGTCTTGAACCATCGCTCCATGTCTCGGGAGATGGTTCCTGTTCCAATTTCACCAAGGCGGTAGATTTTGGAAAGGTTTTCGACTTTGATTGCACTACTCATGGATTACATTTTAAATAAAAGAAGATTTTTAGACTTTTCTTCTATTTGTATTGGGTTTTTGATGTGATCTGAAATTGTTTCAATCCAACTTGACCGATTAAAACTATCGTCTATTACTGAAGCAACATTTTCATTTAATAATTCACTTGCACCGCAATGTTTAGAGGTAATAATTGGAATATTCATTGAAGTTGCTTCATTAATAATCATTCCAAATGAATCATAATGAGTTGGAGCAACTAAAACATGAATTTCTTTTTTTAAATAATCTGATAATTCAAATGTGCTCAGCTTTCCAAGATAAATTACATTGGGAGTGTTTTTTATTTTTTTAAGGATTCTAGAATCATTGCAAGGTCCGATTAAAACTAATTTATGTTTAATCTCAACAAATTCACTTTGAATTATTTGCCAAATATCAAGTAACATTAGCACTCCTTTTTCGATTACAAGACTACCTATAAAACAGAAGTTGATCTGGGAAATTACGGATTTTACCTCGTTTGATTTTTCAAATTTCGATGGAATTTTATATTTTAAATATTTTGCATTCATATTATCCAAATGAAATTGTTCAATATGAAAATCCGAATAACCTACAATAACATTTGCGTTTTTTACTTCTGATTGCATTTTCTCAAACCATTCATTTTTTTTATCATTAATTTGAAGATTCGAATTATAAAATTCATTAATAAATACGTTTTTCTGCAAAACATAGTTAATATAGCAACCTCGAGACTCTAAGTATTTTTCGGAATTTAAAAAGCATTTGAAAACCTTATCCGCAGCAGTATCAAAACCGTAAACTATTTGATAATTGTTTTTTTTAAATGATTTTAATGAATAATTTTCTTGAATCCAACGAAGTGTATTATAATACTTAAATTCTTTCTTTTCTTTAAGTCGATGAGTCACTAAATAATAAACAACAACAAAAATATTAGGATAAAAAAGCTTAATGTCGTGTAAAGTATTAATTTTCACAAGTTCTAAGTTTCTTTTTCGCTCCCTAATCTGCTTTACGAAAAAACTTAAAATAAAAATTAATGAATTATTGATATTATAAGGCATTAATAAATCTATTTCGGAGTAATTTGGCAAAACTTTTACCCTTAAAAAATTCAAGCAGGGTAATGAATAATCCGGAACCAACGCAAAGACCCTAACTCGTTTCATACCGTATCAACAAAAGTTTTTTCTGTTTTATTAAATATAATCACACCCAACACGAGTGACACGAGTGTAAATGCTACTGAGTATCCAAACGAAGAAAGTGTCATCTCCCCTTGTCCTAAAAACCCAAAACGAAAGGCCTCAATGATTCCAGTCATCGGATTGAGTTCAATGAGCCATTTGTATTTCGCTGGGGCGGCGCTGAGTGGGTAGATGACGGTTGTGGCGTACATCATGAGTTGCACTCCAAAGGTGATCAAGAAAGCCAAGTCGCGGTATTTGGTGGTCATCGCGGTGATGATGAGTCCGAGTCCGAGTCCGAGCAGTGCCATCATTAAAACGAGAACTGGGAAAAGCAATACATACACATTCATGTGGAAGTCCGCACCCGTAAACGCATAATAGCCGATCATGATAAAGAATAAAATCATCTGCACCGCAAAACGCACGAGGTTACTCACCACAATGCTCAAAGGCATAATCAAACGTGGGAAGTAAACTTTTCCAAAAATATTGGCATTGTCGCGGAATACCGTAGATGTCTTGGTCAAACACTCCGCAAAATAATTCCACGCTGTAATTCCAGCCATGTAGAACAGGGGCTGAGGTAAACCATCAGTACTCAAACCAGCCAAGTTTCCGAAAATAAAAGTAAAAATAATTGTGGTGAATAAAGGTTGTATGAAGAACCACAAAGGTCCGAGGATGGTCTGCTTATAGAACGATACAAAATCTCGTTTTACAAGCAACCAAAGTAGATCCCTATAACGCCAAACATCTTTGAGGTGTAATTCAAACAGGGAATTCTGCGGTTCAATGACCAAATCCCATTCAGCATTCTCTTCCAATACTTCTTTACTCATCTATCTTTTTTGGGTATTAATACACATTCTTGTTCTTGGATTTCTTCCCACGCAACTTTTTCAAATCAGCCAAAGGAGCCAATAGCGGTGAAAGTAATAAACTCAACACTTTCAATATCACATGGGGCTTTTTCTGGGTTTCACCATAATAGCCATAACCGTAACCATAGCTTCCATAGCCATAGCCATAGCCATAGCCATAGCCATAGCCATAGCCATAGCCATAGCCATAGCCCTTGGCCTGTTGGTTCAATCCGTTGAAAACCAATGCCATTCGGCCAAATTTGCCACTTTCGTATAAGGGATTTAGCAAGTTGGATAAAGCCATTTTAGGCGTGTGATCTTGCCTACAAACAAACAAACTTACATCTACCAAAGGAGATAGCAATTGTGCATCCGTTACCAATCCAATGGGCGGGCAGTCAATCACCACCCTATCAAATTTCTCTATCAACAAATCCAACAAATCGGCATACCGAGTACTTCCCATAATCAATTCCGCCGGGTTGGGAGGAATGGGACCTGAAGGTATCACCCACAAATTGCTCATGCCCGTTTCAAACATCACCTCATCCAAGGTGGCGTTGCCACTCAAAAAATTGCTCAAACCAATCCTTTTTCCAATGGCAAAGTGCTTGGCCACATTGGGTTTGCGCAAATCACTCTCTATCAATACCGTGGTTTGACCAGTCAAGGAATAGCTAATCGCCAAATTGGTTGATATAAAACTTTTTCCTTCCCCAGGTACCGAACTACTTACCAAAATTCTGCTTTTGTTTGGAACGGCGGTGGGAAAATAACTCAAATTGGTTCTCAAACTTCTAAACTGCTCTGCAATCAAAGTCCGGTTGCCATCTTTCATCACCAAGGGTGATTCAGAATCCACCTGCACAATTTCATCCAATACAGGGATTTGCGTGGCTCGTTCAATTTCTGAGCGGTATTGCAATTTATAATTGAAAAACTGTCTCAAAAACAAAATCAACGCCACCAAACTAATACCAAAGAATAAGGAAAGACCGTAGGTTCTGCCCACATTGGGACTCACCGGTGAATAATTGGCTGATGCAGCCTGTAATACCTGCACATCACCCAAGGTGGCTGAATACTGTATCGCTGCTTCCTCTCGCTTTTCAAGCAAGAAGGTATATAATCCATTCTTTACTACTTGCTGCCGGGTAATGTTCAATAACTTGCGCTCTTTACTAGGAATGTCGCGCATCAAATCGGCGTATTTACCGGCCTTGGTATTGTATTCCCTGCGCAAAGATTGTAAGTTCTTTCTTACGTTTTGGATGCTCTCAAACAGGCTTTCCTTCATGGTTTGGATCTCCTGCTTAGCGGTGATAACCAAATCACTTTTATCCCCATTACGTGCTTTGATTTCTTGAAGTTTTAGCTCCGCTTCATACAACTTGGTTAATAAGCTGCTGGTATACCCCCCATCGGGCAACCCAATCAAACTGGGTACCATACCGGGGTTTTTGCCTCTGCCAATCACGTATCGCTCCAAATCAGCTAACAAGATCAATTGCAAATCCAACTGGGCCAACATCTTATCGCTCTCGGCCACATTTTCCATAAATAAGGCAGATTCTGCAGAAATATCAGCTATGCCATTGCTGCGCTTGAAAGCCTCTATGCTGCCTTCAACCGAATCCAAATCTCCGCTTAACACACGCAAACGCTCATCCACAAACTGTATGGTGTTTCGGGCCTGCATCAATTTCTCATCCATGCTCACACTCTTGTAGGCCTGCATCATGGCATCTAACATTTTAACCCCTTTTTGTGGTATGTTGGTGGTTAAACTCAAGTTGATGATGCTGGATCCTTTGTCGGCTGGTTTTGCAGTAAATCCACCGGCATTCACGCCGGCGGCTGTAACTATGGAATAAATAGATAGAGTATATTTTATTTTGGCATTACCGCAGGCTTTGGGATTGCCGCATTGTAAAACCACCGCATTGCCCCCCAAATTGATGGGTTGGTTGAAGGGATAAACTGTTCCGTTGACTTTCAATCCACGTCCTTGGGCATCGCAAGTAAAATCGGCTTTAAAATCCACAGCTGAATCGGGCTGTAACAATACTACTTCAAATGGCAAATTCTGGTAACTTTCCAAGGAAGATACCTTACCGTGAGATTCTATGCGCACTTGCAATTTGGCCAATTTGGCCGCCAACATTTTGATTTTGTTGGATTGGAGTACGTAGAGTTTGTCGTTGATGTTGTTGCTGGACTGCCCACCCCCTTGTCCGCCCACCAATTTCTCTACCATTGTATTGATCCCTTCCTTTTCGGCTTTGATCATCATGGTGGCATTCACTTGGTATTGGGGCACCTGATAGCGCAGATACACAAAAGCCATAAACATGGCCAACATGGCGCTCAAGATGAAATAAGGCCAGTAGGGCAAATAATCCTTGAACAGGATTTCCTTGATGGGGATGATTTCTGGCTTGAGGTCTTTTTCGTTGTTCTCCATCTTATTTCACTAGGCTGTTAACAAAAAGCACCAAGATGCTAAGGGTTGAGGTAATGCTGGTCACCAAGGAAATTACGGCCACGTTTGATTCAACAAATTTGAGTTTGTTCGGTTCCACGTATACAATGTCGTTGGGCTGCAAGTAATACACTGGACTGTTAAAAATTTCCTTGTTAGTAAAATCCACATGGATCACTTGTCGTACGCTATCAATTTGTCTGATGATCAAAATATTGTCTTTGCGGTCTGTCCATTGGATACCGCCCACCATACCCAAAAACTGCAGGATGTTGGTTTTTTGGTTCATGATCACCACGGTTTGCGCGTGGGTTGTTGTCATGAAGGTCACACGAAAGTTCAGCATCCTCACATTCACAATGGGATCTTTGATCCAAGGGGTGAGTCGGTTTTGTAATGTATCTCTCAACTGCTCATGGGTGTACCCTAGTATGTTGATGGTACCCAATTTCGGAAACTCTATGGTACCTTCTTCATTCACAATGTAACCAATCATGCCGCCACCTTGTCCACCTTGCTGCATCATCATTTGTGCACCTTGTCCGCCACCCATAGGCGCATTGAAATAGGCCGTGGATTCATTGTCCAAGCCATATACCATGATACTGAGCTGATCACCCCGCTGAATGATGGGCTTGGGTTGCTGCATACTAGCAATGTAGGTGGTATCCTTGAGTCCTTGAAACAGGATTTGGTTTTTGTAGCGGTAACAACCGCTGAGGGCAAATGCCAAGAAGATCAAAGTGGCCGCAACAAATCGCTGGCTTAGTTTGATCCACTGGTTTTGAGAGTTTTTGTTGTTTTTCAGCATGTTACTGATTTTTTCGCAAATCTACGATGAAACTTTTACAATCTGCCATCCACCCATGTGTGTGGCAAAACCGCTTTTACATCGTAAAGAACGGCTTCGGGCAGCATGAACTGCCTGACATCCATTTCTAAAAATTCTTTGTGGCTTACTGCGAGGATCACCGCGGCGTATTTATTAGGATTGGCTGTGCTTGTGGATTGGAGATTCGTCCAAGAGCTCATCGCCAATTGGTATTCATCTTCAACTTCTTCAGGTTGGGCATGTGGATCTACCACATGCACATCCACACCGTATGATTGCAGTTCGTGCACCACATCTATCACTTTGGAGTTGCGCAAATCCGGGCAATTTTCTTTGAAAGTGATCCCCAAAACCAGGGCTTTGGCACTTTTCACGGTTTGGTTTTTGGCAATCATCAACTTCACCACTTTGGAGGCAATGAAAGCACCCATGTTGTCGTTGATTCTACGCCCACTGTGAATCACCTCAGGGAAATACCCCACGCTCTCGGCTTTGCTAGTAAGGTAATATGGATCCACTGAAATGCAATGTCCACCCACCAAACCCGGTTTGAAGGGCAAGAAATTGAACTTGGTCCCGGCAGCTTCCAACACTTGGGTAGTATCGAGATTGAGTCGGTCGAAAATGAGGGCCAATTCGTTTACGAAGGAAATGTTGAGGTCGCGCTGGCAATTTTCAATCACTTTGGCGGCTTCGGCCACTTTGATGCTGGGTGCTTTGTAAGTGCCGGCCACAATGATGCTGGCATAAAGCTGATCCACAAATTCTGCGGTGGGCGCATCACTGCCGCTGGTGATTTTTCTTATTTTTGTGAGGGTACGTTCTTTGTCGCCCGGCACAATCCGCTCTGGGCTATACCCACAAAAAAAGTCTTGGTTGTATGTAAGGCCACTGCCTTGTTCGAGCAAAGGGACACAATCTTCCTCTGTGCAACCGGGGTACACGGTGCTTTCATAAATCACCACATCCCCTTTTTTCAAAACTTCGGACAACATCTTGCTCGCGCCTTTGAGCGGAGACAAATCTGGATTTTTGTTGGCATCAATGGGTGTCGGTACGGTTACGATGTATACGTTGGTATCGGCAATGTCGTTCAGCGCTGAAGAAAACTTGAGCTGAGCACTGTTTTGAAGTTGCTCGGCCGTCATTTCTTGGGTGAGGTCTATGCCTTGAGATAGTTGCTCTATTCGTGTGGTGTTGATATCAAATCCCAAGGTGGGATACAACTTGCCAAATTCTACCGCTAAGGGAAGGCCTACATAACCTTGACCGATGACAGCAATTTTTGTTTTTGTAAGGGAAAAATTCAATTGAAAAACAATTTTGGGATTGAAGTGTTTTTAAAGCTTCGCCCTTTCAGTCACATGGGGCAACTTAGGGCACGCAATAGAAATACAAACTTTGCGAAGCCACAAAAATAGCGAAATCCCTATGGGTTTGTTGCGATTTTCACAAAGGAAAACCACCTCTTTGTGAATTATGCAAATGTTAAGAAAAACTTACGGATTCGGGAACAAATAGAGATTCAAGTATTTCGCCTTTGTTGCGCTGATAGAATTATCAATTTTTAGTTCTGTCCACGGTTATAAGAAAGGTTTCAGCGCTTATGTAAAAAGTGCCCTGTAGGAATTTTGAGCTGCCGCACTGCTGTAATAATTTTGTGCTATTTTCAAACTATTTTCACAGATTGCCGAATACTCGTCCACGGTCAATGCCTTAAGCTTTGTAATTGCTGTATTTATTGAATCTACAGTCAAATCTGTTGTGAATCCACATTCATTTTTACTCAAATCACCCCAAGGCGTGTTCAAACCAATGATTGCAGGTCTTCCAACGCTAAAACACTCATAAATGGCATGTCCAAAATTCTCCCCCTTACTCGGCAAAATCAAAGCATGCGATTTTTCGAATATGGATTGTGTTTTATTGGGCTCAACGGGACCATGGTAAATACATTTCACGTTCAACGGTAGATCATGGATGATGGATTTACATGTCTCCCAATAGAGCAAATCTTTAACAGGGCCGTAAATATCAAATTGTATTTCTAAATCAGATATTTTCAATGATTCTAAAATCAAATGTAAGTTCTTTTTTTCAGTAATCAGAGACAAGAAAACCACTTTGAGCGGTTGTGTTGGATGCCATTCAATGGCGTTTAACTGTTGATAAGGCCTCTTGGGAATATTGGGCGCAATCACAATATCAGATTCATCACCCATTTGCGCTTTTACATCCTGTAATTCCTGTTCATCCGTTGCATGCCAACGAATATTTTTGAGAACCTGGAATGTTTTGAGAACCGTAAGATAAAGCCCCTTTTTTCCGGAACGTATCTCCAAAGCACCAGACTGCAACATGCCTCTGGGAGCAATCACAACTTTCACATTTCTTTGAAAAATCCGCAGATAAATGAGTGGTATTAAAAAGAAAAAAGGAGAGTAAATTCCATTGAAATAGACGTATTCAATGGCTTTCCAGTCAACTTTATTTAATACTTTTAAAACTTGATGCTTGGAAATGTGTGTTACACCAGGATATTCCAAAACTCCATCCAATTTCTCTCCCCCCAAATCTTCATTCGACGCAATCACCTGAAATTGATTTTGTGCACCAAAGCTATCAAACAAATTTTTCAGTGATTGTATGATTCCCCCACCCTTGTATGCGGGATAGAAGTAATCACAAAATATGAGTATTTTTTTGTTCGACAATTGCATATTGATTTCGCATCAAAATTACATCTCGCCACTGCGGTTTGCATCAGACCCCACAAAGTTTTTGCGCTCGCTCAGAAATTATCCTTTTCGCATCCCATCCACCGTATTTCACACAAAATTGTTTCACTTCACAAAAATTTGCTCGTTTTGAAACATACAATGGTCGGTTTCCATCGTCTGAAATTAATCCTATCGCAGAAACGCGATGGATTATTTGTAACTTTGTACCTTTATAAAAAATCCCTTCCCCATTGAAGACCCTCACCAAACTACGCACCCTATTGAAAGCCAATTTTTTATGGCTGTTGTTGGGCATATCTATGGCGGTGGGTGTTAGTGGACTTCTGGAATCGCAGTTCGAAAACGAGATCCTCAGCAACATCGCCCAGAAGGTGAAAGACAAAACCCAGGGACTGTCCGAAGAGGATCAAATTGATTCCACCATCGCACTCTGTCATTATTTGCAGGTACGCCGGTCCGAAATCCTTGGCGGCGGCACCTACCATTCTTTCAAGGCCACCAATTTCAAGAGTTCCCTGCAGAGTTTTTACATCGGCACGGGCGCTTGCGGCTATTACAGTTTGTTTGCGGCGCGGGTATTTCAGCAGCTGGGATATCAACCCAAAATCGTTCAGCAACGCGTGAATGATCGCTGGGGTGCGCACATCACAGTGGCATTGCCTTTAAAGAGTGGTAAAAAAATGATCCTGGTGGACCCTTTGTTCAAACACACCTTCCGTGATGCCCAAAATCATTTAAGTACACTTCACGATGTTAGGGCTCGTTGGGCCACTTACTATTCCAAGCATACGCCCGCCAATTACAACCCGAATTACAACTATCAACAGGGATGGCGCCACACCAACTGGGACAAATTAGGCGTTGTGAGTCGGTCCGCTTATAAAATATTGACCTTCGTGATCGGCAAAGATCGCACCGATGCCTTGAGTTTGCGGATGTGGATCATTGATGCCTACAGGGTACAATCGGTGCTTGCACTATTGTTTTCGGCATTGTGTATTGGGTTGATTGCCTTCGATTGGAAGCGCTCAAAGAGCTGAACAGCATTATAAAAACCTTTTTAGAAGCCAATGATTTTCAACTCGGCTTTTTATCATTCACCTGTAAAAATTTCTTGTGATTTTGATCGGAATCAACTGATGTGAAGATCAA
>JACCDH010743699.1_pt1 | contig 30603 bp, 31 predicted proteins | sample 7442481 | NCBI WGS metagenome assembly JACCDH01 (sample SAMN15323433, study PRJNA562643) | freshwater metagenome | isolation source: river surface water | place: USA:Blue River Watershed | collected 2017-08-15
AAACGATTTTTAAAAACGGATAATTTGCCCCAACTTGCATTTCTGAATTCTCTGTTTTCGTACTTTTGATTATTTTAATTATTTCAATTATTACGATTTTTTATAATATTTTAATTCTTTTGATTATTTATTTTATTAATATATTAAACATTTTATATTTAAATTTGATTACTGTAAATAGTAGTATAATATATATTTAAACTATTAAAAATAAAAAAATACCTAAAAGTACGAAAAATAATATTTATTTTTTAAAAAAAATACCTAAAAGTACGAAAAATAATATTTATTTTAAAAAAAAACACCTAAAAGTACGAATTTAATATTTATTTTTTTATTCATTTTTAAATAAATATATATTTAAAAAATAGTAAAATATGTTTTCTTCTTATCTAACCAAAACCAAAAGTAAAAGTAAAAAAGAAGATCAAAATATAATATATTTAAAAAAAAATAATATTATTATTTATTATCACAAAATATTTAAATATCCTCTAATGGTAATAGAATTATTTAATGATGCTCCTTCCAACTGTGGTATAAAACGATCCAATATGGGAGAACCTTTTAAACCTGATGATGAAATACCTTTTGAATATCAACATTCCATTCAAGATTATATTGAATGTAGTAAAAAGGGATATTCTTATGGACATAATGCTGCTGCGTTTATTCATAAAGATAGTGTTGAAAATTATAAATCAACTTATTTATTTAGTAATATTTGTCCACAAGAGGTTGTTTTTAACTCCGGATTATGGTTATTATTTGAAGGAATTAGTGAAAATATTTTAAATAAATATAAAAATGGTATGATTATGAATGGATCTATACCTGGTAAAACAAAGATTTTTAATAACGTTCAAATGAATATTCCTTCTTATATGTATAAAATCATACTTTATAAAAAAGATGATGATAAAACCTATTATTTATGTTTTGTTGCTAAAAATAAACCTTATTATATTGATCAAGATATCGTAAAATATAAAAATAAACCTTATTCTTTATCTCAATATACAATGAATTTAGATATGTTTCAAAAAAAGTTTGGTTTAACTTTACTTTCTAAAAATAATACTTTCGAAAAGAGTAATGAAGATTTTATTGTAGCAAATAGTAGTCGAATAGGACAAATGAAAAACGCCTCTTTATACGGACATATTATTTATTCTAAATCATTACAAGAGTTAAAAAGAGTTGCTCCAGATTTTGATAAACTTCCGGATTTTCATAAAATTTATTATCAATACAAAATTGAAGAGTTTTCTAAACACCCAAATCAAGAAAAAATGAACTCCATTATCCAACAATCCATGAGCAATCCAATCTTTTGAATTTATTAACAAATTATTATTTATTAACAAATTATTATTTATTAACAAATTATTTTATAAAAAATAATAAAAGTTATCATCTTAAAGGAGTTTGAACATAATAAAGTAGGATTTCATACAGCAATCTTTAAAATAATAAATTATGCTAATTTAAATTTTTAACGAAATCCGACCTTTCCCTTCTCGCAAAAAAATAAAAATAAAAATAAAAATAAAAATAAAAATAAAAATAAAAATAAAAATAAAAATAAAAATAAACTTTTTATAAATAATTATATAAAATTGAGAAGTCTATGAATGAATAATACTAGAACGTCTTAACAACAAATACCAGTTACCTTATTATATAAGAAAGTAGAAATACATATTCTATATCATGAGTAGGTATTATGTGTTATACAGTTTGATCCGTTACCTTTCTAGGGGATAACGTTGAATAAATTATAAATTTGTATTTTTTTCTTTTGTATAACTTTATAAAAAGTAGGATTTCATACAGCAATATTCCAAACACTTATTAATTAAAAATATTGTGAAATCCGTGGGAAAAACCATAAGAAGATCTTATGTTTTTTTTAAAAGTCTAATTTAGGTAAAATGTTATGACAAGTTTGAAGAGCACCTTCAATCCAAGCTTGATTTAATGAGTAATTTTCGCCAATGATAAAAATATTTTTAGTCGGATTTTCTAAAAATGCTGATATTTTTAAAGAATCTTTTTTAGGTTTCCACATTGCGATGCCTTCTTTCCAATAGCAAACTTTTGTATAAATTGGTTTTGGGATTTTTCGATTTAATGTGTGTTCCCAACTTTCTAAAATATGATTTATCAATTTTGATCTTCCGTATTTTTGATCATATTGATATAGATGATTTGCGTAAATACTATCGGTATAAGAGATCATAATAGACCCATTTTTTTTATCAAGAGGTATTAAATAACGATTATGACTATTTGTGGTTGTTTTAGATAAATCTTGAAACCAGGTGGAATCGTCACCGCGTTTAAAGATCATATAAATGCGACATAATGCTTTAGCATCAACGGCGTTTAAGAGTGATTTGTAAGGTTTTAAAATGGATTGTTTGAGTAAAGCGGCTTTTTGAATGGCAAAAACGACTTTTTTGGAAAGTATATTTTTTATTTTTTTATTTTTTTGATTTGTTACTTTACAAAGATATAATTCTGAATCTTTATCTTTACTTTTTGAAACGTTTAATATATGATGATTTTTATGAAGAGTAATAACACAATTTTGTGCTTTTGCCATCTTTTGAATCATAGTTATCATTTTTTGAATTAAATAGGATAAACCGCAAGAAAGAGAATAATATTTATACTTTTTATTTAAATCGGTACGAAACATATGAAGTGCGTTAAAAGCGTTCATAAATGCGATTTCTCCGGAATAACCGAAACTATCATATAAATATTCTAATTCTTGATTGGAAAGTAAGTGATATTTTTGGATGAGTTGTGGAAAAGAGTATTTGATAAGAGTAGAATATGAGAAACATTTACTTTTTTGGAGTACTTTTGAAATGTAAAAATAGGGTGATTTTTTAGAAATTTCCGCAAATATAGGTTTTTGATACTTTTCGGTAGATGGTATAAATTGAATTTCAGCACTACCAGATGTTAAATATTTATTTAAATGTAAGTCATAAATAAGTTGTTGAAAATGTTTGTGTTTATTTTCGCAAAAACGAGCGGCACCAGCTTCGAATTTGTAAGTATGATTTTGTATTTTTTTAAAAAAGGTAAAAATACGACCACCAAAATAATTATTTTTTTCATATAAAGAAATATTTAATTTTTTATGTTGATTTTCATTTTTCTTTAATATTTGATATAATAAATATAAACCAGATATACCACCTCCAACAATAACTAAATCTTTCATTTATATACTATTTATAAATAAGATATAAAAATAAATTATAAAAATAAATTGAATGTAAAGAAGTTTATATAAATAGAAAGTAGACGTGGTATAAAATTATGAAATATTACAAAATTATACAAAATTTATTAATTTTTTATGATTTATGTAATCATGGTAATACATATACCAATGATATTAAGTTTATAAATATTGAAAAAGAGATATATGAATTAAGTAAAAATACTTTATTATATGAGGATTATAATTATTTTTTAATGAATTTTGATACAATAAAAAATTATTATTTAGAAAAGGAAGATGAAATTCGTACTAATAATATAGTTTGTTCGTATAGTGTTGATGATGAAGATGATATTAAAGAATCTTGTTTAGAAGTGATTAATTATATGTATGAGTTATTTTTAGTACATCGAAATGTTTATATATTAGATTTATATAAAAAATATTTTTATTCATATATAGATAAAGATTTATTATGTAAAGAAATATAAAATATAAAAAAAAAAGTAAAAATGATTTTTAAAAATAGATGTAAGATGGAGAGATAAAGGAGAAGTAAAAAGTAAAAAGAAAATTTATTAAAATAAGTTATTTTAATAAAATGGATTTTAAAAAGTGCGGCATTTTTATTGATGGTGATAATTTTATGTATAATGGTGTAATTGAACTATTTGATCATATTAAAAGTTGGAATATGAAAGTACTTGTAAAACGTGTATACGGTGATTTTTCGGATATTGGAATGACAAATTGGAAAGATACATGTATGGAGCATAATCTTACGTCGATTCATTTATGGTCAAAGCACGGTAAAAATTCAGTAGACATGAAAATGACATGTGATATTCAAGAAATGTTATATAGTAATGATTATAATTTGGATGTATTTATATTGTGTACGGGAGATCGGGATTTTATTCCGATTATTGAGAAGATTCATTTAAAGAATAAGATTGTGATAGGGATGTCGACGAATTATTTTGGAACATCGGTGAATTTTCGGAATGAATGTGATCAATTTTATTATGTAAATCGTCGAAATAGTGAAATTGACGCATATAAAGAGAAGAAGAGTATAATGGAAAATAATACAAAAAAGGAATCGTTAAATAAGGTAATTATTAGTAAGAAGAAAAGTATGAATGATAAAAAAAAAATTGTAAAAAAGAAGAAGAGTAGTGAAAAGGAGGAGTGTTATAGTTTGAGTTCAGATGATTTTTCGATGGAATCATTTTTTGAACATACTTTTGATAAAAAAGATAAGATTTATGAAGTTTCAAAAACAAAAGTATGTAATGATCAACTCAAAAAGATTGAAGAAGAGATTAAAAAGAAAATTCATCTATTTTCATCAAAAAAAATAAAAGAAGAAGATCTAAATAAAGATGTAAATAAAGATATATTAGAAGGAGTTGAAGTAGAAAAAATGGATTATAACCAAGAAAAAGTAATTGAAGTAATCAATCCGATTCAAAAAGTAATTAATAAAGATGTGAATCCAACGTTTCAAGAAATAAAAAATATTGTGATCTCGTTGTTAAAGAAAACGAAAAATGGAATATTTATTTCGCAAATTAAGGATGAAATATTGAAATTATATCCGAAATTTAACGAAAAGTCGTATAATGTTAATTATACATTTTCAAAGTTTATTAAAGCGCTTGAACCTCAAGTAAAAACACGTAGTACTAAAGTAGGTGTGTTATATGCTTATGTATAATAAAAATAAAAAAAATAAAAAAATATATAAACTTTTTTTTTTAATAAAAAATAAAAATAATTTTTTATATCATACATAAAATAGTAAATCTATTTTATTTATAAATGCCACATACTGTAAAACGAATAAGTTATGAATTAGCAAATGAACGTTGTGCGGTATGTTCAGAAGGTAGTATATTAAAAGGTGGAAAAGTTGTTAAAAAGAAAGAATCTTATACATGTTATTCATTAAAATCATTACAAAAGATTGCGAAAGCAATGAATGAAGAGCGAAAGTATGAAAGTAATTATAAGAAGATCAAAGTGGAAGGTGTATCTAAATATGAATTATGGAAATCAATTCAAGAACATTTAAAACCATTTTGTAATGATGATGAAGAGTGTTGGAGACGTCAGGAGTTTATAAGAAAGTTAAAAGATATTGATATTCAGGCATATACATTTAAACCACAAATGCCGGAAGAGTGGAAGCAGAATAAAAATACATGGTTAAGTAATTTTGATATTGATTTAGTTTTAAAACAATATGAGCGAATTTATCCTGAATTTAAAACATTTAATTCAAGTCCTTCTGATTGCCCAGTATCTGTAGATTGTCCTTTATCAACAATGGATCCATTTAAATTGCGAAGCGAAGGAAAAACAAAGATAGGTATTGTATTTAATTTAGACAAAACAGGTCAATCAGGTAGTCATTGGGTAGCAACATTTATTGATTTAAAAAATAAGGAGAAGTCGTCGCAAAAAGATCCAGTAGAAATCAATTATTATGATAGTTATGGTGATCCCCCGATTCCATTAATTAAATTATTTTTAGTGCGTTTAGGTGAGAAGTTTTTATTAAAGGGTGAAAAAGTAAAAATATTATATAATGATAAACGTCATCAATATGGAAATAGTGAATGTGGAGTTTATTCAATGAATTTTATTTTGGAACGACTTCACGGAACACCGATGAAGAAGATATCGAAAACAAAGATTATGGATAAAGAGATGAATAATCTTAGAAGATTACTTTATTATGTTCGATAGAAACTATATTCTAAGAATTATTGTACCCCGAGCAATATTATAAAAATAATTTATTCAAGAATTGATACATTTTTTTATAACGTTGCTCGGGGAGATATTTTATATTATTTTATTTATTAACAAATTATTTATTTATTAACAAATTCAAAAGTGAATAAAAATAATCGAAAATAAAGATAGTAGATTATCAATTATGAATGATCAATGTTATGTATTGGAAAGATTAAAAGTGAAGAGTGGTATATTTGATGAAATTATAGATGCGTGTTATATTATTCATTTAACAGGAAGTAGTAGATTAAATAGTGTATTAAAACAAACATATGAGTTACCATTATGTAAAAATACAATGATATGTCATAATCGTGGATATAAAAAATGTAAGAAAACGTTAAAACGAAATAAATCAAATATTGATTTAGTTGATTGTAATATGTATATATTTAAAGACGCATTAAGAAATGGATATCAACAAATATGTATATTAGAGGATGATTTTATTTATGAAGATTCTTTATTTAATCCGCATCATCAAAAACAGATTGTAAGTTATTTAAATAAAGAAAAGTGTAAAAATAGTGATTATATTTATTCATTAGGATCATTACCATATTTACAATTTTTTTCATATAATAGTTTATATCATACAAATATATTTATTTCAACAGGGACTCATGCTACCATTTATTCAAAATCCGCAATGAATCATTTATATAAAAATCGTAAAAATATGGATGATATAGATGCGTATTTAAATATGTATTATTTTTATAAAAGATATGGATATAGTGTTCCATTAATTACGCAAACCTTTCCAGAAACAGAAAATAGTAAAAATTGGGGTGAATTTATGAATTTGAATATGTATAATTACATAAAGTATTTATTTTATTTATTTGATTTACATCAATCTACATATCATTATAAAACATTTTTTGTATGTAGTATTTTATTATTTACAATTATTTATTATTTTATAATCAAAAAGTGTAAAAAGTTATTTTTGAAGTAATTGAATAACTTCTTTTTTTTGAAGATCATCTAATTTTGGTAAATATTTAGAAATATCTTTATGTAATAATATGTCATTTCGAAAGTCTCGTGCGCTAATATTATATTTACATTTTTTTATTTGAATGACAATATTTTTTTTATACTTTTGTTGAATAAAATCAAAACGACTATTTTGTTCATCTTTACTACTTTTATATAAAAAATATTTATTTTGTTTATCTTTATTTAATTCCTTTTTTAAATATACATTACTATTGATCATGGGTGAAAAGAAGAATCCTATTTTTATTTCATAAGACACTTTTATTTTAGATAAATAGTATTCCCATATTTTTTTGGAAATAATTGGGTCAATGGATGGTGATTTTAATTTAATGGATTGAATATAAGTAAGAAGTTCACTTTTTGTAGAAAATGATTTGCCAAAATGTTTATTTAACTCTTCTTTGGAATAATCTTTGGCATTTTGAATTTTGTCATCTAAATAACGTGGATATTTGGATATAATAATCACAACTTTTTGTAATTTATCTTTTTTAATAGCATCTTGTATGAGTTGAAAATGTCCTTTGTGAGGTGGTTTAAAACTTCCTGGGAAAATACCAATATTCATATTTAATAATAGATCTATTATTAAATAATATTTTTGTTAAATAAAGAATATATAATATTTATGATTGATCAAAAATGGATTTTATATTTTCATTAGCAATAGATTGTAAATCATTATCATAAATAGATAATAATTTATCAAATGATCTAAATAAATGATTATAATATAGATCATAATTATGAAGTACATTAATTACTTTATCTACAATTTCTTGATAATCACAAATAATAATATGTTTTCGTAATAAATAGATATCATCATGGAGTGATTTTTCAGAAATAACAACCATTTTATTCATAATACAACGATTACATCGCATTTCTTCTAAAATTTGATAATCTTGATCATAGTGAACATTTATTAAAACTTTGTATTGAAAGAGTTTATTATCACGTGATCCGAGAAATCCAGAAATAATATCTACATTTATATTTTTACTCTTTAATTCTTCAATAATTTTATTTCTTCGAACAGATTGATGAGGATAAATCATACAAACGTCTTTTGTTTTCGGAATATTGCGAATTTCATTATAATGAACTTGATAAGGTAAATATATTTTTTTCAATTCATTTGCGATAATAAATAGATTTACTTCACTATAATCCATACGATAAATAGATGGATGATAGGAATGAATGATATGATTATAATTTTTCCGTGTTAATTGTTCAGTATTAAAGACGCATAATTTATATTTATGATCAATATAAAATTGAATATGATCGCAAATATTTTGAGGTATAAATTGCATAAAGATAAAGATTGGAATATGAGGATTTATATAATGATCTAAATATGATTTAATGGAATCTTTATCAAAAAATAAATATATTTCAACATCAAAAATGTTGTGAAATGTGTTAATATAATCTTCAAAGAAGGAAATAATTTTTCGATCACAAATAAAGATAATTTTATATTTTTGAGATTCAATCATTTCTAAAATATACTATTTTTAGAAATATTTTTTATAAAAAAGATAAACAAAAATAAAAAATAGATAAAATACTTAAAATAATTGATATTCATTCATATAAATGGTTTTAATCCAAATACCTAAATAATCAAATAAATGAATACGATGATTGGGTATTTGTGTTTGAATGATCATAATAATCACCCATTCAACCCATTCATAATCTCGTAAATTTAATATATAATAATCGATCTCTTTGGAAATAATTGCTGCGCGTATAGCAAAAATTCCGGTTAAACAATCATAATGATCTCGCTCACATATTTTTTGAGATGGATACATAAAAGCACCACTTCGAATAAAAGCATCATATTGATGATATTGATGATATAATATATTTAAAAAAGTACAATCAATACCAACACGATATCTTCCAGTTAATTTAACAACAATATCATTGGATGAAATGCGTTTATCTTGTTGAAGAATAAAGGCAAAATCAAGAAGTTCTTTTAAACCTTTATTTGGGGTATTTATTTGATTATGATTTGTATAAACTATTTTTATGGAAATATTATTATTTTGATTTTGATTTTCAAAATCATTTAAAAAAGTATGACGAAGTCCATTATTTTCAACAATAATGATATGAGATTCAATATTGAGATGATTATATTTTGGAATTTCTTGTAATAGAGTTTGAATGGAAGAAGTGTATTCTTCTTTTCGTATATCAAAATTGTGTTCAAGTAAAGATGTGGTAATAATAAAAAATATTTTAGGATGATTCATTTTTTATTTTATATTATTTATATATTTATAAAAAGTTTTTTAAGTTAAAAAAATAATGATAATATATAGAAATCATATAAAAAATAAAAATGAAACCGTCTCGTAGTAGATCTATAAATCTTTCTACAATAAGACCTCGAGTTTTATATGAAAATACATATTATACAATTGATCATTTTATGAGACGATCGTATAGAAGAATAAATGATTATAAAATATTATTTTTTGATGATAATCGAGATTATATAGATGATATGAAGGACGGATTTGAAGATTCAGGATTGGAAAGTATATCAAAAGCGTGTTTAGTTCCAATTCGAAGTAATACAATGGTAAAAGCAAAAGATTATATAAAATATTGTGAAACATACATGAATGAGCGTGAATTATCGAATACACAACTTTTATTTCATTATATTGGATTATATTATTTTTTAAATGAAGATCATTTTGCGGAAGGATTTAATAGACAATATATGGATCGTTTAATAGAATGGGCAAATTTACCACAAGGTGAAGGTGATAATCCTCGTGTAGTTATATTTGATTTTGATTATATCTTAAATCGAGCAAATAGTATATTTCCATTTGATTTATTATTTCCAACGATTATTACAAATCGTGGTGAAAAAGTAAATACATTTACTGAAACAGGTCATACGATTGAATATATACACAATTTAGTAAAAGACCATGTACCATTTATATATGATAAAATAAATGAACCTGGAACAGAATTCACAGATCATATTCGAAGCATATATACTGAAATTAAAAATGTAATTTTTACAATCAGACCAAGTTTATTGCTTGCTTATTATATATGTGGATCAAAAATGCGTTTTGAAAAAATGAAATTAATGTTTGAAACATTTGAAAGAAATCATATTCAATTTTATATATTAACAAATAATGTTGTAGGTCAATATTATACATCAATGATTGATATATTGCGTGAAATACATCCTTCTTTTACAATACGTGTAGATCCAAATACAGTATATGATAGTGTAAAACGTGAATTTCAAGGATTTAATATTAAATTACCGTATGATTATAAGAGTGAAAATGGAAATGTAATTATATCACGACGTATTAAAGGAAAATATATAGATTCAATTATAAATAAATATAAAACTCGAGCAAATTTATTTACAGATGGAAGTGAATATCGTGAATTAAATCGTGAAAATAATGAGAATCAATATGTTTCTAAATTTTCCAAATATCAATTTTTATCAGATTATTTTCCAGTAAAACGAGAAAAAACATTAGGAATTCAAAAGTTATCATTGTATAAAATGTATAGTGGAAGTCAAACGCTAGTACAAAATGAATTTGAAGGATTCAATGTTGTTACATTAGGTGGTAAAAAAAGTACAAAAACAAAATCTAAAAAAGTAAAATCTAAAAAATGAAATCTAAAAAATGAATATAAAGGTCATTTTTATATAAATAAGTATATTTATATAAAAGTAAAGATGATTCATTTTGCGTGGATTGTGAAAGATGGTTATTTAAAAGAGTGTATTCAACTTTTTGAAGATATCATTCAAAAGAATCTTTATTATGATAAAATGATTTTTTATTTTGAAAATAGTAATGATCAAAAAGAATTTATAACATTTCCACTTTATCAAATCAATCAAAATAAAATTGATTTATTTCATATAAATCAAAAAAAATATTTAAATAATAAAATGTTTATACATAGTACTGTTAAATATGGTTTTATTATGAATGAAATAGCACATATTTATAGTGGTATATGTACATATATTTTTGTTGAACATATCAATAAAAATAATAGTAGTATATTTATATCAAAATTAATAGAAAGTATACAAAAATGTATTGAAAATGGAATTTATATTAAAGGATCATATTCAAATACTCATTTTTATAATAAATTATTAGATGAAAATGAGAGTATTAGTGAAAATTCAGTATCAAAAACATATTATGCGCAATATGAAGATTATTTAAAAACAAAAGATTATTATGACATATTTATAATTTCATTTAATTATGAACATGTATGGATCAAAAAATTATTTTTTGAACTAAAATATATTTCATTAACACCTCATATTATTACATCTTATATAGACTTTTATTATTTATTAAATTTTTTATATTATAAATATATTCAAATGTATGCTAAAAGTTTAGCATAGTGTATGCTAAGAATTTAGCATAGTTATTTTTATAGAACTAATAATAAATTATTTGAGATTCGGTTTATATGAAACCAAATATTAATGGTTGGTTAAATTCGTCTCCTAAAGTTAAATTTTTAACATTTTTAGGGATAGCACTAATAGTAAGTGGTTGATTAAATCCTTCTCCTAAATCTAAATCTATAATGCTATTTGGAAAAATACCTTTAGTAATCGGTTGATTAAATTCCCATCCTAAATATAAATCTATAACACTATTTGGAATAACACCTTTAGTAATTGATTGATTAAATTTTCCTCCAAATCTTAAATGTGTAACACTATTTGGAATAACACCTTTAGTAATTGGTTGATTAAAATCCCATCCAAAACTTAAATGTGTAACACTATTTGGAATAACACCAACAGTAAGTGGGTAATTAAAATCTGATCCAAATCTTAAATGTGTAACACTATTTGGAATAGTACCTATATTAAGTGGTTGATTAAAACAATATCCAAACTCTAAATACGTTACACTTTTTGGAATAATACCTTTAGTAATTGGTTGATTAAAAAACATGCCAAAAATTAAATGTGTAATATTTTGCGGAATTTGATTTACGTTATCAGAAGTTACAATGAATTTAATCATCTTTAAAAAAGAAAAAATAATACAATTCTTTTATAATCAATTTTATAATATATAAATATTATAAAAAAAAATAAAAATCATTTTTTATAAATATAGTAACGTAAATATAAAAATAATTAAATTGGAGCATCATAATCAACCATCTCTTTGACTAAATCATCAAAAGTATATTCGGGTTTCCATCCCAGTTGTGTTCTTGCTTTTGTGGAATCACCCAATAACTCTTCTACTTCAGCAGGTCGGAAGTACTTTTCACTTACAAAAATAAGTTCGCGACCACTTTTTGCGTCATAACCAACTTCATGTAAACCTTCTCCTTTCCACTTAATATCAAAACCACGTAATGCGAATGTCTTTTCCACAAATTCCCGGACACTATGCATCTCATTTGTTGATAATATATAATCATCCGGAGACTCTTGTTGAAGCATTAACCACATACCACGAACGTAATCTTTCGCGTGACCCCAATCACGTTGAGAATCAAGATTACCTAATACAAGTTTATCTTCTTCGCCTCTAAGAATTTTCCCTAAACCAATACTAATTTTCCGCGTTACAAAATTATGAGCACGACGCATACTTTCATGATTAAAAAGTATTCCCGAACAAGCAAACATATTATATGATTCGCGATAATTTTTAGTAATCCAATGGGCATATAATTTTGCTACTCCATAAGGTGAACGCGGATAAAAAGGCGTACTTTCTTTTTGTGGAACTTCTTGTACTTTACCGAACATTTCTGAAGTGGATGCTTGATAAAAACGGATTTTATCACTATATCCGGAAGAACGAATTGTTTCAAGAATGCGAAGAGTACCGAGTGCGTCAACTTCACCTGTATATTCAGGCATTTCAAAAGAAACTTTTACGTGACTCATTGCTCCAAGATTATATATTTCAAGACGTTCTAAATCAGGATGTGCTAATTTAATTTCGTGAAGTAAATTCGTAATATTGGAAGAATCGGTTAAATCACCATATTTTAGATGTAAATTTGGATGATTAAAAATATGATCTATGCGTTCAGTATTAATGATAGAAGCACGACGGATCATACCATAAACAATGTAATTTTTTTCAAGAAGGAGTTCAGATAGATAACTCCCATCTTGACCTGTAATACCAGTAATAAATGCTATTTTTGTCATTTTATAAGAAACCTACGGAATAAGAAACCTACGGTTTCTTATCAACTTCCCTTTATATCAAAAATAAGGAACCTCTTTGGTTCCTTATGAACCTTCTGCTTTTTATAATTGAATTTGTTAATAAATAATTGAATTTGTTAATAAATAATTGAATTTGTAAAAAAAGAGGAGGGCCATTGGGAACCTTAGGTTCCCAATAGTGGTTTCCTTATTTTTTATACATATGATCATAAATAGAGTTTCTTTGACTATTATGTAAACCGGAAAAGGAAGGAGGAACCCAATTACTTTTTGTCTCTTCTTGAACGTTTTCAACTTCCATTCCTAATAAACGTGCTAAATTTGGATCTATATTTGCCATAATTCTACCTTCTATATCATCATCTTCATCTTCTTCTTCCTCTTCTTCATCTTCTTCCTCTTCTTCGTCTTCTTGCTCTTCTTGCTCTTCTTTTGTTTCTTCTTTTTCGTATAAATGGTTATTAAGAAGTTGAAGTTGATTTCTGATAGTATTTATTTGTAATTCGCTTTCTTTGAGATAAGTATGTAATTCATACTTTTTATCTTCTAATTGATTTAATAAATGTTCTAATTTATTTTTAAGAATAAATAATTTATTTTCTTGATTCATATTTTACTTCTTTAATATGAATAAATAAAAAAAATAAGTAAATAAACTTTATTTTTCAAAAATAAGTTTAAATTGGTTAATATTATTTGAATAATTTTCTTTGATCATACCATTTTTAATATTTTCTATTTTATCTTTATCTTCAATATATAATTTTATTTTTGAAATAAAATTGTCAACAGTATTTTGATCTAAAATATTAATTTTATTTTCAAAAATAATTTTATCAAAATAATAGTTTTCGTGATAAATATCATTACACTTTTCTGAAATACAAATTTTTTGATGATGTATACACTTACTAAATAATATATTATCATAATAAGCATTTACATCATCATAAATGCGTACAATGACTTTAGATTCATAAAAGAGTTCCTCATTATGATGATCATAAAGGTTAAAAGTGTATTTTTTATTATTTTTTGAGTTATATTCTTCAAATTTTTGGGCAAGTAAACGATAAATGATTGAAGATCGATTTCCGTGATTGATATAAAATAATATATGATTATGCTCTTTTGTTTTTGTTGGTTTCTCTCCATAATCACAAATCATTGGTAAATAATAAGTATAATTTTTAACTTCAGGAATATAATGTATTAAATTACTATATTTTAAATCAATAATGCGATATGCTTTGGAATATAATAGTATATTTTGTGGAAATATGAAAGACGAGTTATGTAAATCAAAAGTATTTACAAGTACAAAAATATTTGGTACTTTTGGAATAAAATTGTGTAATTCGCGATGATTTAATATAATATAAAGTGTATCAAAAGAAGGTAATATATTTGTGGTTGTAGTGAAAGTAATATTTTTATCAAAAGTATATGAAAAAAGTGTACGAAAGAAGGATATTAAAATGTGGAGTATATATTTGAGATGTGAATCATTTTCATAAAAATCATGGATAAAGAAGTGTATTTGTTGAATATTTTGTATGTGTTGATGTGTATAATTTTTTGTCCAAATGAGTTGTTTTTGTTTTTGTTGTTGTAAATATGTTATATTTTGTAGTTGGTGTTTATTTTGATAAACTCTTTTCATATTATAAAAATAAAAAAAAGATAAATATGTTATTTTAATAAAATATAATTTATAAAAAAAGTGTCCGAAAGGAATTAATTTCTTAATTAAAAGTATAGAGAAAAAAAAATAAAATGATGAAAATAACTACTTTTACTGTTGCTATTATTATTGGAATTGTACTTATCTATTTTGCTTATGATTATTTACGCAAATTAGAGGATTGTATGTGTGCTCAAGGAATGTTTCAAAGTGAAGATCGCAAAGCAGATATTACAAAGTTAAAGTATATTGAATTACTTTTATTAGTAATTGCTTTAGCAAACTTCCTTTTTGCGTTTAAAAATAAACTTTCACCTCTTCTTTCAACCATTTTCTTCTTCTTTATGCTCGCTATATATATTGTTTTTGTAATGAATGTTGTTAAATTATATAATAATATGCCGCCTGATTGCGAATGTGCTCTTCAATGGCCGCGATATTATATTTATATTCAATCAATATTAATGACATTAACATTAATTACATTTTTTGTGGCAATTTTTGTATTTGTATATGCTTCAAAAGTAATGAAAGGTAAAATCTTAAAAGGTCGTAAATAAATAAAAAAAGATATAAAAATAAAAATAGTAAAAAATAAATTCTAAATCTAAGATAGAAATTAAAAAATAAAAAATGGCAAAAGGAAAAATTTCAAAATCAGTATCTGGATCACCAGTAGGTAATGTAACTCGAACATTTATTACAATCGTTGTAGTTGCTCTTTTATATTATGTATATTTATATTTAACCAAATTAGAAAGTTGTATATGTGTACATGGTGGAGCAAGTGGTGAAAATAAAGCAGATTTACAAAAACTTCGTTATATTGAACTTTTATTTATAACTCTTAATGTAATTGGATTAGTATTATTATGGTGTTGTTCATATGATATTGGTCAATTAGTTTCAAAAGGTATTGGTAGTGTTATTTATTTAATTATTGTATTAGTTATTTATGTATATTTAGTAAGCAATGTATTAAAATTATATAAAAATATGCCAAATAATTGTGAATGTGCTGTACAATGGCCTCGTTATTTCTTATATATTCAAGGTTTTATTGCTTCAATATTATTATTTATTGTAGCATTTACAATTGTTGTAGGATTAATTGGTTTAATTATGATGTCAATGAAGAAGTAAAATAATAAAATATTTTTAATGTGTATAAAAAATATTATTTTAATATTGAATTAAAATAGTATATTATTATTTTTCGAGAAAAATAAAATGAATCATTTAGAACGAAATTCAATTACATATCATAATAAAATAAAAAAAGATATTCAAACACGTCATCTTTTAAAAGAGAAATATAATGAAAAATTAAAAAATCTAAAATTAAAGAATTGGCAAGGTTTAAATTATCATGAAGAGTTAAAAAAAAAAGAAGAATTGAAAAGAGAAGAATTAAAAAGAGAAGAATTAAAAAGAGAAGAATTAAAAAAAGAAGAATTCAAAAGAGAAGAATTGAAAAGAGAAGAATTTAAAAAACGAGATAAAAAGAGTAACGAAAACACAATGGTTACATATAATCCAAATCAAAATAAATCATTTGATCCAGTACATCAAAGAATGTTATATATCCAATATTTATTAAATACTTTTGAAATGTATCCAGAATTTGATATTCATTATTATCGTAATAATAACAATGATATTAAACATTTAAATAACTATGAATTAGTATATCATTGGAATCATTATGGTATAAAAGAGAAGCATAAGCGTATTTATAATCATGAAACATTTATAGAGTATAATCCAACATTTTATAAAGATTATCCAATCTATATATTTATGCATGTATGTAATTTACATAATGGTGTTCAAATATTTTATGATCAATTAAATTCAATAGTGGAATCGGGTTTATATGAAAAGTGTAAAAACATATTAGTATGTATTGTTGGTAAAAGTTTTAATATACCAAGTGATAAATATCCAAAACTTTTATTATTATATCAAGATGATAATCCGAAATATTATGAAGTAAAAACAATTAATTATATAAAATATATAGCAGAGCGTATAAGTCCAAATTCACGAATATTATATGTACATACAAAAGGTGTACGAAAAAATGGGGATGAAGTATGTGTTCGTAGTTGGAGAAAATTATTAGAGCATTGGATGGTAATGAATCATGATATATGTTTACAATATTTAATTAACTATGATAGTGTTGGATCAAATGTAATAAATATGTCACCATCATCGAGTATAGAAAATAAATATTTATATGCGGTAAATCCAAATCATTTTTTCCACTATTCTGGTAATTTTTGGTGGACTACATCAAAACATGTGAGTAAATTACCTTTATTAACACATAATCCAAATAAAGACGCAATATCAACACGTTGTCGTGCGGAAAATTGGATATTATCGGCGTTACCTCATATGAGGGGATTTGAGATATATTATAATAAGAGTTATGTACACCCATATAATACATTTTGTAATCCGCAATCGTATCATAAACCGTATATTGAGATATTTACGGGACGAAATAATTTTGAAATATTAAAGGATCAAGAATCTTGATTTGTAATATTTTCTGTTTCTATACTCTCTTTTTTAGTATATAATGTAGAAGATGGTGAAATGGTTATTTCTGGATTTTCCCATATTTTTTCAAAATATTTTTTAGGTAAATTATAATATTCAATTAATTGATCAAATAATTGAATATTATATTGAATATAATTGGGTAAAATATTATAATTTAAACCAACTAAATCAAAATGTGGTATTTCTTTTGTTTGATGAGATGATATAAGAGCAAATTTGGTTAAACTTTTATAATCATAAGAGTTATTTTTAATAAGTGCTAATAATTTTCTTTTTTGATTTTGATCGGATTTACCACTATATTTATTTGTTAAAATTTTAATCATATTATTTTTAAAAGATCGAGTGTGAAAATGGATAATAAAAGCATTATTTTTGTAAAAATCAACCGAAAAACGATTTTTATATATACTATTTAATTGAAAAGGTGGAACGAATCCATTTTGTAAATAAGTACGTCCATTTACAGTAGTTGCGTGTGTAGATAATGATAATTTATTATTTTTATAAACGAGCGATTTTTTTTGAAAAAGAGATTTGACATGATGATTTGTAAACCATTTATGATTTTGAAGTTGATCAAACATATGAATATAATCATCTTTTAAAGAATCAACCATCATCCAAGGAAATGATACTTGTGCCAAATCATTATATTGTGACAATAATGGATTCATAAAATTTTGAATATGATTACATGGTAAATATAAAAATTCATCCATATCACAAAGAAAGATCCAATCACTGTTGATAATAGGTATAATTTTTCTGTAATATTCTAATTGTAAAGTATCAAAAGAGTTTATTTGTTGTAAAGTATAGTTCATATGAATAAAATGTATTTTTAGATCTTGGTGGGGTATTATGTATGATTCATATTTGGGTTGAAATTTGTCACAAACAATATAAATCGAATTAAATCCTAAATTTTTATAATGGGAAATAAAAGCATTTATATAAGCATGTTCGTGTAAAGCACAAGTTAAAACAGCGTAAGATGGCATATTTTATAAATTATCAATCTAATGTATAAAATATATTTTTTAATCAATCAAAACAAAATTAAAAAATGAAAAGATTACCGAAAAGTGAGATTTAAAAAGAGATCTATTTCATACTCTTCAAAACGAAGAAATGCTTCATGCTCTTCAATATTTTGATCATCACATTCAATTGTAAATATCATATTTTTATTTTCAAAAGTTACATCTTGAATCATATAACCTCTTTTTCGGAAAAGAGAAGTATGATCATTTTTTTGATTTCCATAATAATTTTTCTTAATAAATCCAAATTGCTCTGTATTATCAAAATTCTCAAGAATTTGTTCCATATTTTTATGTGATAAAATAATATTTCCTAATTCATCAATATAATCAATATGGCAATAATATAATGTAGGTTTGTGATCTTTTAATTGTTTAATTACAAAATAAAAAAGATCTGAAATGGATCGATGTGAATCATCTTCACATAAAGAAATTGTTTTATCAAATAGTTCTTTAAAATGAATTTTATAATTATTATCATCATCCATTACATAAAGTCCACAAAAACGGAATTGTGTATCACTTATTTTATCAAAACTTTCCGCAAATACTTGATCTCCAAATTCTACGAATACATTTTCTTCTGGATATAATGAGTATATATAAATTTGTTTATTTTTATATTTTTTAATATTACTTTCTTCTTCTTGATCTTGATCATTTTTTATTTGAATGTGTAAATCTACTTTTTTTGTATCCTTTTGTTTATCTATTTTATAAACAAATTGTATATCTTTATCATAATGTATATAATCACCATATTGATCACATAATTTAACTTCCAAATAATTTTGATGTAATATACTTTTAAGATCTACAAAATGATTTTCACTTTGAAATGGATTGATGTAATATGATTTTGATTCATCATATAATAATAAATCGCGTTTTAAATATGATTGGTTATGATAAGATGAATAAAATTGTGTCTTTTCTTGAAGAAAATCAGTATTTAACTGATTTTGTATTTTTGGTAATATTTCGGAGTATATTTTATTTTTAGTATACTCTTTTTGATATATTTTTACTTTATCTAATTTTATAGATATTAGATTTTTAACATGTGGTATCTGAATATGATGTTTCATAGAATAGATCGTTGAAAAAGAATTATATATTTTATTTCCACGTTTATCAATAAATTCAGGTAAGTTAAAAAAAACAAATGGATCTTCTTGATTATCAAAATAAGGTGTTAAATAAATACGGAAAAAAGAAGGTGATTGATGATACATAAAATTACGATAATTGGATGAAAAGTGTATTTGTATAGTATGATTTTTTGATTCTTCTTTTTGAAAAGGTAACATAGGTATTGGTACTTGAGGAGTAGTAAGTAAATTTTTCATTTTATCATCTTCTTCCTCAATTTGTTGTAACTCTTGAATCGGAGTTTCCATTTTATTTTTTCGTATTACAATCTTCTTTTTTTGAAAAAGATTCTCTTCTTTACTTGTTTGAATAGGTGTACTTTGATCATGTATATTTGGATTTTGATTCATATGTTGACGTTGTTGTTGAAAATCCACGTCAATCTTGGCTCTTCGAGAAGATTGATCGCTTAATGAGACATCTTTTAAGCGTTCTTCTTCATATCTTGATTGAAGTTGTTGAAACATTGCTAAAGTTTCACCAGGACGTTTTTCAGGAAGATCATCTTGAAATTTAGGTATAGTCATATTTTGATTATCTTTACCAAATTGTTGATAAATTTGTTTATCTGAATCCATACGATTTAAAGGATTATTTCTTTGAGGACGCGGATAATCAGGTACAAGTCTCTGAGTCATATCTTCTAACGGAAGATTAAATTGTTCTTGAACATCACTTCTTTGAAGTAAATTATCTTCAACTTCCCTCTCACCAAAGGTGCGGGAAGTAGCAGCGACTCTAAAAGAGGAGTCGTCATTTTTATTCTCTTTTTTTAATAAATCTAACGGATCATCATATAATCGTTTTCGTACAACTTCTTGTTTTGGTTTTTCTTTTAAAGCATTTGCTCGTACTGTTGGTATTACTAAAGAAATAACTTTTTTATTCATCATTAAAATATACTCTTTCGGATTTTTACCTTCAGGAACCTTTTCAGATACCTTTGACATTACTTCTTTGATCTTCGTTTCAATTAAACCATCATATCGATTACCAATCTTTTGATTGAATTCATTTAAAATGGTAGAAGATATATTATCTCGAATATTATCCACATTTTTTTTTGAAGAAAATAAATCAAAAATTCCTGACATTTTATATAAAAATAATAATTAGTTCTATTTTTAGAATCTTTTTATCATTCTTTATTTAAACGTACTTTATATCAAATTATTTATAATTTTATAAAAAAAATAATTTTGTTAATAAATAATTAATTTATTAACAAAATATAAAAATAAGTAAAAAGTAAAATATAAAAATGTGAATTAAAGATAGATAAGAGAAAAGTAAAATGTCTCAATTTAATCGTTTTAGTAATTATCCTCAATCTATCAATGAATCCATACAAAGTGTAAAAGATGATTATAGTCAATTTATTACAAAACCACCTGATCGTAATATTACACATGGTCGTTCATCTCGTTATTTTGTGATTGATAGTCGTGATCGTGATAAAAATAAATATCCTGAAGCAAATAAATATCGTTTAGATGTTCCTCAAGAGTGGCGTGATATTGTAAGTGCTGAATTAATTTATGGATCCATTCCTAACACATATTATAATATAACTGAATTTAATAATACTTTTTATATTACAGAAGATAGTATAAATCTTACATCGATTAAGATTCCAGTGGGACAATATGATAATAATAAATTATTAAATACATTGAATGGAAACTACGGTAATTTATTTACTTCATTAACAAATAAATATAATTTTAGTAAAAATCCAATTAATAATACATTACGAATTCAAAGTAATCGAAAATCAACTACTGATTTTGTTTATAATATTAATTATGTATTAACGGATAGTTGTAGTCCTTGCCCTTATCGTTCTATTGATGAAGTCATTGGTTTTAAGAATAGTCAATATAATTCAGAAGAAATTAATTTATCAAATATTGATATTATATCCATTGTGAATTTAAGTAGCGAAAGTGTAAATGGATATCCATTATATAAATTAACAGCAACATCAGTATCTGGTGATTTCCGATCATTATTTAAAAATGGTGATTATTTAATGTTAGGATCTTATGAAATTCGAGTATATGAAGTAAAAAATTCAAATACATTTACTTTTGAAGTCATTGATGGAACACCATCAGGAAATATTACACCATTATTTGGAACAGGTGTTATTCAAAATATAAGTGTATTAATTTCTCCCAATATATTCCATATTGAATGTAGTCCATATGTAGTCATTAAAATCCGTGATTTCTGGAATTATAATAGTAATAATGCTTCTGAAAATTCTTACACAATTATTCAGTTAGCAGAAGATAAACCTTGTACCATTGTAAATCAAGGTACTATTCCAGTAGATGGTGTAACAAAGAATTTTAATCCTCCACTTCCTCGATTACCTTATATTGATATTGAATTCTGTAATCCTGATGGAACACCTTTTGAATTCCGTGGTGAAGACCATATGTTAGTATTGCGCTTAAATATGTTAAATCAACCGAGTAAATATAATAATTATATATCAGTAGATACTGGATCGAGTAAGTAATTGAGTCATTGAGTAATAAATAGTATTTTATGATTTTTTTCTCCATTTTTATTTTTTTTATTTTTTATAGGGAGATTTTTTTTATTTTTTTTTGTTTTTTTTATTTCTTTTTATTTTTTTTTTTTAGATAAAAAGGTAAATATACAATCATCTATATGACTACTCTTTTAAGGGAGAAGAGAATAAATGAAATGCTCAGCAAAAAAGATGTAATGAGCAGGAATATAATAAAGACGCATTCCAAGATCTAGGGTGTCATACATACCATTCTCGTCCGCATAAATGCGAATAGAATTGGGCAAGTGTGCCAACAAATCATTCTGGAATCTCATAATATTCTCATTATAGGAAGGATTCGCTACATTAAAGAGATTCGCAAAGACAGTCTTGTCCGGCGAATCCTCAGGTAGCGACTCCATAAAACCTGTAATAAAGTCAATTACATTGAACATCTGAGTCCTCATATGATGAGGTTTAATAAGATCAAGACGGTTAAAGAAAATCTTCACCAAATGCTCGATCTCTTCGCGCTCATATTGATAATACAACTTAACGTTCATCTTCTTCTCTCCAACCATAATGTCAACCTTTTCAAAAGGACGACCAGGAAGGAAATAGTTAATAAACTTACCAAGTTCAATAGCAATAGGTTCAGGAAGATAATTCACAGTGCCATCGTGGGTACGAATACCCATATCGCAAAGAATATCATTCATTGTAAAACTTCCCATATATTTGTCGTGGTGATACCACGAACAAGTAGAAGGAATCATTAGATGTGATCCAATTTCAGTAATTAGGGCACGATGCGCCCCAGAAAGGGAAGCAACATACGCAGTTGAAATCAGTTCACTGTTCATATAGCTTGCGCCATACTCACACTTAATAGCGCCATTATGCGCAATAAAATTATCAAAAAGTCCGATATTGAATCGGGTTACGTTACGGGATGCTCCACGAGGAGCAATAGTCTTAGTAGCAGTCGCAGCAGTAGCAGCAATCATCTTGTTGAATAAAATGTTAGAAATACTTCTCTTTATACTTCTAAAAATCTAAAAAAAAAAATTGGTAAATTTTTTTTACTTTTTTTATATAGTTACGTTATATAAAATAAAAATCATTATAAAAATATAAATAATGGTTACGTTTCTTTTTATTTTTTTTATAAATAGAACGTAAATCATATTACATAAATACTTTTTCAATATTTTGTAATATATATAATTCAATCGCAATACCATATTTACCATTAATTGTATATAATGGAATATTATCAGAATATCGATATATATGATTTGTATTAATAACATTTAAATCAGGAATATCATTTATCATCATATTTTGAAGTTTATTTAAATATGAACTATTTTCAGATACTATTTTACATAAATCCGATTTTTTACCTAAATGTAATGGAATCATATTTTTAAGTATAAATAATACATTTGTATGTATATAAAAACCATGATCCCATTGTTTTGGGATATATTGATATAAATGAAAATATGAAAAAATAATTGATACAATAAATGGTACTTCATACCATAGATAAGTACGTACTTTCATAATTTCACCATCCACTTCAATTTCTACCTTAGAAAAGTCCCGTTTTGGCATATGAAAATTAATTAATTTTCCAATTTCCATACCTACAGAAGGATGTACTTCAGAAATCGCAATTTGATCTTTTGTACTTCTCCAACCTAAACCTACCCATATATCAAAAAGTGTTTGTGATTTTTTTTCTTTAATGATTTGATATATATAATTTGTGTTTGGTTTTGTGCGTGGTTGTTCAAACATTGGATTTTCTGTATAATTCATTTTTTCACACATTCTTTTAAAATGAAAACGAAAGTTAACTGCTGTTTTATTTTCTGACATTTTTTTTTATTAAATATTAAAATAATTTTATATTTTTAATTTTACTTTCTTTATTTCATACTCTTTTCTTTAAGTTCAAAAAAAAAAATAAGTAAAATAATTAAAATATAATTTATTTATAAATTATAATAAACGAATTTTGTTGAAATGTTCAAAAAAGAATTGTTGAGTTGTAAAATCTTTTATAGGATGATATAAAAAATGTGGTTGAATATGTTCGTATTTCCACACTTTTCGATATTCAATTTTACTAAATTCTGGTATAATTTTATTAGGTAATTTATTTTGTAAACATAATGTTGGGATCATAATTTCTAGGAAAAATAATTTATTATTTTTTCGGGCATAATCTCGAATGATATGAAGTAATTTTTGAGACATACGATGTGCGCACATAAGAGATGAAAAGAGTGGTAAATCAATATTTCCTTTTCCAGTATGCCATTGCCATTTTGGATCATCATAAGTAAAAGATGGAGTAATACTTTTTGATAATAAATGAAAGTCAGAATAAGTTTGATCAATATTGTAGATAAGTAGTGGATTTGGTATAAAAACATCATCTTCGATAAACCAAAAAAAATCGTAAGAATCGTTTATTTCAGAAAAGTAATAAATTGCTTTATCCCAAGAAACCGGTGTTTTTGTAATACTATATGTCATATGATGATATCCTTTTTGAAAACATAATTGATCATTGATTTGAATAAATTTGAATTTTGGATATTTATTTTGTAAATGTGAAATATTTTGTGTATTATTATCGATAAAAATATAAAAATCATAATCTTTATATTTTTCAAGTAATGTCATAATACCATATATTTTTAGGGATATTTCGTGAATATTTCGACATAAAAGTGAAAAAGCGTATTTCATAGTAAATAAAAAATGTAAGAAAATCTATTTATAAAATATTTATTTTTTAATTTTTTTTTGCGTATTTCAATAAATAAAAAATTATATGAAAAATATATAGTTATAAAAATATATAAAAATAAAATGTTCTCTTCTTTTTTAATATCTGAATTTCCAATTGTATATATATCCATTAATTCTGATCATTTTAATGATGAAAATTTTGAAAAATATAAATCATCTTATATAAATTTATTATTAAAAGCAAAAAATGAAAAACAGCGTATGATTATCTTATTAGATTTAATTGGATGTGATAATGCGACATTTAAAATGGAAAATATATTAAAACAAGCATCGTTTTATAAATCAGTTATGGAGCATTCGATTAAATATGTCCAACATGTATATATTATATCCAATCGAAATGATTTACATGTTTTAATTAAGATTTTTAAAACATTCGCGAAATCGTTAGTTCCTTATAAAGTTGTTCACAATACAGAAAAGATTGAACAAAATATTTATAAAAAGTATCAAGTGAAAGTAAAGTTAAATCAATTTAAAAGTGAAAATATAGATCAATCAAAATTAATTTATGATTATGTATATGATAAAAATAATGAAACATCTATTGAAATTAATATGGATACTAATGAAAATATAGATAATGTGAATGTAAATATAAATGATATAGATGATAAAAGTGATGAAAATAGTGATAATGAAAATGAATCTTCACTTCATTTATAAAAAAATCTTATATAAAAGTATATAATAAACGTAAAAAAGAAAAATGACTTGTAACACAAGTTGTATAGTAGCATCTGGTTTAATCTTCGCAAGTTTATTTACTATGTTTACTCCTGAAAAAATGAGTTTACAACAAAAATATGAATCACTTTTAAGTGAAAAACAACGTGAAAAATATCATTTAATTCGTAAAGAACGATTATATATTTATTTAATGGGTTTTGTCATTGGTTTAATGATTGCTTTTGGTGTGGTATATTATTTAAAGAAATCATTATTTACAAATATATGTTTAGTAGGAGCAATTGTATTTATATTTAATTATTTCTTTTATGTATTTTATCCTAAATCATCATATATGATTACAGATTTAGATGATAAAGAAGATCGTGAAGCGTGGTTAGCAATTTATAAACATATGACAATGATGTATCATGTAGGTTTTGTATTTGGTGTATTAGGAGCAATGTTATTATGTTATGGTATTTATAAGAAATAAAAAATAAAAATATATATAAAATATTTATTATATATAGAGTATTCTATATATCATAGAAAAATGGAAAATCAAAAAAAAAATATATATAATAAAATTAATAATGTTGAAAAATCATTATCAAAAATTATTTTTAGTAACAAAAAGAATAATAAAATAAATAATAAAATAAATAATAAAATAAATAATAAAATAAATATTCAAAAGAATAATATAAATAAACAAGCAATAGAACCAAATATAATAAGTATAAATGAAACACCATCTTATCAATCAGTTTCTTTTTATGATATTGTAAAGTATATATTATTATTTGTACTTATACTTTTATTCATTTATTTTATTTATAAAGCGTATGGATATGTATATGAGAATATTTATAAAAAAATACCTACAGGAAATGTAGAAAAAGAAGAGGAAGAAAAAGATGATAAAGTAAACATGAAGGTTCCAAAATGTAAAAGTGGATGTAGTAAAGGAAAGTGTGTAAAGAGTTCAAGTAATGAATGTAAGAGTGATTCTGATTGTCAATTATGTATGGATAATCAAGGTGGTTTTTATGGAACAGTACCAGAAAGATCAACAGATGATTTAAAGAAGATAAAAGCATATGAAGAGGAGGATGAAATTCAGGAAAATCGAATTCGTGAATTAGAGAAGATGATATTAGAAAGAAATCGTCAAATTCAAGATTTAAATAAATATATTGATTCTGTAAACCAAAATCGTAATAAACCTGTTGAAAAACCGAAAGAAAAAGAAATAAGTCAAGAAGAATCTTCTTAAAAAAATAATAAATATATAGTTTTTTTATCACAGATAATATATATAGATAAAATATATATTATATAAAAATGGCAACTTCAATCAATGAATATTTAAAAGATTATCAAATGATGGAAGGATATAGTCAACAAGTTCCAGAACAAGTAAAAGATTTAATTAATTTTACTACAAAGCCACATATTCAAGTAATGGAAATAGGTTTTAATGGCGGTCATTCTGCTGAAATATTTTTAAAAAACAATCCAACTTTACATTTAACATCCTTTGATTTAGGTGCTCATCCATATGTATTAAAAGCAAAAGAATATATTGATCTTACATATCCAAATCGCCATACTTTAATTTTAGGTGATAGTACAATAACAATACCTAATTTTGTTAAAGAAAATCCAAATAAAAAGTTTGATATTTTATTTATTGATGGAGGTCATGATTATAAGATTGCCAAAAGTGATATTAACAATTGTTATCATTTAGCACATAAAGAGAGTATTGTGATTATGGATGATACTATATATACGAAATATTGGGATGCTCGATGGACAGAAGGACCTACACGCAGTTGGTTAGATAGTATTAAAGAAGGAAAAATAACTGAAATAAGTCATCGAGATTATTGTCGTGGTCGTGGCATTTCTTGGGGAAAATATAATTTATAAACTTCTCGATTTATATGATTTTGTTAATAAATTCATTATTTATTAACAAATTTAAAATTGATATAAAGAAAAATGTCCCCCGGACAATTTCATAAAAAAAATGTTTCAATTCTTGAATAAATATCTTTATAATATTGTTCGGGGGAGAAGTATTCCATTTAATATAAAGAAATATCTACACCTGACATTTTTTTTATGAAATTTTTTAGGGTACATATTATTTATTAACAAATTCATATAAAACGGGAAGTTCATTCCTTAACGTGTTAAGGAGAGAAACCGAAGCGGTTTCTTATACACCAGCATAAATAAAAGTGTAACCAATAAAGAGTGTCGGTTGCATAATAGAAAAAGCACTTCCACTACCAGTTCCATTATCTGTTGTAAAAGAGTGATTATGACTACCAGCACTAGAAGTGGAAATATCAGAAGGTGATGTTGAATAACCACCGGCAGCAGTACGCCAATAAAAAGAGTTATCAGTATCTGTTCCACCAGAAGTTCCAAAAATATTATTTAGACCACCTCCATAATTTTCAGCAAAATAAGCATCATTATAAGTATGGGAATGATTACCTATTGTTGACGTTGTACCAGAATGTGTATGTGCTGGTAAATTTGCTGTAATAAGAGTATTTGTTGAAGATCCAGTTGCTGTACCAAAAGGATAAGCACCGCCCGCACTACCAAGAGTTTGTCCAGAAGCATTTGGTAAATAAAAAGTTCCTCCACTACCACCATAAGTATAACCAAGTAAAGAGAATAAATTACTATATATAATAGTTGAAAGAGCACGTCCATCGCATATTAACCAACCATCAAAATCAGTATTTCGAACGGACATTTTAATATCACCAATTGAAGGATCAATATTTCCGACTGAATTACGAATACGAGAAGGTGATGATATAACAATGTTTCCTTCAATGTTAATATTACCTGAAATATTTGTGTTACCTGTAATGGAAGTTTCGCGATTTGGGGAAATGACAAGAATATTTTCGGTAGAACTTTTAAAGATAGCAATATCTTTAAGATTTGAATTTTGACAAACAACTAAAGAATCATTAATGGCGTCACCTGTAATAATAATTGAATCTGAAACTTTTACTTCACTATTATAATCAATAATATTTCCATGTATAAGATTAAGATTACCATAAAGAGTTAAATCTTGATAAATGGTTGTAAAACCATCAATTTGAATATTTCCATAAATATTCGCAAAATCACATTTCATATAATCTTCAATATGAAGATTTGATGAAATATAATAGTCGCAATTTTCATCAAAGTGAGGAATTAATTTATAACAATCATTTCGATTATCATGATATAAAGAGTACATTTATTATTTTTACTATATTCTATATAATAAAAATAAATTATTTTAATCAATTATTCTAATAAATGATTCTAATAAATGATTCTAATAAATGATTCTAATAAATGATTCTAATAAATGATTCTAATAAATGATTCTAATAAATGATTCTAATAAATGATTCTAATCAATTATTCTAATAAATCATTTAAAGATTTCATAATAGATATATCAATATTATTTTCATTTAAATGTTCAATTAATTGAATATATTTTTGTAAATCACTAAATCCGCCAATTTTGACATATTTACTTTTATCTTCATTTTTTTGAATAAAAATCATTGGAAATGTATTCATATTACATATTTTTTTATATTTATCTTTTGTTTTAGTATCGTCATTTGCGACAACTATTTTATTATATTTTATTTTGTGATTATCTAATAGTTCCATAGCGGAATGACAATAAGGGCAATTTTCTAAAGCATAAAGAATAATAGGGTATATTTTTGTATGTATATCTTTTTTTATTTGTGTACTGTTTAAATCTTTCATTCTCTTCTATTTATTAAAAAGATATTTGTTTATAACATGTAAACAAATTATTTTATGTAAAAAATAGTTAATAAAAGAAGGGCAAGGTACGGAAAACCGATATTTTATCTAATTAATCCCACAAGTGAGATTAATTGATAAATAACCATTTAGTAGGTTTTCTGTTTAGTCTTCACAAGGTTGAATAGGGAAAGAGTCGTTGCAACCTTCTTTGCGACTATCTTTAACACCAGAGTAGATGAAATAGTTACCGAATACCCAGTAAGGTTGCATGTTATTGTGTGCTTGTGAACCACCAGTATATCCAATAGTAATATTAGCATAACCTACACCTGTTGTTTGACCTATATTTGGTTCATCGGCAGCTGTTGAACCACCAGTATCGACTGATTGTGTATTCGGTGTGTTTACATAAGAGTGAGTATGACCACTATCAGTAGCACTATGATTATGTGAAGGAATTTCATTAACTGTAAGGGTGTGAGTTTCAGCACCACCAGCGTTACCAACACAATAGTATCCAGTACCAGATGATGATTGAGCACCAAGAGGAATACGACCTTTACCGTTAGGAAGATTAAAAGTAGTTAAACCATTACCTGAACCAAAAGTAGTACCAATTAAGGCGAAGAGAGCAGAATAAGTTTCACGACTTACTGCGCGACCATCGCAAACTAACCAACCTTCGTAGTTATCTTCGCGAACTGACATTTTGATATCACCGATTTCAGCGGATACCATACCGACTTCATCGAAGAGTTTTCCTTCAACATGAAGACCACGATCCATGTAGTAATTACAGCATTCATCAAATACGGGGATTAAAGCGGGGCAGCGATCACGGTTATTGTGGTATAAACGATACATTTATTTGTTTTATCTATATAATAGAATAAGATAATATTTTTTTCTTATACTTCGAATAAATAATTTATATAAAATATTTTTATAAAATAATAAATAAAAAATTAAAAA
>JACCDH011359004.1_pt1 | contig 30592 bp, 2 predicted proteins | sample 7442481 | NCBI WGS metagenome assembly JACCDH01 (sample SAMN15323433, study PRJNA562643) | freshwater metagenome | isolation source: river surface water | place: USA:Blue River Watershed | collected 2017-08-15
CCACCAACTTCTCGGTACGCGCAGCAGGCACATTCACCACGAACATCACCTTGCTGATATCGCACAAGCGCAGTGCCGCTTCGTTGGCTTGCAAACTCTCACCCTGAAACTTGATCAGCTTGGTGACGATGCCACGCGTGGGAGCGCGCAGACTGCGGCGCTCCAGATTTTCTTTGGCCGTCAGGTAGTCAAGGCGCTCGATTTCCTTGACAGTCTTCAAGCGTTCCACTTCCGACTGGGTGGTGGCCAAAGCAAGTTCACGGTTCTCCAGATCCTCGCGGCTGATGCCCTGGTTGGTCTGGTATATCTTGCGGGCCGCCTCAGCCTGTACCAGCGCCGTTTCCACACGTGCTTTGGCCGTCACCATTTCAGCCTGGCCTTGCCATTGCGCAAAACGCCGCTGGACTTCCAGTTCCTCGGGGCCGCGGTCCAGATGCAGCAACACTTCCCCAGGTCGAACCACGGAGCCCTCTTGCACCAACAGGTTGGCAATGCGCCCCGGCACTGAAAGTCCCAGACTCAGGTCAGCCGCACAGCGGGTGATGCCTTTCACGGTGGCCTCTTCCGCCAAAGGCTTGATCGAGGGCGTGATGGAGGACGGTCCTGGCGCCTGCGCCCAGGCACTGCCTGCCACACCCAAGACAAACCAGCAGCCCCATTGCCACACGCGAGCAGATGTCCTCATGCGCATGGCGTCACTCCAGTCCCAATTTGGCCAGCAACGACCCTTCGACCTGTGCATTCAGGTAGTTGGCACGGTTGGCTTGCGCCACTGCATCGGCCAGGGCCTCCTCGGCCAGCAACACTTCCAATTGTTTTTTCATCACGTCCAGGGTGGAACGACGACCTTCCTTGACCAGCTCTTTTTCAACTTTGAGTAGGTTGCGTTGCGCCGCCACAATTTCAAACTGGCGTGCAGCCTGTTGTTCGGCACGGTTCAACACGGTGGTGCTAACCAACACCTCGTTGGTGATACGCTGCTTGATGGCGCCCATGGCCAACTCGCTTTGCTCACGACGGATGATGGCGGCCTGATAATCGCTGTCGCGCTTTTCATCGCCGAACAAACCGACCTTGTAAGTGACGCCGATGGTCCAGCGTTGTTGAGGCACCAAGCTGCGAAGATAGTCACTCCAAGGCCGGTTAGCCAGCCCCAAAGCCTCCTTGCCATAAATAAAATTGAAATTTAACTCCGGACGCGCCTGATCCTTAGCCAAGTGCGTCTTCAATACTTCTCGCTCGATTCGCAAAGCATTCACACGCACTTCCGGTCGCTGATCCATTGCTGCATGGAGAAGCTGCTTGCGAGTATCCGGGGTAGTAAAGTTGCTTGGCACCCGTTGCTGCTCGATGCCCAACCGATCTGCGGGACGAACCTTGGATGCGACAAAAACCGCCTCTGGCGTAGCCCCTTTACCTGCAAGAAAAACTTGCAAGGCATTCTGCTGCTCTTCCAAATCCTGCTCGGCTTGCGCCAGCTGCGCTTCACGCAGAGCAAGTGATGATCGTGCTTCTGTTAACTCCGAAGCCGAACGCAAACCACTGGCATGTTGGTGCGACATATTGCGCTCAATCTCTTGCGCGACATCACGTGCTTTTGTCCGCAGGCGTACGCGCTCTTCAGCACGTTGCACAAAAATATACGCTTGCAAACCATCCATGACGCGTTGTGCAAGAACTTGCCGCCAAGTTTCCTTGGCAACAGCCTTTTCACGATCAGCAACCTCAATGCCCATGCGGGTAATAACTGGCCCTGCACCACGCATCAAGGGTTGCGTAATTTTGGCGCCTATGTAGCCTCGCTTTTCGGGCGAGAAAATTTGCTTATCCTTTTGAATGGAGTCATACCAATTTGTAATGTTGTATGAAAGCTCCAGATCAGCCCCAGTTGGAGCCTTCATGCCTAAGGCGTTCTTGAAACGCGACTCACGGGAAACAAACTCCGCACGAGGATCTGTAATACCTAAGCGAAACTGATCTTGAGCGGAGGTTGAAACATTCATCCCCTCTCTTTCAAGCGTAGAAGAGAAAAAAGGTTCAAACACTGCGTTGGCGCCACGCAGTCCCTGCGTGGCTGCAGCCTCTTCTAGGCGTTGCGCTAAGACAGACTCATCTGAACTGGCAATCATGGCCGCGAAGTCACGCAGTGTGACCCGTTGGCCGACAGAAGCGTCCGCCTCGTTCGACACTTTGGACTGGACCGGCGTGTCAGCATAACAAATTGCCCACAAACCCATGGCAATTGTCAACAGGAGACCAGAGCGCTTCATTACCTGACTCCTTCAAGCAATTTTGCCGATTTTTAGCTCGTATTCATTCAGAACACGTTGCAGAGTTTCGACAAAGTTTTTTGCGACCGACGGCGTCATGATCACCCGCGAAGAAAGTTGAATCACAATTTCGTCACCCACAGCACCCCAGGTCTGGTTGGTACCGAACAGCAGTGTGACTTCGTCTTTGCTCATGCCTACGTTGGCCACATTGGCGTAATTGGAAATCATCGCCCGATCATCGAAGCGCACCTTCACACTGCGCGCGCCGGCATCTGCCGGGGTTTCCTGGGTAGACTGTGACTCCACCACGGTTTCAGGGACTTGAGTTGATTTGGCGTTCATTTTTTTATTCTCCATGAGAGGGCAAATAGACCCGATTCGTTAAGAATCGTCTTGAGAGCCAATTGCTTGAGCAATTGGAGGGTTGAAAGCAACCATGGGCTCACTCAAACTGTCATCGGACAGATCGATGATTCGACGCAGGGTTGCTCGCAATTCTTGGGAGTCCGTTGCCGCAACGGGCTCATCTTTGGATGTACCTTCTAATTTGGGAGTTGAATTCATCTGAGGCGTGCTTGCCGTGGGCAGAGGCTGCACAGCGGCTTCCAATGCTTTCATCAGCGTCGAACGGGCTGCCCCGGAGTTTGCCAACGGATCCGCTGTGACAGTAAAGGCTTCCAAAATTCGACTGGTCGCAGCGTTATCGACCCCAAAAGCTATGTCGCGCATCACTTTGACTGGTTTGACAGTCACGGCCGCATCGACTTCTGCAAAGCGCTGTACAGCAAGATTAACTGATTCTGTCTCACTGACGGCACTGAGAAGCGTCGGCTTCACAATGCCACCCTGAATAGGGGCTTGCGGCGTATTCAGAGATGACAACCTCTGGGGGGTGTGATTGCCAAATTGCTCTTCCAGATCGGAAGAACTCATATAAGCAATCACATACATGCGGAAATTTGGCTGATTTCCAATGAATCCAGCAATACCGTGTTGACCACTGTAATTTGAAGACTGGTAACCAATCCCTCCACCTGAAGTGATCGCCACATCCGACACACCTTCGCGGCCAATATTGGCAATGCCTTGGTTTCCTACTTTGAAAGTGGTTCTGTTTTGAATATTGATACCGTTGCTATCGGTATTGAGTGCGTTGATTTCACGCACGTTCAAGTTCAAGTTGTTGGTCCAAGGCTGACCAATACCGCTGAAGGCCGTCATCGACAACGTGGTGCCAAAAATCAGATCGGTCTCCGCTGCCGTGTTGTCCAAGATGGCCCCCTGGTGCGAAGTGATGGCCACTTGATTGCCGGAGCGAATCAGATCCATCTTCACGTCACCATAGGTATCGATTTCAACCCGCTGACCCGCTTGAATCAGGGTCTCGGCATCCTCCATGGTCAGACCACCTGAGGCCGCGCCTTTAGCAGTGATGCGCACGGTCACGGTGTCATCGGCGGACATCGTGGCGTTGTCCAGCAGGTTGATCTCGCCGGCCTGGGTTTGCACCAGGGTTTGCACCTTGGCATCCAGGTGGGTGTCTTGCTCGGCCTGAATGGAGCCGGCCTGCACCGACACCGACAGATTGCCCAACAAGGCGCGCAGCAAGGACTGATCGAAGAACATCACTTGGCCCGTACCGACCTCCATGCGAAGGTCTTGACCGGCTGTGACCGTGGTCACGTCATGGAAAGTGACGTTACCGGTGGTGACCGCCATGGCCACATCATGGCCAGCGGTCATCACCGTTTGTCCGTTCGTGGTCACATTGCCGCTGGTGACGCTCAAGCTCTGATCGGCTCCCGACGTCAAGGTGCTGGTGCCGACAAAGTCGACATTGCCCGTGCCCACGGTGGCGCTAAGGTTGCGTGTCACGGCACTTAAATTGGTGGTGCCGTCGAAGGTCACATTGCCCGTACCGACCTGAATGGCCGCATCGCGTTGCGCCGCAACTGTGCTGGTTCCCACAAAGCTCAGGTTGCCCGTCGTAACGGCCAGGTGATAGTCCTGACCGGCCGTGGCCACAGTGGTGCCATCAAAGACCACATTGCCTTGGGTGACGGTCAGGCTTTGATCCGCACCTGCTGTCAGTGTGGTGTTACCGACAAAATCGACGGCCCCCGTGCCGACGTTGGCGCTCAGATTGCGCGTCACAGCGCTGAGACTAGTGGTGCCGTCGAACTTGGCGTGGCCCGTACCCACCTCGATCGAGGCATCACGTTGTCCGCTCACCGTGCTGTTGCCGACAAAATCCAAGCTGCCCGAGGTCACTGCCAAACGATAGTCCTGACCGGCCGTGGCCACCGTCGTGCCACCAAAGCTCACGTTGCCCGTGGTTAATGCCACGGTCTGGTCACGTCCGGCCGTCAGACGGGTATCCCCGGTGGCCAGCACATCGCCCGTGGTCACCGCCATGGAAAGATCGCGCCCGGCGGCCAGTGCCGACGTATTGCTGAACGTGGCGTTGCCCGTGGTCTGCTGCAAGACCATGTCACGGCCCGATGTCAAACTGGTCAAACCGCTGGCCGTGAAGTTGCCTTGCTCCTGGGTCATGCGCAGGTCGCGCCCTGCCACCATCGTGGTGGCATTGCTCAAGCCCACATTGCCGTTGGTCACGGCCATGACGATGTCTTGGCCGGCATTCACCGTGGTAGCACCGCTGGCATTGAGTTGACCAGTCTGCACCGAGATGTTGGTGTCCGTGCCAGAGCGCAAGGTGCTGGCCTGGGTCAGGATCACATTGCCTGTGGTAACGGTCACGCTCAGGGCGGCATCCGTGGTGGACAGGTTGCTGGCACCGCTGAGGCGCACTTGCCCGGTGGTGGCCGAGACCGTCAAGGCCCGTTTGGCTGACAGCGTGCTGGCGCCAGAAGCCAATAAAGAGCCTTGGTTCACGCTCAGCGTCAGGTCAGTGGTGTCGGCACGAACTGTGGTGGTGTCCGTGGTCGTGACACCACCAATGCGGGTGATCGCGACATTGACAGCATCGCCTTCCAGCGTCGATTGGCCCTGCAGACTGATTTGACCTGCACCCACCTGGACTGTCAAATCGCCGGCGTTGGCCCTGGCCAGGGATTCACCCTGGATGGTCACTGAGCCCGTGTCGGTGGCCATTTGCATGGCCAGTTGGGAAATCAGGGTGGATTGGCCACTGAGGGTGATGTTCCCTTGGGTAGGCAACAGATCCATGCGTCCTGTCTGACTGGTCAAGGCGGATACACCCGACAGGGCCAGGTTGCCATTCACAGCCGACAGGCGCAGATCGCGCGTGGCGTTGAGCGTGCTGGTCCCTGCCAGCGAAGCGCCAAGCTGGGTTTGCACCAGCAAATCGCGACCAGCACGCAGCGTGCCCACTTGCGAGGTGGCAAAGCCGCCTTGCACAGCCGTGATCTTCAGGTCACGACCAGCCAGCAGCGAGCTCGTGCCCGACGAGGTGTAACCTCCCTGATTCAACAAAATCACGAGATCGCCACCAGTTTGTACGGTGGTGCGGTCCAGCACACTTACATCGCCCAGTGTGGTCAGGGTCAGCTGCTCACCCAAGGTCGATGTGCCCAAAATCACGCCGTCACGATCGTTCACTGTGGCATTGCGCACCGTGAGTTTCAGCGTGTCGAAGTCGTTGTTGGCATTGCCCAGCACCACATCACCGCCGGCTTGCAGTGTGCTCACCTTGCCAACGGTGTCGGCTTGCACAGCGGTCCCGCTCAACTGAGCGATGTTGCCCAAGGTGGCCGTCAGGGTCAGGTTACCGCCGGCCGTGGTGTTGCCCAGCATCAACCCATCGGTGGCACCTTGTCCACCGGCCGAGAGGGTCAGATCATCGTTGGCCGTCACGCTGTTGACGCGCAAGCCACCGTTGGTCACCGCCACGGCCACATCGGCACCGGCGGCGGCTGCGCTCAGGCTGCCAATCAAGGCTGTTTGCCCCGAAGTGCCGACGAGTTGCATGAACACGCCACCCGTATCGGCTTTCACCTGGTTCAGCGTCATGGCCGACACATCGAGGGCACCGTTTTCAAAGCGCGTACCGATGGAGGCCCCTTGCAACAAGGTGATGACCCCGCTGCTGACGCTGATGTTGGGTGTCTCGAGCAAGCTGCCATCCACCAGGCCGCCCAAGTCGCTGAGCACGCGCAGATCGCCACCGTTCACCGCCAAGCGGCTGAACGTGATGTCCCGCAATGCATGCAATTGCGCCGCACCGGAGGCCGATACCAGGGTGCCGTCCTGCATGGTCAACGCGCCCAGGTCAACGTTGAACGTGATGTCGCGCGCCGCCTGGTTGCCCGTCAACGTGAACGAACCGCTGTCCACATCCACATTCAAGTCACCCGTGATGTCCACAGTACCCAGGCTCAGCCCACGGCTGGATTGCAGATAAACCCCTTCGGCTCCGCCGCTCAAAGACGTGACGGTGGCAATGTTGATGTCCAGATCTTCCGGCGGGGTGGCGTCGCCGTCTTGCACCACGGTGACGCGTGCGCCACCCGTACCGCCCGTCAGCAATGTGTTGTCCAGGTAAACCGTGGAGAGATTGCGCTCGGCCAGTGATCCGGTGAAGGTGATGGCCTGGGCTGACACGGTGTAACCCGCGCCCGCAATGTTCAGCGCAAGCAAAGCTGTGCGGATCGCAGCATCCGAAGCGTTGTAGGCAATCGCGGACGTGGTGTAAGTCGTGCCATCCACTGACACACTCAGTTTGTAGGTACCGCCAGTGGCCCCATTCAGCTGAATTTCCTGCTGCTCGTTCAAGCCCACAGGACCGCGGTCACCGATGCGTGTGCCACTCAAGCTGACGCGTGCGGCGTCCGTGGTGCCAGTGATGTTGGACAGCTCGGCAGCCGTGCCATCGATGATCTGACCGTCGGCCTGAACTTGCACCCAACCACTCTCTGTGATCAGGTTGGCGACGGTGATATTGCCGGTGGCCGCCAGTTTGACATCGCCCACAGCGCTGATTTGCGAGCCGTCGGCCATCCTCAAGGCACCCGACACCACTTGCACATCGAAGGCACCGCCCGTCCATTGCTGACCCACCGTGAAGGCACCGGCATCGGCACGGAAGTTGACCGACTTGGTGCCAGCGCTGACGGTGTTGACCTGCGTGGCCGCACCCAACGTCAAGGAACTGTCGCCACTCACGCTCAGAGCGTTCAGGGTAGGTGTGCGCACGTCGAAGGCATTGGTGGCGGTTCCCACCGCTGCAGCGGTGATTTCCAGGATGCCGGCCGCATCCACGTTCCAACTGGTCGTGGGTTCCGCCGTGCTGCCGTCGGTCAGATTGCCACCGGCCAGGATGCGGGTCAAAGCGCTGCTGTCCGACACCACCAACTCGCTCAACACCATGTTGCCAGAGGAGGTCAGCGTGGCGGCTTGGGTCGCCAACAAACTGGCGCCGTTGGCTTGCGTCAGATCGCCAGCGCTCACCGTCACTTCCAGCGCATTGCCCTGGACCGTGCCACTCAGGGCCAAGTTGCCACGCGTCAGCACCAGCGACGCGGTGTTGCTGGCCGTGACCGTTTGCACCGCCACACTTTGGTTGAAGTTCAGGTAAACACCACCGTCCGAGGCCACAGCAGATGACACGATGCCAGTATCAAGCTCCAGGTCGCCGGTGTCGTTGTCTGTTCCCAAAGCCAAGGCAGACAGGCTGATGGCCTTGCCGTCAGCGGCTGTTTTCAACAACGCGCTTTCGGTGGCCGAGCCATCCAGAATGCTGCCAGCCGAGCTGGTCAACGCGATATTGCCCGTCAGGCTGGTCATGCTGACCAGGGTAATGTTGTCACGGGCCTGGACCGTCAGGTCGGAAGACACCGTCAAGGTGGCCCCAGTGCTCTGCGTGAGCGCGCCGGCATCCACCGTCAGCTGAATGTCTTGCGCGGTCACGGCACGCGTCAGCGTGACATTGCCGGCTGATTGATGGAACACGGCGTGGCCTGTGGCCTCCATCGTGCCCACGGTCACGGACTGCATCGATGTGAGGTTGAAGCCTGTGCTGCTGGTGCCGGCATCGGTGGCCAACACCGAAGAAATCGCTGCCACGCCAAGGTCGAGGTCTTCAGCGGCGGTGCCGATGCGCAGAGCTTCCATCGCAAGGCGACCGGTGGTCAGGCTGATGTTGGCCAAGGTATCTGAGGTGGAAGCATCTAGCAATTGCCCTTGCGCCACGAGGGACACATCGCCATCTGCGCCAACAAGGCGTGCCAAGCTGATGTTGCCACTGGCCAGCAAAGTGGTGGCCCCTGCCACAGTGATGACGGAGGCATTGGCTTGGACCAAATCACCTGCCACCACTTCGGCAGTCAGCAAGCCACTGCCCAACTGTCCATTCAGACGCAAGTTGCCCGTGCTGACCTTCAAATTCAAGGCACCCGACACAGCCGTGTCGGTCACATTCAATCCACCGCTTGCCAACGACTCGAGGAAGGCAGCGCCTTGCGTGGTCGTGAGGGATGAAAGTGTGGCGACATCCAGGTCGATGTCGGCCACATCACTCGAACCAATGCTTCTGGCGCTCAGGCTCAAACTTCCAGCGCTCACGACATTCGCCAACTCGGCGGAGGTGAGATCCGAAATGTAACCGTCGGCGCTTTCCAAAGTCACCGTCTGGGAAGAGCCCGGGGTGGTGTCGCCATTAATGCGAGACAGTCCCAGACCTGTTGCTCCGGCAAGTCGAATGTTGCCTGACGCGGCCAAACTCTTGCCATCCGTCATATTGAGGCTGCCTGCTGTGGAAGCCATGTTGACCGAAGTTGCTGTGATATTGCCGGCCAAATTCAAATTGGCTGTGGTGGCATCAAGCTTCAATTCCCCGCCTACGGACCATTGACTGCTGGCAGTTCCTAAGCTCACCGTGGGGCGAACATTGCCAGGCAGTGTGTTCGTGACTACAGACAAGTATGCGCTTGAGGTTGGTGTTGCAAACGTACCGATCGATCGGATCACCCCATCCGTGCTCACTCCCCCCACAACACTGGTCATGGCATCAAGTGTCAACGCATGAGTTGATGTACCCAGTGAAGCAGCGGACAAATCAATGATTCCGCCCGAAACCTGTGCCGCAGAATTGGTGCTGGTGACACCCGTGATGGTTCCCGTCGTGGCGACTGAAGCCACACGGGTCGCACCCGCTTGAAGCTCTGAAATCAATAGGTTTGCAGTTGCTGAGACAGTCAGGTTGCCACCCGCCCGCAACGCTGCCGACGCGCTCATTTGCAAGCCAGCCGTACCCGCTTGAAGCGTGAGATCGCCAGTGGTGGACACTACACCCGTCAAATGATTGTTGGCGCCGGCGCCCAGGGTCAGCGTCAAACCGTCAGGGGCCTGCACGGTATTGAGTGTTCCTGCCACGAAATCAATCCGTCCACCCGAATCCACTGCACCGCTGGAGCCTGAGGCACCCCACCATTTGAGATCCAGGTTCCCTGCCCCTGCCACCAGCGAGAGTTCGCCCGTGGTCACGATGTTGGCCTGTTCTGTGAGCAACCCATCCAGAATTCGACCATGGGTCGTACTCACAGTGACCGTGCCCGAGTTGGTAATGAGACGGCCCAGGGTAATGTCGTTGACAGCTGTCACGTTGATATGTCCACCAACGTCCGTGGCCGTGGCAGTATGTCCGTCCATATTCAGCGTGTTGGTTGACACCAGGTCGATGACACCGCCTTGGATATCACTCGTCAGGGTAAAGTTGCCCGTGGCCTTGAATACGCCATCGACATGCGTATTTCCCAGGAACAACAAAGTTCCCGCAAACACCTCGGCATCGCCGCGCACCGTACCGGCAAAGCGCAGTTGGTTGACATCCTTTAGAAGCAACTGATTGGTGTCAGTGACTGTCACGCCATCGGCAAAATCATTGGCCTGGTTGCCCAGCGTAATGCTGGCACCGACCGCGGACAAAGTGGCAGCACCGGTCACATGCAGTGCATTGGTCTGCGTCAATGCGCCCCCCGCAGTCACGGACAACGTGCCCGAAAGATCGGCGCCCGCGAAATTCAAGCCATTTCCATCAACGATGACTGCATCGCGTCCAAACAAGCGGATTGAGCGAAGATCGTTCACGCCTGCATTGCTGATCAAAATATCGTATCGGGTTGAAGCATTGGTCGTCGCAGCACGCAAATTGACCTCATGATCGACGGCATTGACGGTCAAGACAGCGTCGACGCTCTCGGTGGCCATGACCGCCTGGCGGATGCGGCCCGCCGTGGAATTCACCACCAGGTCGCCCCCCACCGTGAGTGTGTAGAGGATCACCTCTCCGGCGGCCTCAAGCGTGACGTCGCCGGTGACCGCCCCACCCCAGGTTATTCCATTGATGTCACGGATGTTGACTTGGGATGCTGCCAGGTCAACCAAACCGACGAAATTATTGGCATTGCCCAATTGGATCGACTGTGCACCCGCCATCAGCGAGCTCTCGCCCGTGACCGTCAAGGTTCCACCCGATGTTTGGGCAATACCGCTTGCCGTCAAGGACAAATCGCCGCCGACACTCGTTGTTCCCAACATGGCCCGCTTGGTGGCGTTGATAGAGAGGTCGCCCGTCACCGCAGCACTGATTTGTAGGGCATCGCTGTCGCGAAGGGTGACATGATGACCCGTCAGCACCGTGACCCCGGTGCCCCAACGATTGGCACTGTCGAGAAGGATGTCGTGCGAGTTGCCGACCGACATCTGAGTTGCACCTGCCACGGTGATCACCCCGGTATCCGTCAGGTTGCCCTGAGTGGTCACCACCAGGTCCCCACCCACGCTCAAAGCGCCCAAGCCAAGTGTCGAGCCCGTCGTCAAGGTGGCGGCCCCAGTGGTGACACCAGTCAGCGTCAGGCCATTGATATCGTTGAGTGTCAGCACACGGGCCGACACCACGGTCACACCCATCCCAAAATCATCGGCGTTGTCGAACACGATGTCTTGATCACGTCCCACAGTCAAGGTGCTGGTACCGGTGATCGTGAGGGTGCCGCTGTCCGTCATTCCACCCAGCGTGTTCAACACGAGGTTCGCACCCACCGTGACCTGAGACAAGTTCATTGACGCCGTGCTGCGCAGCACAGTGTCACCGGAACTGTTCAGACTTAAAGCGCCCGTGAAGGTGTTCAGATTGTCCAGCGTGATCGATCCGGCCTGCATGTTGGCGGTCGTCCCCACGCGCAGCAATTTGCCAGCACTCTGGGTCACCGCGCCTCCGGTGGCCTGCAAAACAAAGGCTCCGCCGACCTGAGTCTGTCCCAAAAGGATGCCCCCCGTGCCGGAGGTCAGTGACATGCTGTCTGTGCTCGAGACAGCGCCCAACTGCAGACGAACGCCCGCAGTGAGGTTCATGTCACCATCGTTGCCGTCGGCTGCGCCCGTGAACTTCAATTCATTGACGTCCGTCAAGGTGATGTCCGTAGCCCCCAAGACCGTGACCCACCCCCCGAAGTCGTTGGATGCATTGGTCAAGCTGATGCTTTCGCCACGTCCGACCGTGATCTCGCTCACACCAGCCACGGTGGGGCCCGTCAACGAGCTGCCCAGGCTCAGCAGCGGCAGGTCTCTACCGACCAGGCTGCCACCCCAACGAATGTCGTGGATGCCACGGGTGGTGCTATTGACCGTGACCAGCGCTGTACCCAGCCCCGCCAATGCCGTATTGATCGCTTCTGCCAAGACACTGGCGTTGGCGTTATAGGCCAGCGAACCGGTGGTGTAAGTGACGCCGTCGATCAAGATGGAGGCCATGAAAGTACCGCCCGTCGCCGCGCTCACATCCAGACGCTGAACTTCAGCCTGTACGGGTCCGGTATCCAGCAGCGTAGCCCCTCCCACACCCACCAAGCCGTTGCCCGACAGATTACCCTGGACGCGCAGGTCGAGATCACCACCCAGATTGACCAAGCCCAGGGTCATGGCATTCATGTCACGCATCTGGGCGCTATAAGCAGACAACGACACCGTGCCCACAAAATTGTTGCTAGACTCGTCCAGCACAACATCGCGACCGCTGGAACCGGATCCGGTGATCGTCAGATCCGTGCGTCCAAGCACTTCGATGGCCGCACTGTCGCTGATCGTCCCACCAGCCGTGACAATCAAGTCACGGCCGATCAGCATGCGACCAAAATTGACTGCCCCGTTGTCATTCAAAGTGACGTCGCGAGCGCCGGTGATGGCAATGCTACCCGTGAGTTGGTTGGCATTGTTCAGCGTGATGTCATGGCCTGCGGTCACGGTCAGTTGAGTCGAACCGGCGATGGTCAAGGCACCGCTGTCGGTGATGGCGCCACCCGCACTGAGCACCAGATTACCTGTAAGGGTACTGAGGCCCAGATCGAGATCGCCCAAGTCATTCAAGGTCACATGACGGGCTGCGAGTGCAACCGTCCCGAAGTCATTGTCCGCATGGTCCAGCACGATGTCCCGCGCCTGCAAGACCGCTGCCCCCGTGACCAAAAGTGTGCCGCTGTCACTGAGCAATTCACCTGCCGTGACGGTCAAAGTCCCACCAATGGTCGATGCTGCCAGATCCAAAGCATTGACATCGACCAGCGTGACGTGACGCGCAAGGGTGATTGCCACTGATCCGACGAAATCATTGAGCGCGGAGTTCAGTATGACATCGCCCACAGCGCCGGCAGCCAGGACGCTGCTGCCCAGCACTTTGAGGGTCCCGCTGTCTGTCAATGCACCCAGCGTGTTCACGTTCAGGTTGCCTGTCACAGAGACATTGCCCAGATCCAAGGCGTTCACATCATTCATACGCAGATTCTGGACATGGACCGCATGCACGGCAGCCCCAAAGTTGTTGGCAGCATCCCAGACGACGTCGTAACCGCCCGCGTCCAGGCTGACCACGCCGTTCAGCGTCAGCACGCCGGTATCAGTGATCAGACCAACCGATGACAAATCGGTCGTCCCGGTCACCGATGTAATTCCCAGTGTCAAAGCACCACTCGTGCCCAAGATCAAGTTGCCCGTCACTGTGCCCGCGAAAGTCAGGTCCTTGGCGTCAAACAAATTGACATTGCGAGCGGAGACAGACACTGCGCCTTGCCATTGGTTGGCGAGGTTACTCAAGTTGATGTCATGGTCCATGGCAGTGAGCGTGGAGGCACCTGTCACTGCCAGCGCGCCCGTCGCGCTCACATCGCCAGTGGACGTCATCACCAGTTGCCCTTTGACGGCGACATCACCCAGCGTGACGCCAGCGGCTCCCAAAATCTTCAGGTCATGCCCAATCACCGACGTGCCCAGGGTCAGCGCTCCCCCCGCTTGCAAGATCCAGTCTTGATTGCTGCTGCCACTGACGGACAAACTGTTGACATCCACCAGCTTGACGTCGGTAGCCGCCAGGATGTTGACGTTCCCCTGGAAATCATTACCAATACCGTCCAGCACGATGGCCTCGCCGCGACCTGCGGTCACCTCACTCACCCCCGCTACGGCAGTGCTGGCAGTCAAACTGCTGGTCACAAGCGTGATCGCCGCCAAATTGCGTCCTGACAGAACGCCCCCGAAAGTCACATCAAACACGCCAGCGCGCGGGCTCTCGACCTGGACAGAAGCACCTGCCAAGCTGTTCAAGGCCGCTTGCCAGGCCGCCGCAACTTGGTCTGAACGCGCGTTCCAGGCGATGGCTGCCGTGGTGTAGGTCACGCCATCGATCAAGATCGATGCCGTGAACGAGCCGGCTGTTGCTGACTTCACGTCGATGCGTTGCACTTCGTCGATCACCCGGCCCGCATCCAGCCACGTCGCCCCTTTGAGGGTCAGTGTGCCGGTGTCAGTGATGCCCGCTGCGGTGAGACGAGTCGTGCCATTCACCGTGGTTGCCCCCAAGGTCAGGGCACCCGTCGATGTGAGTGTAAGGTTGCGTGAAATGGTTCCGCTCAATGCCAGCGTGTTGCCGTCATTGATCACGACGTCACGCGCGCTGACGATGCTGACGGCACCACCGAAGTCATTGCTACCGTCCAGAACGATATCCGCCCCAGTGCCCGCCGCAAAGGAGCTGGTTCCCGTGACAGTGACGGGGCCGTTGTCAGTCAGGGTACCGTTGCCTGTCACCACGAGGTTGCCACCCACTGACAGGGCGTTGAGCGCAATGGCCGTTCCCGTCAACGACAAGTTGCCGGTGACAGTTCCCCCCACGGTCAGGTCATCGATATCCACCAGATTGGCCGCAGCAGCTGCAATCAGGTTCACCGTGCCCAAATCGTTAGAGGCGTTGTCCAGCACCACCTGATGGACGCCCACGTCGAGGTTCAACTGCCCGGGCACGATCAGCTTACCGGTGTCGGTCAGATCGCCGGCCGCCTTCACGCGCAGATCACCGCTCAACACCCAATCACCGGTTCCGACGATCAGCCCACCTGAACCAGCCAGGAGGTCAGCGTGACGTCCATCCAAATTTTCCAGTGTGACGCTGCCCGTCGTCGTGGGCCGCAATTCGACAAAGGTGTCACCGGTCCCACTGTTGAGGCTATTGACGGTCGATGCCTGGATCACCACGCGATCAGTTGCCGTGCCAATGCCTTGATCAGCTTGCACCTGGATGATCCCCGTGCCCACGATGTTCGGCAACTCAGGCCCCGAGGTCAATCCATTGGAGGTTCCAGTATCGCCATCCGTCAGACGGCCCTGGGTCGTCACCGAGATGGTACCGGCGCCGCCTTGTAAACGGCCCAGGACGATGTCGCCTGTCATGATGGCACTGCCCAACGTGATCGCCCCAGTGGTTTGCACCAGGGAACCGTCGTTCATAAGGAGCGTTCCGGCTGTTGTCCGTAGGGTGATGTCTTGATTGTCACGCGACTCCACCAGCGTATCGGCTTGCAGAGTGAGGCCGTTTGTGCCCACCAGCGAAAGGGTCGTTCCCGCAGAAGCTCTGCCCGACAAACGCAGTTTGTCAGCAGACAAAGTGATCGCCCCAGCGGCGTAAACGCCCACCACGTCGATGGTGCCGGTGAAGTTGGAGAGGTCGATGCCACCGCTAAAGTAGCCAGCCAGCTCGTAATCGCCTCCACCCGACAAGGTCAGCGGACCGGCCCAGCCCAGAGAGAGATTCCCATTCGCCGGTGCCAGATTGCTTGAAAATTCGAGTTGCGAAGCCCTGACGACATCGCTCAACAAACTCGGATTCACCGCCTTGTTGCGCGCGACCGCAGAGAAGCTGTGGGCAGTCACGTCGATGCTGCGTGAACGGTCCGCTCCGGCCCCGGGGTCATAAATGGGCGAATCAAACAAGATGTCGACGGAGCTGTCCACCAAGACCTCACGCACATCGCCTGAACTGCGGATCACCACATCGCCATTCACGCCGGCCTTGATCTCGTCGATCAACACACCGCCCGTGATGCCACCGCCAGAGAGGTTATGGTTCAACACCTCAGCATCGATTTGGCTGGAGGTCCAAGCAAGCGCATCCAAACGATTGCGCAGCGCCTGCACCTCGCCTGACAGCGCTCCGGCATCGCCGGAGTAGAACGTCATGGTGTTACCCACCTGATCGGTCAGGAACTCAGCGAGCGTGAGCACCAGGTTACCGCCCGCCGTAACCTTCATGGTGCCACTGTTGAGATGCGCACTCAACGTCAAACTGTTGGCATTGCGAAGCACCAGAGACGTTCCTTTGGCGGAGACGTCGGCCAACCGCACATCGGTCAGCAACTGAACGTTGGTTGCTGCATTGATGTAGAGCCGGTCCGCCTTGAGCGTGCTCGTCGAATTCGTCACGCTGCCGGCCACGCCCGGCGCCACGGTGACGACGGGGCTGCCGCTGGCATAACCACCGCTGACCACAGGCTTGCCTGGCGCTGCCACCGCTTGCGTGCGGAAATTCACTGTCTGCGACACGCTGGTCTTCACGCCCAGGGCATTGCTGGCAGTGGCCGTCAACACCACGCCATCGGCGTTGCCGATTTTCTGGAAATCATCTTGCGACAAGGTGTATGTCCAGCGATTGCCCGTCACCGTGGCCACGCGGCTCTGGGTGCCAACGGTCAAACTGACCACCGCATTGGTTTCAACCCCACCCACCAGCGTGAGTCCTGCCGCCTGCTCGACCAAGTTGACCAGGTTGTCGCCGCTGACACGTCCCATGGTGATGCTTGGCCCTGCCGTCACCAAGGTCAGGGTGACCGCAGTCGAGGCGCTCGAACTGTTACCCGCCACGTCAATAGCTTGCGCCGTGAAGGCATACGCGCCATCTTTCAGGCTGAGCTCGGGGGTGAAAGACCACAAACCACTGCCGTCGGCCATGGTTTCGCCGATGAGCGTGGCCCCATCGAAGATCTGCACACGCGCACCCGCCTCGGCCGTGCCGTTCAGCGAGGGATTTGAGTTGCCCACCGTCGCCGATGCCGTGGCAATCGTCGGAGCAGCCACCGTGGTGTCCACGCGCACGGCCAACCCTGGGCTGGCCTCGCTACGCGCGGCACCATCCACGCCTTTGACCGTCACCACATGGTTGCCTGCGCTCACGTTGCTGGTGAACGTGTAAGTCCAGAAGCCCTGCGCATTGCTGGTCGCCTGACCGGCAACCGTGCCATCAAGCAACACCTCGACCGTGCTGCCCGCGCGGGCCTGGCCTTTGACAACGGGCAGGACGGAACTCGTGACTTGGTCGGCGGGACGCCCGGTGTCGTTGCCCAGCCCCAGGAGAGTGGGCACGGCCACGTCGGAAGCCGCTACGGTGAACGCCAGTCCAGCGCTGCTGGAGCGTTCGCCCAGATTGCCATTGGCATCCGCCACCACGGCCACCAGATGGTAGGAACCATTGGCCAGCGCGGTCTGGTAATCGGACGCGTTCAAGGTCCAAGCACCCGAACCATTCGCCGTGACCGAGCCCAGCAAGGTCGCATTTTCCAGGACGTACAACCGGACCGTGGCGTTGGCACCAGCGCCGGTTCCAACCACCGCCGGTTTTCTTGTGCTGACGTTGATGGTGCCACTCGATTGGCCAGCCACCGTCGTGATCGCCGGCTTGGCCAAAGCCAGTTGGTTCACGTTCACGCTGATTTCACTCACATGGCCTGCGGCGTCCACAGCATGCAGATTCCAGCTCTGAGTGCCCGTTCCCATGGAGGCCAGCTGCGCAGAGGTCAGGGCCAGCGTCCAGGACTGTCCACTGGCAGCCGGCTGCAAGACGGCCGAGATTTGTTGCGTGCCACTTGGCGTGGCTGGCGCATACAACTTGACGCTGGTTGCCGAGAAGTCGGTTGTACCCCGCAAAACGACGCCAGCCGATTGCTCGGCTTGCGTGATGGTGTTGTCACCTGCCACAACATCGGAGAAAGACAATGAGGGACCAGAAGCCGTGCTCCCCACCTCGAAGGTGACTGGCAAGGATGCCGCGCTGTAGGTCGCTCCAGCATCGGTTGTGGCCGAAGATTTGGCGGTCAAAAGATCGGTCGAACTCAAGGTCTGACCGGTCAAGTTCAACAGCCAACTGCCATCCGAACCAGCCTGGGTGGTGCCCACCAGCGTGCTGCCGTTCTTGTAGACCGTGACCACGGCGTTGGCCGCGGCTGACCCTTCCATGACCGGGCCCTGGATGGGGGTTCGTCCCGTCATGCTGGTGATCACGGGGGCGGCGGCGGTGCTCGCGGCAATCTCGGCCACGACCAGGTTGTCCTCCAGCCAGTTGACAGATTTGGACATCGCCGTCTTGGCGCTGCCCTGATTGGTGGCCGCGAGGTTCGGTGTGGTACCACTCCAGTCAGATGAGGTGGTCACCGTCATCAGTGGCAAGTTTCGGTATTTGAGAGAGCCGCCGAATTCAATCAGACCCGACGTCACGGTGTAATCCGCGTCGGTCAATGCATTCATCCCCAACAGGGCGGCTCGTACATCAGCATCACTGGCATTCCAAGCCAATGCGGATGAGGTGAAAGTGGTTCCATCCAACACCAGCGACAGGGTGAAAGTGCCCGCGGCTGCTCCGGCCAGGGATAGGGTTTGCTTCTCCACACTGGACACGTCATCCAACACCGTGAAGGTGTTGTGCAGCGTCATCTCGGCTTTGACCACGGCACCCGTGCCACCGCCACCCGTGAGCGTCACCGTCGGAGAGCGTGTGTAGCCCATACCCGGGTCGGTCAGGGTGATCGCAGTGACGGCACCACCCGAGGCCGTCGCCGTCGCAGCCTGCGAGGTCGAACTACCCAATTGTGGTGCGCTAAACGACACCACGGGCGCAGAGGTATACCCAGAGCCACCGTTTTCAACGGTCAGCTTGTTGATTCTGCCCAGACTTTGAAGGTTCGCGCCCGTGACCACATAAGACCAATTGACCGGACCACTTTCGAGAACAGCCGTCGCAGCACCCGCAGTCCATTCACTCGAGAAAGCGAGTGTCAATTGGTCACCGGCAACATTGCTCGCACCCAACGTGATCGTGACCGATGTCACTTTGCCGCTGGCATCAATCGTTGCTACAGCGGTAGCCCCTCCGCCGGTTCCACCACTGACTGCCACTTTGGGGGCAATCGTGAATCCGCCCGTGTTGTCCGTGATCGAAAGCGTCAGGGTATGTGCGGTGATGTCGGTTGAAGTCAGAACCCCTGGTTGGTTCGAATTCAAATAAGTCACATCGGCAGCCGTCAACGTCACCGATGGCGTGCTGGTGTAACCAGTCGCCGCTGAGGGAGTGATGGATGACAGAGCGCCCGAACCAGTTGTCAACGTCGCCACTGCAGTCCCCACGCCGCTGAAACTCACGGTGGGTGCTTTGGCATAAACCCCGGGTGTTGTCACGTTCACAGCGTTGACCGCACGCGGGACCGTCACGCTCACCGGCGTGGCGCCATTGATCATCACCCAGACCGTGGCGGCGGTGGTCGTGCCGTTCAAGGTGAAGCTGCCAGAGGCCCGGTCATAGGCGTCCACCGAATCGTCGCCGGTGACGGACATCAGGCTCAGGCCAATGCTGCCCGCGGCAGGGGTGATCATCACGGCAGGCGATGTGGGGTCGCTGACATTGCCAGCTGCATCGGTGGCCTTGGCCGTGAGGGAGTGCGAGGTGCCGCTGGCCCAGGCTTCAGGCACCAGGAATTCCCAGACACCATCTTTCACATTGGCTTGCAAGGTGGCCAACAAGTTCGCGCCGTCGTAGATCGACACCACCGAGCCCGCTTCCGCTGTGCCTTTCAAGAAGGGACGACTGTCGGTGGCGCTACTCACCGTGAAGGTGGGTGCCGCGGGTTTGACCGAATCGACCTTGATGATCTGACTGACGACGTCGCTGTTCACGCCGTTTTTCGTCGCAACCACTTGGACCTCGAAGCTCCCATCCACCGATTGCGCAGGCAGATTGGCACTCCAGTCGCCGGTCAAGGGATCGGTGGTGATGCTGGTCGAAAGAAGGGGGGTGACGATTGCCGACGCATCCTTCACCGAGACCGAAATCGTCGAGCCCGGTGCGGCGGTCCCCATGATCGTTGACGCCGCGCGCGAGCTGGTGACAAAGTCGGCCGGGCCATTGTCTGTGCTCAGGCGGGCAATGGTGGGATTGGAGGGCTTGCCAGCCTGGATGTCCAAGGACAGAACTTGCAACTGCTCATTGCCGTTGGCATCGACCGCAGTCACATTGACGGGCACCGTCGAACCCACGCCCAGCGCAGCGTAAGCCGCATCGGTGAGCACATACGACCAATTGTTCGACGTGGGCGTCAATCGGGCGATTTCAGCCCCTTGGTCGTTGGTGAGCCGAACCTGAGCGCCATTGCTGGTGCCCACCAAAGTGATCGGCATCGAAGCCGCACGGATGGCCGAGGTGATGGTCGTGAGTTCGGTGACCGTTGGTGAGTCACCCAGCCAGGGCGTGGTGGTTCCCGTCAAAATGGTGGTCGGAACCATGGCCGCCAGATTCACGCCGGCCAGTCCGCCCGAAAAGACGATTTCAAAGGTCTTGGCGATTGCACCATCCGTGACATCCACGGTCCCCACGCCGGTCAAGATGCGGTTGAGCTCGTTTTCAATGACATCGGCCTGCGCGTTGTACGCCAAGGCTGCCGTGGTGTAGGGCGTCCCATTCACCGTGACTCGCAAGGTGAAGCTGCCCTTGTTGGTCGCATCGGAATTGACCACACTCAAGCGCTGGATCTCCGACGACACCGCTGTCACCGTGGGGGGAGTGAGCGCCAGGGTGGCCGTCAACGACTGCGTGGTCGTTCCGCTTGCCAAATTGGTGGCGCTGATCGAGAAGTGACCGGTTTGGGCGGTCAAGGCGGTGATGTCCGCGTTGGTCAGGACGTACGACCAATCTGTGCCCTCCACCCAGGCCGTGCCACTGGGCGACACGCCGTTGATGTTGATGCTCACCGTCGTCCCCACGTCCGTCGTGCCCGAAAGCAGATGGCCACGGAAGGCGCTCAAAGCGGTGATGGTGCCCACGGCATCCACCGTCAGGGCGGGAGCCACCGCCGTGCCCGGCACCACGAGGGCACCCGACAAGCCGCTCACATGCCCGGCGGTATCAGTGGCCGTGGCACGCAGTGTGTGGCGCAGACTGTCCGGCATCGCAAGACTGGATTGGGTCCAGGCGCCCGCGGCGTCCGCCGTGGCGGTACCCGCCACTGTGGCGCTGCCATCCAGGTAAATGCTGACCGTGGCATAGGCCTGCGCGGTCCCACTCAAGGTCGTGCCGGCGTATGTGCTCAGGATCGGCGCATCGGGCGCCAAGGTATCAATGGTGAGCGAAAGTGTGTCGGATGGCGTGCCCGAGACGCCAGCATCATTCACGTTCACAGCGTAGTAGCTGTGGGAACCATCGCTCTGGATCGGTAGGTTCACTTTCCAGGCGCCCGTGGCATCGGCGCGCACTTCCGAGCCGAGTTGCACGGATGTCGCAGCATCAAAAATGCGCACGCGCGTCCAAGGCACCGCATTGGTGCCTTGCAGGGCCAGTTGGGCGTCTTTGACCGTGCTGCCGGGAGAAGTTATGACAGGCTTGAGGGCTGCGGGAACGAACGTGCTGGCCGAGCTGCTGCTGACAGTGAAGGTGGTGTAACCACTGGAGTAGGACAGGTTGCCATCGGCGTCGCGCAACACAGCACGCAAGCTGTAACTGCCGTTGGGCAGGCCGCTCAGGTTCCATTGCACGCCACTGTTGGCCTCGGTCGAATTCAGCGTCCGATACGCATAGACCCGTCCGGCCGCGTTTTCCAAGGTCATCACCTGGTTGGCCTCGGCGCCACCAGTGGTAGTGATCGTGACCGCGCCAGTGGCGTTGAGTTGAATGGCATCCAGATTCAGGTTCTGGCTGGCGGACAACGTGATGTTGCCCTGGGTCGTCCCCACCGGGCTCAGCGCGTCGATGGTGATGCGGTTGTAGGGCGCCAAGCCTTGAGACAAGGAGACGTTGCTGGTGTACTCCACCACGGTCTTGGGCTTGAGGGCCTGCGCCACAGCGGTTTGGCCCGAGGTGGCGAGCGTGAGGCCCGTCATGTTGGAGCCTGTTACTTGCACCGACCCCTTGGCCGAATGGCTAAAGCCTGACAGGCTGATGCCTTGGTTGTCTGAACGCGTCAAGGTGAGGGTGGAACCCGTCGCCGACGCGGTGATACCAGCCCCGGCAGCATTGATCGCGGCAACCAAATTCGCCCAGCTGGCGGTGGTCACGGCCGCGCTGACCACAGGCGCCGCGGAATCGGCCAAGCCAAGCTTGAGCGATACCATGCCATCCACGGTCAACCCACTGAGCGACAGGCTGGCACGCTCAAGCGCGGCCGTCGCATTCAGGCTCACCATTGAGCGATTGAGCAATTCGATGCCTTGGCTGTTTGCCGTGAGCGAAGCAATAGGCAACGAAGCGCCAGCCGACCAAGCGCCGTCTGTCCCGCTCAAGGCGAAGATGGCCCCAGCGCTGTCCACCAGCACTTGGCACTTCACGGGCGCCGCAGGATTTCGGTAATCCATCGCGTCATAGACGTACTTGGTGCCGACCATGTCGGTCAGGTAATTACCAGCCGGCACGTACACCAATGCCTTGGGCGTGGCAGGCAAGGTGGATTCGTAATACAGACGGCCACTGCTGCCTTGAATGACCCGCAATCCCGAAATCGAATCTCGCACTTGGGTTTCGCGCCCATTGCTGCCATCTGCGTACAACACGATGTCATCCACGGCAGCGCCCTGGCCATCTGAAATCGGTCCCGCCACCTTGATGTCGCGCGCGGACCGCATCTCCACACGCTCGGTCGCCGGTGCGTCGTTCTTGTCCACACGGAGCTCGTCTTCGACCGCAATGCTCTCACCGGACACCACAGTAAGCACAGGCGCGAGGTAATACTGACTCGTCGGAACAGTGAATGAACGACCGGCGCGGAAAGTCACCGCGTCGATGGCATCTATCCACACTGAGGGGTCAATGGTCAGGTTCTGCGCCGCATCCAGCGTCACACGACTGCCCGTGGCCACGCTGCCACCCGCTGAGGCGGCACGGATGATCACGTCGCTGCCAGTGGAAGTCAATTGCATGACCGAGGTTCCCGCCGATGCATGCACATACGCCACATCCAACGCTGCCGTGCTGGTCACGCTGAGGCTGCCAGCCACGGCATCCAGGTGAGTCAACTGAAGCAAGGGACGTGTGGTGGGTGCCACGTCGGTGATGTCGATCGACCCCAAGGTGGTCGCCATGTGGCGGATTTCCGCGACGTTCACCTTCATCCCGCTGATGCCTGTGCCAGCCACTATCCGCAGGGCTCCGCCCGCCAGGGTATCGACACTCAGATGGGTGCCCGTGCCCTGCCCTTGGATCATTCCCTGGGACGTGATATTGATGTCCAGCGGCAATTCGTCCAGATCGAGTTTCGAGTTATGGTTTGTGTCGCCCACGACCAAAGTGGGTGTGCGACTCACACTGCGTCCTGCAACGACCTGTACCAAATTCAAATCCCGGCTGCTGTTGAGTGTGAGGCTGCCATCCAGGGTCTGCACGTCCTCAAGCACCGTCGAACCACTACCGATCATGGTCAGCGACAGATCGCCAGCACGCAACAAATGTGCATCCAACGCCGACACAGCCAAATTGACCAGGCTGCTGGCTTCATTGGCACGCAAGCTCAGGTGTTGCGCCTGCACTGTGGAGCCTGCGGTCGGGGTGATGTCGAGCTGCCGTAAGGCCGAGCCAGCTTCCAGCGTAACCGCGTCGCCCACAATTTGTCCCAGCGTGAGGTCACGCAGCGCAAGGTTCGACAGGTCTCGGGTGGTTGGCCCTGCCAAGGGCGTCCGCAGATGAATGGCCTGCGAGGCAGCGTTGACGTCACGGGCAATCAGGTTGCCGTCCACTGTCAGGTCGATGGCGCCTTGCTGAGTCACCAGATGCAACACATCCAGATTGGCCAGTGCGCGCAAGCTTGCCTGACCTGCTTGGGTGCTGCGTGCATCCAGGGTCGCGGCATCGAACAGGAAAGCGGTAGTGTCGGCGGCATCGCCATTGATCTCACCGCGGGCAGTCAGCACCAGGCGTGCGGAGTTCAACGCCAAACCCTTGGCATAGAGGTTACCGCCACGCAAGCTCAACTGGTCCGGCGCCTGCACCATGGCCTGGTTCAAGGTGATATCACCCATCGCAGCACCGGCCGTCAACACGATGTCGCCACTGACGGCATTCGCCACCCAGGCGCTTCGGATGTCACCGAGCAAATGGCCTGATCCATCCGTACCCGCGGTCAGGGTGATGTTAGCAGCCGTCAGCGCAGTGCTGGCCACCAGATCGTCTGCGGCGCTCAGATTGGCCTGACTGGCAACTGTCATGCTGCCTTGAGCCGTCATCATGGCCGATGCGGTCATGTCGAGTTGGCCACCCACGTTCACGATCGATGCACGGTCCAGCAAGACATCATGACCCGAGTTCCAAGTCAGATTGCCCCCGACGTTCACAGTCGAGGACAGGAGATGCCCTCCCACAACCGCGCCCTTGATTTCCGTGTCGCGTTGTGCCACCGCCGTCAGTTGTGCATTCGTGCTGACCACGCCGGACAGCTTGATGTCGCGACCCACATCGATTGTCAAATTTCGAACCGCAATCGAGTCACGTCCGAAAAGGCCGAACACATCAGCGTCACCAGTATCCAAACGCATGGATTGGGTGGTGGTCTGGTCCTGGTAGATGGGTTCATCCCGATACAGGGTGACTTTGGCCGTTTCCACCACCTTGGTGGTCTTGTCGTAAGTCCGGAATTTGAGCCGGTCTTCCAGGATATCCTGACTGTTGGATACCCACTGGTAGTTGAGTGTTTGGCGAGCGTCCTGGACTTCGTTGATCTTGCCGTTCCAGGTGAAGTTGTAGTCTTTGTAAGCCTCGTTGATGTCGTGGTTGAGATACCAATCCGCACTGGACGACATGGTCCATTGACCCGCCATCCAGCCGTCCCCATTACCACCCGAAGACTCACGGGAGATATCCCCCTGCGGGGTGGAGAAATACCAATCACCGCTGTAGAACCAGTCGTCACCGTTGTCGTAATGCCAACTGCCGCCGTCATCTTCCCACCCTTGCTCATAGACATGCCAAGAGTCGCTGTAGGGCACACGGGAGAACGAAGCCTGCCAACCCGTCCAGTACCAGCCGTCATCACCACCACCAGGCCATGTTCTCAGCCAATTCACCACCTGATTTCCATTGAGCCAGACCCAGACTTCCTGCGCCTCTTCTTCCGCACCAGATTCGGTGTTCACCGACACATTCAGATTCGTCCAGGTGAAGGTGAGGTTGAAGAGTTTGTCCTGTGCTTCACCCACCTTGATGGTTGTGTGCGTGGTCTTTAAGGACTCACTGTTGATCAGCCGAGAATCAGTGGTGTAACCCTGGGGCGCATAAATACGCCAGCTGTTCAAGTCGTAGAGGTTGGCGTTGGTGTCATTGGTGACATCCGCCAAACCCCAGTCAGGCACATAGGGCTTGTAGATAGAGTAGCCGGTTCGGCCATCATAGATTTCGTACTGACGTTTACCAAGGTCCTGGTAGCTGACCTGATAACGTAACGGCGAATTGTCGTTATCAATCTCTCGGTAATAGGTGCTACTGTACTCTACGAGAGATGAATTGATCTGCGTGTACAGGGCGCGGGCTTGGTCGTAATAGGTACCCACCTTTTCGGTGGTTTGTACCGGTGAGCCTTGGCTCACCACCCGCAACACATCGGCCTCGGCCCCCACAGGCATGTAGATCCACTTGTCATCCCAGCCCGACACATTCAGGTTCACCGTCTGCATCGGCTTGGAGCCTGAAGCAGGCGCCAGGCTCCATTCGGGCACCCAGTCCACCACGGTGGTGTTGCCGTTGACAACCTGATACTTCTTCAGGTTACTGTACTGCAAGGTGTAGAGCTTCATGTAGCCCAAGGCCTTCAGCACCGCCGAACGTTGATTGTCATTGAGGTCATTGAAAGTGGGTTGTCGATTGTTGGTACCCAGCGCTGGAACTGTGGCACCCGTGGCCGCCCAATCGGTGCTGGTCATCTCATAACCAGTTCCCTCCGAAGCCGAGCTGTTACGGTAGTCCACACCCTCAACAAACCATTCGCGCTTGAGCCGCAGCGCACCATTCCAGTAACCGTCTTGCAAAAGGCTGACGTTCATGGTGGTGAAGTAATAGCCCGCCTTGACTTTTTCAGTGCCAGCTTCCTCGGTGATGGTGGTCGTTTCCCACTTGATCACCGGCATGTCGATGACCTGATCCACCACCTGTTGATAACCGGTGACGACCTGGTAGGTCACGGTCTGCGAGCTGATGATCGGCGCGGTGACCTGGCGCGAACCAGCGTTTGCCGCCGCCGCGGCATCCAGCACCATGTCGGTGCCGGCCAGCAGGCGGGCATCGCCTGACGTGGAGATCTTGCCAGCGGTCAGCACATAGATCGAACCTGCCTGCAAGTCCGAGCGCAACAAGGTGCCCCGATCCTGCCCAGCACTCGTACCATGCGCCACGCCACTGGCGACGCCGGCACGGATATCGATGAGATCGGTTGTTTCCGTGCCTGAGGTACTGACGGCGCCATAGATGCGCACATCTTGTGCCGCATTGATCCAGACATGGTTGATGGCCGCCACGTCGCCAGCGACGTACACCGTGTTGCCCCTCAAATGCAGCCAGTCCGCCGAGGCGAGACTGGCATTGCCCAAGCCGGTGTAATCGGATTGCACCAGCAGGTTGCCTGATGCCAGAATTTCGATGTTGCCGCTGCTGCCCCAAGATTTGAGCGCCGAGCCCTCACCCAAGGTGAGGCTCTGTCCGGTGATCTCGATCCGGTCTTTGGCGTTGACATCACCATAGACAAAGACTTGCCCACTTTCGCTGCCGTGGATACTCACCTGACTGGTTCGCACACTCACCGGCGGCACACTGTTGGTGCTGTAGGGTTGTCCAATCATTCCGTCCAGGTAAAGCGTTCCCGAACCCGACACCTGGATCGTGCCACTGGTCCCGGTGTCAATCACAGCCCCCGTCAAGCGGATGGGGTCACCCCCCGTCAAACTTGAAGACACCAGACTGACCACACCAGAGGTTTCCGTCACGGCGTTGCCGCTGGCGTCCACCACCAGCTTGCCGAAAGCATCCATCCACCGGTCCTGGTCGTCAACAAAATAGGTCCCCGCGTTCGCGCCTGATCCTGATCGCGCGCTGTTGGTTTTATAGACCAACGCCATGGTTTTGACAGCGTAACCCGTGGCGTCCAGCAGACCACCTTGCAGATTCACCGTATTGTGACCATTCACCATGCCGGCCAAAGTGAGGGTGTGGTTGGCATTCAGATTCACCACGCCGCCTGCTTGATTGGCCAGGACATAACCATCGATACGCACATCGCGTTGGCCATTGAGGGTGATCGTGCCGGAGGCCGCCGTCAGTTTATCCACCGAGACGGTGCTGGCGTTGTCGATCCACAGACCCGCCGAGAGGTACGTGGCGTTGCTCACCCCTGAACCACCGTTGAGGGTAACCGACAAGGTGGCCTGTACGTTGCCACCGTTGACAACAGCCACATTGCCGTTGTTGCGATATCCACCCAGTCGCAGGGTGTCGGTGGCACTCAGGGTGACGACCCCACCCTCGGCGTTCTTCACAACCGCACCGTTGTCAATGCGTGCGCCAGCGGAGACCGTACCCACCACTGTGACATTGGCGGCCGACAATTGCACCGTGGAATTGGCGAGCTTGGATGTCAGCAGCACCCCGGCGTTGACCAGCAAATGATTGGTCACGCTCATCGACATGGCCGTGCCCGCCTCTACCGTGGCACCCCGCTGGTTGATGGGGTCACCCAACACCACGTTACCGGCGACGAACGTCACGCGGTCTGCCTTCCACACCGCATCCACCATGCGCAGCGTGTTGTCCACCTGTGCGCGCACCTCGCCCGTCGCCGTTAGATTGCCCCCCAATGCCGCATAACGGCTGGCGGCGATCAGTACCTCGGGGGTGCTGAGTGTGGAAAGGAAGGTGCTGGCAATGGGACCATCCAGTGTCATATCGACCGCTTGCAGGGTCAACTGACCGGACGCATTGATGCGACCGCTGGTTCGATTGAGCACCAACTCGCCCAAATCGGAATGCAGCAGAATGGACTGGTCCGAACTCGTGGTCTCGACCGTGCCATCGATCCAGACCTGATTGGTGCCGCCTAACTCGATACCACCGTTGGCATCCAAGGTGCGCACCGTGGCGGTGTTGGCCAATTCCAGGCTGGTGTAGCCCGATTTGGTCAGATCCGTGATCAAGGTGCCATCGCCACCTTGCAAGACGACCTGATCATTGGCCTCGATTAAGCCCTGTATGCTGAGCGAGCGTCCCGAGCTAATGCGCACATCGCGGTTGGCACCATGGGCCAACACATCGCCCTGGAGCACGCCGGTCTCACCAGCCACAAACACGATATCGCCGTCGATGGTTTCCAACACTCCGGTCGGGCGCAGGTCGATGTCCCGACCATCTGGCGATGTACCGCTGTTGAGTCCGATCCCCACATAGGCCCGAATCTTCCCGGCGATGTAGAGCTTGCCATTGGGCCCGCCCGATTTACCCACCGTCACGGTCGAACCCTGGGCCGCCGCGTCCAGGGCGTAGCGTTGAGCGCTGGACAGTTGTGTCACGCCAGCGCCAAACAACACGCCCAGGTCGTCGGCATGGACTGAACCATTGGCCAGCACCTTGACATCGTAGGGGCTCACCAGGCGCAAACGACCATCGCGGGTTTTGGTCAGCACATCCGGGTTGCTCGCGTCATAACCAGGCATGGCCGAGAAGCCCGCGTAACTGGTGCCCATTGCCGGTGTCGCTGGCGGTGTGCCATCGGTCTGAACAACGGTCCAGGTGGCAGCGGCAATGGCGGCATTCAGATCCGCCAGCAGATCCGAAACCGATTGATTGGTGCTGGTGGAGGATGCTGTGAGCGTCACCGCGGCCTGCACTGTGAAACTCACGCGATCAAGATTCAGAACCAGGGTGACATCTCGCGTAAGCCGCCCATCCGCACTGACGGGCCAACCCGCAAAAACCAGCTCATTGACATCCCCAGGGGAAAGAATATCCACCCGCCCAGGCGCATTGAGATTGATCTGACTGTTCATCCGCGTGGTTGTCACGCTGGCTGACCCATACAGCACCAGACCTCGCCCGGTATAAGGAGACCCGACACTTTCGGCTCGCGAGTCCAGTCCACCGATCAGGTCTACCTGCTTGCCCGCCGTGATGTCCGTACCAATGATGAGTTGACGATCGGCCTGCACACGAATGGAAGAGTCCACGTCGTAGCGAATGATGCGACGACCGAGATATCGGCCTTGCGCATCGCGCACCATCTCACTGCTGCCACCTGCCAGCAGCAGGCCCTGCATATCGACGTCTCCGACACCGTACAAATCGATCACACCCGCCGTGGCGTTCAACGTGTGAGCCGTGTTCCAACGGCCCTCGACCACCAACTCGGAAGCACCATGCACGATCAAGCCATAGCCCGTGGCGGCATCCACCCCACCATGCACCTCAATCCGACGACTGGCATTCAGGAAACCGCCCGTGGACACGGCCGCGTGCGCTGCGTTCTCGGTCAGGCCCCCAATGAATACCCGTCCCGTGGAGCGCACGAAGATATCGGAGTCCCGCCCCGACCAGAGGACGGATTGGGACAGCATGTGGCCATCGGCATCGAACGTCTGCGACAACTTGCCGCCCGAATTGATCCAGCCCATGAGCTCGATACGTCCTTCACCTTCGATGGTGACCGTGCTCCCCGCACCGTCCGCACCCAGCCCGTAGGCCGTGATCCCACCGGCCGTGTTGATCAGCACTGACAAGGGATTCGCCGATGCAGTGTTGTTGGTCTGCATGGAGAGACCATTCCAGCTGTCATCAGCCCCCGGACGTCCCCCCTGGAGCGTGACATTGCCGCTGGCCAACAGGCCAGACTCCAAGCGTACTTGTTGACCGGCCGTCACCCAGATATCAGCGGCACCGTTGCCGTTGTTGTCCAGCGCAAAGGTCACACCCGTCTCACCGATCACACCGCCCGCCACCAGAGCGCCAAAAACATCCACGTCCTCGGCGCCCTTGACTCGCAAGACACTGCCCGGGTCTTCGGTACGAACCGTGCTGGTCGCATGGACATACACACTGGAACCCCGGGTATCCGCGTGTGTCCCGGCACCCAGCGCGTCGCCGTTGGACGCCACGCCGCCATACAGATTCAGGCCAGCTTTGGCCGTCACGAATCCTTCTACGTAGAGCCACTCATTGGATTGCAACGTGACAGAAGCGCCGGTACCTGACGCCGTGACGTTGCCTCGCAAAATCACCTCCTGATCGGACCGCAGGGTGAGGTTCTTGCCAGCACCCAAACTTGTGATGGTGCCGGTGATCAACAACCCATAGCCACCTGCATGGCTTGCCAGGTAGTGACCCGCATCCACAGCTGCAATGTTCTGGAAATACGCCGTTTTGTTGAAGATGGTGTAACGCGGATCGTAAGCCGGATTGATGGCGCCGCCCGCCAAGCGGGCTTGCCCGTAGAGTTCGTTGTCGTAGGCCTGCGTCGACGAGGACAGGGTCATGTCACCTGTGGCAGTGACCGAACCTCCGAGCAACATTTCCTTGGCAGCCGACAGGATGATGGTTCCAGCGGTGCCCGTGACACTGGGCACGATGAGGTTTTGTGGCTGGTTGACCGGGTCGGGACTGACAAACTTCATGCCCGCACGGATCGCCGAGCCCGCATTGATCGACACAACGTCGTCGGAACGCATATCCAGAACGATGTTGTTGCCCTCGCCCGAAATATCCGATCCCTCGGCCACAATCAACGGACCGCCCGCGTGCAAGGTGAGGC
>JACCDH010485319.1_pt1 | contig 30567 bp, 25 predicted proteins | sample 7442481 | NCBI WGS metagenome assembly JACCDH01 (sample SAMN15323433, study PRJNA562643) | freshwater metagenome | isolation source: river surface water | place: USA:Blue River Watershed | collected 2017-08-15
AACTACTATGGGAGTTTTTGCTCAAAAAAATTCAAAAATCGGTCATGTAGATTATGATAAATTAGTTAGTTTATCTGCTGTAAATGAAAAAGTTCCTGATAAATTACAACAAACTGCAGGCGAATTGCAACAAATATTAGAGCAAGAACAAAAACGTTACGATAGAGATGTTAGAGAGTATTTAGAGGAAAGAGATAAGTTGAGTGATATGATGAAAAAGGCTAGAGAGGAAAGCTTACAAAAACGCCAAATGGAAATGCAACAAAGCTCTCAAAAATTTCAACAAGTTTTAAATGATGAACAAAATAAGTTGGCTCAACCAATAATTGATAAAGTGAATGCTGCAGTTGAAAAATATGCGAAGGAAAATGGATATTTGTATATTTTGGAAAAAAGTAGTGTAATTTATGCAGGAGGTGACGATATTACGGAAGCTTTAATTAAGGTTTTAGGTTTAGAAAATGTTAAATTACCTGAGGGTGGTGTTCAGGGATTTGGTAATCAATAATATCATAACTATTTTTTAAAAAAGCTATTCGTTTTGAATAGCTTTTTTTTTGCTTTATTTTTGCTTTATTTTTTGGTTAAAAACCATTAACTTAAGGTATTTATACTTTTTTAAGGGCAGTGGATGGTGTTATTTGTTTAATTTTATAATACTAATTTTAAACAAATGGAAAAGTCCGAAATTATAACCTTGTACACCGATTATCTTTTAGAGGAAGGTAAAGCGCCAATTAATGTTTACAAATTTTGTAAATCTATTGAAATGGAAGAAAGTGAATTTTATAAACACTTTGCCTCTTTTGAAGCTATAGATAAGGAAGTGTTTGTTCATTTTTATCATGAAACGATAAGGGTTTTAGATAAAAGTGAGGATTTTAACACTTTTGAAGCAAAAGATAAACTGTTATCTTTTTACTACACTTATGTGGAAAATTTAACTGCCAATAGGAGTTTAATTATGCTTTTGTTAAGCGATAAAAACCCCATGGTAGGTTTACAAAGGTTAAGTAGTTTAAAAAAGTTGTTTGTTCAATTTGTGGATAATTTAAACATTCCAACTACTCAATTGCCAATTTCGGGTATTGCTGATATACAATCTAAAGGAATTCAGGAAACTATTTGGGGTCAGTTTTTAACGATAATCAAATATTGGATGAAAGATGAATCTGCGAGTTTCGAAAAAACAGATGTTTTTATCGAAAAGTCAACTTCATTAGGTTTCGAATTACTCAATAATTCTCATCTCGAAAGTATTATAGATTTCGGAAAGTTTATTTTAAAGGATAAACTTAAAATGTAATTTTTTAGAGTACGCTAAGTATTGCAAAATCGCTTTAATGATTTAATTTAATATCCCAAACAAGCATGAAAAGTATCGATAAAATACCTGTAACTAAAATCGAAAGAGCATCCAAAATAATTCAAACTGGAGCTAAAATGGGTGGGAATTATGTGAAATATTATGCCAATCGGATTACTAAAACCAAAGAGGAAGCCAATGATATTTTAAATCAGGATAATGCAGAAGATTTATATGATGGTTTAAAAAGTTTAAAAGGAAGTGCTTTAAAAATGGCGCAGATGATGAGTATGGATAAAGGGATTTTACCTAAAGCTTATGTGGAAAAATTTTCTTTAGCTCAATTTTCGGTTCCTCCTTTATCTGGTCCTTTAATCATTAAATCGTTTAAAAAATATTTTGGTAAAACGCCTAATGATTTGTTTGATAAATTTGATATCAATGCCATAAACGCAGCCAGTATTGGTCAAGTGCATTTAGCCGAAAAAGATGGAAAAAAACTAGCAGTTAAAATTCAGTATCCTGGTGTTGCGGATAGTATTTCTAGCGATTTAGCTTTGGTTAAGCCTTTTGCGTTAAAAATGTTAAATATTAGCAATGCTGATGCAGATGTTTATTTTAAAGAAATAAAAGATAAACTGATAGAAGAAACCGATTATTTAAATGAATTAAAACAAGCAGAGGAAATTTCCTCGTTATCCAAACACATACCTCATATACTTTTCCCTAATTATTATCCGGAATTATCCTGTGATAAGGTAATTACAATGGATTGGATGACAGGGGAACATTTATCCGAATTTTGTGCTAAACATGCCGGAACTCCTTTAGCGCATAAGGTATCACAAACTTTATGGGATTTTTACATGTATCAAATTCATGTATTAAAAAAGGTACACGCCGATCCGCATCCGGGGAATTTTTTAGTTGATAATGAGGGTAATTTAATTGTTTTGGATTTTGGCTGTTTAAAATTTATTCCTGAGGATTTTTATGCGCCTTATTTTGATTTAACCCAAAAAGAAAATTTAAATAATACAGATAAGTTTATACAAACTTTACAGCTTTTGGAAGTAATTATGCCTAATGATTCCCAAAAAGATATTGATTTTTTAGTGAGCATTTTTAGGGAATTACTTACTGTTTTTACTAAACCTTTCGAAAATGAAATGTTTGATTTTTCGAGTGAGGACTTTTTTAGCGAAATTATGCAGCTAGGGGAAAGATTTGCTAAGGATAAAGATTTACGCAATCAAAATGGTGGTAGAGGTTCCAAGCATTTTATTTATATCAACCGTACTTTTTTTGGTTTATACAACTTAATGTTCGATTTAAAAAGTAAGGATGTTGTGATTGATAATTATAAAAAGTATATCTAAGGCTTACAACACTTTATTTCATGATTGTGTGGGTTTTGTTTCGGACTTAAATAAGGTATGCCCAAATTGCTACCTCTAAGGATTAATAGCAATCCAATTAATACATAACTTAAGGAAATTAGCCAAGTGTTTTTTATAAAACTAATTTTATTTTTAATCCAATTGCTAAACACACTACCAAACAATAAGGATGGTAAAGTTCCTACACCAAAAACAAACATGGTTAAGGCACCTTCTGTATAATTATTAGTTAAAGTACTGGAGGATAAAGCAACATAAACTAATCCGCAGGGTAATAAGCCATTTAATGTTCCTGCAAGTAAATACTTTTTCCAAGTACTTTTTTGGTTAAATAAACTGGTCCATTTGGAACTAAATTGGATTACAGGTTGAAGCAAAAAATTTATCTTTAACACAAATGCTAATCCAACCAATAAAAATATACTCCCCATAACCCAACTGGCAATTTGGGTAAAACCATACCAATTTAATCCGTACATTAAACCGCCTACAATTGCTCCCATTAAACTGTACACTAAAATTCTGGCTCCATGATAAATTAAGGCGTTTTTTAAAGCATTGCCGCTTTTACCTTTAAATCCCATTAAAAAAACCAAAGGTCCACACATGGAAATACAATGTAAACTGCCCAATAAGCCTAATAAAAATATTAAATATAGGTTTATCATTTACTGAATATAAATGTTGGATTTATGTAAATAATCAATACTATCAATGGTAAATTTAATTTCAACATTGTACACTCCAATGGTAAATTTGTTAAAATCTATCTTGGTTTCCAATTGAGTAATGGGGTATTCAATTTCAAAATCTAATTTTTTATCGGATGGTCGTTTAAATAAGATTGTAATGTTCTGATTATTCAATCGGGCAAAATAATCGGGTAAAATTATCTCTAAACTATCCTTTTGTAAAAGTTTAATTTCTGCATCTAAATCGTTAAAATTTTTAATTGCATCCATTTCTTCTTCAAAATGTATTTCTTTTTCGTAGTAATTTTCTTCTTCTAAATCAAAGTTAATCCCAAAGCTTTTTACAACAAAAAATAAAATAAATACTACAAATGCAGTGTATAAAATGCCTATTTTTAATCCAAAATTTATTTTCATAGTTTATTGTTTTTTAGGTAATATAAATGGTCCGCTAAAATTTATTTTTTCGGTTCTCATGTACACGCCATTTTTATACACAGCAATTAATATAGGTGTTTTTAATCCATCCAATTCGCTTTTAGGCAATTCAATTAGTACAGTTCCTTCGGCTTTTTTTCCGGCTTCTACCAAAACTTTATCCATTCCAATAATATCAATTACACCTTTTTTATCTTCCAGTTTAAAAGTGATATTCTGATTTTTATTGGTTTTGTTTAATAAATGATATTGGATAAAATTCACATAATTTCCATTTTCTTTTTGTTCAAATGTAGTGCCGTAAGCTCTTAATAAATTTACTTCTATATCGGTACGGTTGGCCAAAATAAATCCAAAAATCACTAATAAAATCACTAATAAGCTGGTGTATGCTTTTGCTCTTGTGGATAGTTTAAATTTTGTTTTTTCGGAAATGGCTTTCTCGGATGTGTATCGAATTAAGCCTTTGGGTAATTTAATTTTATCCATAATTTCATCACACGCATCTATACAAGCGGTGCAATTTACACATTCCAATTGGGTTCCGTTTCTAATGTCAATTCCGGTTGGACAAACTTGCACACATAATTTACAATCGATACAATCACCACTTTCGGCATTTTTTTGGTTTAATTTAGCTCTGTTTTCTCCTCTAACATGATCGTAAGCAACTGCATAGGTTTCTTTATCTACCATAACGCTTTGTAATCTTCCGTAAGGACAAATGGTAGTGCAAACTTGTTCGCGCATAAAGGCAAATACACCGTAAAATAAAAATGAAAAGATAATAATGGCTGTAAATCCTCCAAGATTTTCGCTAGGTGATGAACTAATTGTTTGTATCAATTCTTCCCCTCCAATAATATAGCCTAAAAAAGTGTTGGATATAATAAATGCGATGGCAAAAAACAGGATTTGTTTGGTGGTTTTAATTCTAATTTTTCGTGAGGTCCATTTTTCTTTATTTAAATTGCGTTGTTGTTGCGCATCGCCCTCTAACCAATATTCTATTCGTCGGTACACCATTTCCATAAAAATGGTTTGCGGACAAATCCAACCACAAAATAATCTACCAAAAACTACTGTAAATAAAGCTATGGAAATAATAGAAATAATAAATGTAAAAACTGCAATGTAAAAATCTTGTGGCCAAAATATGTTTCCTAATAGTACAAACTTGCGCTCCAAAACATTTAGCAACAAAAAAGGTTCTCCATTTATTTTTAAAAACGGTCCGGCAAATAAAATAGCTAATAAAAATGCACTTACAACGGTTCTAATGTTGTAAAACTTACCTTTTGGTTTTTTGGCAAAAATCCAAATACGTTTACCATTTTCGTCTACTGTACTTATTTTATCTCTAAAAGATTTTTCGGCTTCCATACCCTAATTTTTATGCAAATGTACTTCCCATATCTTCCAATTACTATGATATTGCACAAAGCAAAACATGATAAAAATCAGGTTTTATATTTTATCCGTTTTATACGAAGTAAATTATTTTCCCAATAAGCCTTAAAAATACACGAACGGTTTGGTTATTTTTGGTTTTAAATGATATTTTTACAATTCAATTTTTGGATATGTATTTAACTAGGGTTTTATTTTTATTAATCACTTTTTTACTGTTAACCATCATTATCGATGTATATTTTTATTTTGGTTTAAAAAGTTATTTTAAATCCTTTAAAAATCGCAAATGGTTAAAGCGTATTTATTGGTTAATTTCTTTTTCGGTAATTGCATTTTATGTTTTAGGCATTGTTTTATGGTTTTTTAAAACGCCTTTAACAGGTAAATTCCGAATTATTTTCCAAGGAATTTCCTTTTGTTTTATGGTGCCCAAGTTTATCGCTATTATATTTTTTATGTTGGATGACATTATCCGATTTTTTAAATGGTTAAAGGATAAAATTTTTGGCACCCCAAAGTTTTCGTCCTCGGATAGTGCAAAATCTTATTCTCGATTAAAATTTTTGCAAGTTACTGGTTTATCGTTTTTTGGTTTGTTTACTGGGATATTTTCCTATGGAATTTTTAAAGGTGCGTATAATATCAATGTGTTGTATAAAAAATTGCGTATTCCCAATTTACCCAAGGGTTTTGAAGGCTTAAAAATTATTCAGATTTCGGATTTGCACGTGGGTAGTTTTATGAGTGCGGATCCTGTTAAACGAATGGTGGAATTAATTAATAAGGAAAATCCTGATATGGTTTTTTTTACAGGCGATTTGGTAAATGATATTGCAGAAGAAGCTTTGCCTTATGTGGATGAACTTAAAAAATTAAAAGCAAAATTTGGGGTGTTTAGTATTTTAGGAAATCATGATTATGGCGATTATTATTACGATAAAAACGCACCAGATTTCGTTCAAAATAAAAAGCACAACAAGGATTTAATGCAAAAAATTTATCAGGATTGTGGTTGGCGTTTGTTGTTGGACGAAAATGTGATTTTTGAGTCGGAAGGAGCAAAAATGGCTGTTATTGGTATCGAAAATTGGGCGGGAAGAGGAACTTTTGCAAGATACGGCGATTTGCATAAAGCGGTTAAAGGTACCGAGGATGTAAATTTTAAATTATTACTCTCTCACGATCCTTCGCATTGGGATGTACAGGTAAAACCAGAGTTTAAAGATATTGACGTGATGTTTAGCGGACATACTCACGGTATGCAATTTGGTATCGAAATCCCAGGGTTTAAATGGAGTCCTAGTAAATGGGTATATCCTCAATGGGCTGGTTTATACAAAGATGGAAAGCAACAATTGTATGTAAACCGAGGAATTGGTTTTGTAGGTTATCCCGGCAGGGTAGGAATTTATCCCGAAATTTCTGTTTTCGAATTAAAACCAACTAAAGTATACAATCCAAATTTTTAAGTAAAAAAGGAAGTTTTAAATTAAGGGATTTAGTTTACTTCATACAATTACAACACAATAATTAAATTTGATTTTAACATACATTTACGTGTTATGTACAAGCACTTTTGAATGATTACACGCATTATTATTTAAAATTTTGTATTTTTGGAACTATTGCAAAAAAACACTTATGATTAATAAATGGATTAGTATTGTTGGATTACTTGTGTATGTAAATTTAGTATCGGCACAAACTAAAAAATGGCAGCAAAAAATTGAATATGATATTGAAGTAGAATTGTTTACGGAAGAAAAGTTGTTAAAAGGCTTTAATCGTATGATTTACTTTAATAACTCGCCGGATACTTTAACCGAAATTTATTTTCATTGTTGGGCAAATGCATATAGCAGCCCAAATACACCTTTAGCAAAGGAAATGGAACAATCTGGCAATGTTTTGTTGCAATTAAATAATCCAGATTACATGGGGTTTATAACAGATTTAGATTTTAAAGTAAATCAGCAAAAAGTACAATGGGAAAAAGTGGACGAGTTTGGTGAAATTATTCGTGTAAAATTAAATAATCCTTTATTACCACAACAAACCGCTTTTATTTTCACTCCTTTTACGGTTAACCTACCTGTGGGTGAAATTTCCAGAATGGGTTATTTGGATGGTTCTTTTCAAATTACGCAATGGTATCCAAAACCGGCTGTGTACGACCAAAATGGCTGGAATACCATGAGTTATTTAAGTCAGGGTGAGTTTTTTTCCGAATTTGCCGATTATACAGTAAAAATAACTTTACCTCAAAATTATTTGGTTGCAGCTACAGGGAAATTAACCGATGAATCATTTTTGGAAGAGCAAAAGTTGTTAAATAGCAAAATTTCCGAAACCCAAAAGTACTTACAAACTTATCCCTACAGAGACGATAAATTTGAGTATAAATACCCTAAAATTCCTTATCCAGAAGATAGTAAAACTAAAAAAACATTAGTTTTTAAAGAAAAAAATGTACATGATTTTGCTTGGTTTACAGATAATAGATGGTTGGTTACTACAGAAACCGTTACGATACCCTTAACCCAAAAAAGTGTGGATGTTTATGCTTATTTTTTACCCGAAAATATGCAAAATTGGAAACACGCTTTAAATTACATGAAAAAAGCGCTTTTCTTTTATTCGGATGAGGTTGGTGTTTATCCTTACAATATTTTAACAGCGATAGATGGATCAATATCGGCGGGTGCAGGAATGGAATATCCTACCATCACAATTATTGGCGAGGCGGATAATTTAATACAGTTTGAGGAGGTTTTGGCGCACGAAATTGGGCACAATTGGTTTTATGGAATTTTAGCAAGTAACGAGCGACAATTTCCTTGGATGGATGAGGGTTTAAATTCGTATTTGGAGCTTAAATATTTCGAAAAACATTACCCTAATCATACACTGGGAGATTTAGTAGGTAATTGGGCGGATTGGTTAAGTGGGGATGATAAACAAAAAATGCGTTCGTATTACTATTGGACTTATATGATACAAGCATCGCGCCGCTTGGATCAACCGTTAAATTTGCCAGCAGATGCTTATACAGATGATAATTATGCCGAAATTGTATATTCTAAATCGGCTATAATTTTTAGATATATGCAAGAGTATTTAGGTGAGGATATTATGAAAGAAATTTTACAAACATACTTCTCTCGATATAAAAATAAACATGTGTATCCAGAGGATTTTTGGAACGTAGCAGAGGAGGTGATTGGAAAAAAATTAAATTGGATGTATGAGGATTTGTTTAGTACTAAAAAATTAGATTATGCAGTGTTAAGTGCAGGATTTAACGAGGAAACAAAGGATTTAGAGGTGTTGGTTAAAAATAAAGGTGGTGTAAATTCGCCTGTTTTTATTACATGTTTATTAAATGGTAATTTGGTTTATACACATACTTTTGAGGGTTTTGAGGGTACAAAAATTTTAAATTTAGGAAAGGTTAAGGCGGATGAAGTAAGAATTGATTATCATGAATTTATGCCCGAAATTAATCGCAACAATAATTCATATAAAATTTACAGCATTTTTGGAGGTATTAGGCCTATTAAATTTTATCCAATCACTAGTGTAGATCATGCAAAATATAACGATGTTTTTATAGCTCCTTTATTGGGTTATAATTATCACGATGGATTTAAATTAGGTGTTATTTTACACAACGCGGGTGTGGTGGAAAAAAAGTTTAGATTTATGTCCACTCCTAACTATGGTTTTGGTAATAAAACTTTTACCGGATATCATAAAGCGATATATAGTTTTTACCCATCAGATTTTTTTGATAAAATAAATCTGTTTGGTATTTATCGTAACGAAACTTTTCAGGCGCCAATTAGCAATAATGCTATTTATGAGAATGGTGTGATAGAAAAATACGAGTTAGGTACACGTTTAAATTTTAAAAATAGAAATGCAAAAAGTACTTTTAAATCGGCTTTAATATTTAAATATACGCACACTAAAATTGTAGTTCCTAAAATAATTACCAATGCAAATAATTACATCACATTAACTTATTTTGGTAATCAAAAACGAAAATACAATCCTTATGGATACGAGCTTAATGCTCAGTTAATTAATGCTGATTTATTAAAGTTTTTTGGAGATGCTCATTATACAGTTCATTTAAGTAAAAAATCGAAATCGAGCTTTGATTTTAGAGTATTTGGTGGTTTTTTTGCCACCCCAACAGGTCCGTTGGATCAACAGTATCGTTTGCGATTAAGTGCGCATAATGGTTTGGGGGTACAAAGTGTTGCAAATAATAATTTAGTAGTATCTGGTATGACAGATTATTTGTATGATGATGTATTTTTAGGAAGATATGTAAATGATCCCTTTAATTTATGGAGCAAACAAATAACTAAGGCAGATGGAGCTTTTAGAACGCCAATAGATAGGGCAGCTTCTTCCACTTGGTTAACGTCGTTTAATGTTACTTATAATTCGCCTTTAAAATTTGTTTCGGTTTTTGCAGATTTCGGATTATTAGGTTTGGGTAATTCTGTTGTAAATGCTTATGGTACAGGCTTACAAGTAAATGTTGTTAAAGATATTTTCGAGATTTATTTCCCTATTTATCATGCTTCTGGTGAATTGTTGCAGTTTAGTCAGCCTGATTTTGTAAACTACGGTCAGCAAATAAGGTTTAAACTAGATATCCAAAGATTTTACAATATTATTGATTAATGAAAGCGGGAAAAAAAATTTATTTTGCATCCGATTTTCATTTAGGTGCGCAGGGTGTTGAAAGTTCCTTTGAACGCGAAAAAATTATTGTAGATTGGTTAAATAGTGTTCAAAATGATGCGCAATGCATTTATTTATTGGGGGATATTTTTGATTTTTGGTTTGAGTACAAGTATGTTGTACCTAAAAATTATATCCGATTATTCGCAAAATTGGCAGAGTTAAAAGATAATGGCATTGAGGTTTTTGCTTTTACAGGAAATCATGATATGTGGACTTTTGGTTACTGGGAGGAAATAACAGGAATGAAAGTTTTTCATCAACCTATTGAAATTAAATACAATAATAAATTGTTTTATATCGGACATGGTGATGGTTTAGGACCAGGAGATTATGCATATAAGGCACTAAAAAAAATGTTCCGCAATAGGGTTTTACAATGGTGTTTAGCTAGGGTACATCCCAATTTAACCTTTGCGGTTGCCCAAAAATGGTCGGCTAAAAGCCGGATAAACAATATCCAAAAGGATGAAGTTTTTAAAGGGAAGGAAAAGGAATTTTTATATCAATATTGTGTAGATATTTCGCAAACTAAAGCGGTAGATTATTTTATTTTTGGACACCGACATTTGGCTTTAAATTTAAAAGTGGGAGAAAGCTCATCCAGATATATCAATTTAGGAGAGTGGGTGGGACCCCATAAACACTATGCAGTTTTTGATGGGGAAAAATTAGAAATTATGAGTTTTAAAAGTACAAAAAATAGTATTGAGGAATAATTATGGGAAGGATTTTAGCGATTGATTATGGAACAAAAAGGGTAGGTATTGCCGAATCCGACGATTTAAAAATTATTGCTTTTCCTTTAACAACGGTGCACTCAAAAGATTTAATAGATTTTTTACAAAAATATCATCAACAAAATACCATAGAAGCTTTGGTGGTTGGCGAACCTAAAAGATTAAATAACGAACCCACAGATGTAACCGAGTTAATTAATCAGTTTGTAGTGCATTTACAACGCAAATTCCCTCAAATTCCAGTACATCGGATAGATGAACGTTTTACCTCTAAAATCGCCACACAATCTATACAACAATCCACTTTAAGCAAAAAAAAGAAACAGGATAAATCATTAGTTGATACAATTAGTGCCACCCTTATTTTACAATCTTTTTTACAAAACTATCCTAACGTGTAATACTTCCAGTTGAATATTAAATGAGTTTTAGGTTTACCTTTAATACCGTTGATAAATTTTCAATATTTTAAGCAAAGTTTTAGCCAAAGTAAGGCAAGGTTTTTAACTTCTTTTCCTTTGCGTAAGTTCTTTGCGAACTTGGTATGAAATATAAAATCTAATTTTCATAAAACACATGTGTCGAAAGGGACTCTCACGATTCGGACAGTTAAAGAACTTTTTGTAAAAAACGAATTTACTATAAGGTTTCTTTCCAAATTTATTTGCTCTAATAACTTATTGTTTTTTGGTAGAAGGCTTTATAGAAAAAAAAAAGCTGGAAAAATTTTTCCAGCTTTTTTTTTACATTTTTGCGCTAATTTCTTCTGCTAATTCTGGGTCTACTAAAACTCTACCACAGTGTTCACAAACGATTAGTTTTTTTCTAGTTCTGATATCTAATTGTCTTTGTGGCGGGATTTTGTTAAAACAACCCCCACAAGCATCACGCTCAACTGCAACTACAGCTAAACCATTTCTTACATTTTCTCTAATTCTTTTGTAAGCTATCAATAATCTATCTTCTACATCTTTTTCGGCTTTAACAGATTGTTCTGTTAAAGTTTCTTCTTCTTTTTTAGTTTCAGCAACGATAGCTTCTAACTCTTCTTTTTTACCTTCCAACTCAGCTCTTCTACTTGCTAATTTTACGTTGTTAGTATCTAAAGTTTCTTTTTTAAGTTCTAATTTTTCTTTCGCTTCTTTAATTCTTTTTTGAGATAATTCAATTTCTAAACGTTGAAATTCAATTTCTTTAGATAAAGCATCAAATTCTCTGTTGTTTCTAACATTTTTTTGTTGCTCTTCATATTTTTTGATTAACTCATTAGCTTCCAACATTAAGTTGTTTTTATTGCTAATTTCGGAGTTTATAGCAGCGATTTCTTCCTCGATTTTTTGTGTACGAGTAGCCAAACCATGTATATCATCCTCTAAATCTTCCACTTCTAATGGTAATTCCCCTCTAACCGTTTTGATTTTATCAATTTTGGAATCGATTAATTGTAATTTAAATAAAGCCCTTAATTTTTTTTCGGCTGTTGCATCGCTTACTGTTTTTGCCATAATTAAAATATATGTTAATAGTAATTTACTGGATTTGTATTTGTTTTAGAAAAACAAAACGCAAATGTAGGAAATTTTTTAAGAAGTATTGCAGTAATTATATCTTTAGATACAATTTCTGCTTCATAATGTCCTATATCTACAATTGTAATTTCGTTATTGGCATCAAAAAATTGATGATATTTAAAATCGGAACTGATAAATACATCCGCTTTGTGAGCGATTGCTTGCTCTAATAAAAACGCGCCACTACCTCCACAAAGGGCAACTTTTTGTATATGACTTTGTAAAAATTTGGTGTACCGAATAGCAGTATTGTGGAAAGTGTTTTTTACCAGATTTAAAAAATGGTTTTGCTCAAGTGGATTTTTAAATTCCCCTATAGCTCCTAAGCCAGTATTTTCACTTTGGGGCAAAAGGATTGTTATGTTTTGTAGTTGTAATTTTTTTGCCATTGCATAACTCACACCTTCTTTAATTTTATCCAAATTGGTATGCATTACATAAATAGCAATATTGTTTTGTATGGCTTTTATAATGGTTTTACCAATATAATTTTGTGCACTAAATTTTAATAAACCTTTAAATACAATGGGGTGATGGCAAATAATTAAATTGCAATTGTTTTGTATGGCTTCCTCAACAATTTCGGCAGTACAATCCAAGCTTATTAATGTTTGTGTAATTTCTTGCGATAGTTCTCCGGTAAGTAATCCGCAATTATCGTATGATTCCTGAATATTTAAAGGAACTTGTGTTTCTAGATACTCAATTATTTCGTGTAAAATCATTTGTTTTTTGATTTTGTAAATAATCTTTTAATTTTTTTAAAATCAAATATTTGCGAATCAGTCATTGCTTTATAACTTAAAAATAAGCCAATAGGCGCTAGTACATAAGTTGCCAACCAAATTCCGTTTACAATAGTCCAATCGCTTTTAGCCAACTTTTCTCCAGCAATAGTCAATACATGGTACACAATAAAAACAACGGTAGATATCACCACAGGCATTCCTAATCCTCCTTTTTTAAAAATTGCTCCAAAGGGTGCGCCTACAAAAAATAAAATTAGACAAGCAATAGATAAAGTGTATTTTTTATGCCATTCGATGATGTGCCTATCTATTAAATATTGATCGTTTTGGATTTCAATTTTAGCACCATAAATATATTGTTTAGCGTTGTGCGCAATATCAGCAGCATGCACATTAATACTACTTTTTACAGTATTATTTATAGTATCTAACTTTTCTAGTATATTTTGAGGAGTAAAAGTTAAGGTATCAATATTAAAATCTTCAGATGTGCGAATAAAAAAGTTGGTGTGTAATTCATCTAGTAATCTTATTTTTCTTTCGGCAACATTTTTACTTAACGAATCTATAAAAAAGCTAATACTTTCGTTATTTTTTAATCGGGCGTCGTATTCATAGTCGTTTTCGGAGCGCACAAAATTAAACGAGCTTAAATCAAATATGAGTTCATTTTTATCAAATTTATTTCTAACCAAAGGGAAAGTTCGTTCTTTATTGTTTTCAAAATCTTCTTTTTGATATTCGTAAGCATTTCCGTTAAATAAGTGTAAAATCAAAGCGTTTCCATCGTTGGATAATAAAATTTTTCCCGAATCGGCTAAAATAAATCTATCTGCATTGCTTTTATTGTCAAATATTAAAATATCTTTTAAGGATTTATCTTCGTTTTTTTTACCTACACGAATGGTGTAACCTTCTAATCCTTTGTAAAATACACCTTCAGGAATAGATAATTCGGGTTTTTTAGAGGTAATATCTTGTAATAAATTTTTAAGTTTTGTATTGGTTTTGGGTAATACAGAATCGTTGATGTAAAACGCTGTAAGAGTAAATACAACAGTTACAATAATTAAAGGCTGCATAACCCTAAACATGGATACACCTAAAGCTTTAAGTGCAGTTAACTCTACTGTTTCGCCCAGCTTACCAAAGGTCATTATGGACGATAATAACATCGCTAGGGGGAGCGACATAGGAATTTGGTTTAAGGAGGCGTATCCAACCAATTCTAAAATTAAACTAATTTCTAATCCTTTACCAACAATATCCTCTAGCCATTTCCAAAACCATATCATTAACAATAAAAAATTGGTAATAAACAAAGTGGCAATAAAAGGCCCAATAAAAGCTTTTAATAATAAAAGATTTAACTTTTTCACAGTAAAAATTGATTAATTGATAAATTTAAAATTATCAAAAAAGTGATTGAAAATCACAAAGTTATCGGTGTAGTTTTTACTTAAACAAGATGCTGTAAATTGGTACGCATCGCCTTTGTAAAATATAATTACAATTTTAGTAGTGATATCTTCAAGTTCGGTATTTAAATAACTGTATTCGATAGATTTAGCGTCGTAATCACCAACTTTTAAATCGTTGGAGGCAATAGGTTCGCCTTTTAAAACGGATAGTTGAAGGTTAATTTTACTAGCAAAATAGGTGTCTAAATTATATTTGGATTCAACATTTTTTTCTTTGCTACAAGTTAGTACGGTAGGACTGCTAGCATTTTCAATTTTGGTTAAAAACAATTCAATTCCTTTCATGTTTCCTGCAGCTTCCCATTTACTAATAACATCAAAGGATATAGTTTTGGATGGATTGTAAAAAGTTGTAGTAGCATCTTGCGCCAAGGTGTTAAAAATCAGTACAAATGAAAATATAATCACGCTTATTTTTTTCATATTTATATATTTTTTAATAGTATATAGCTAACAAACTCAATAATTATCGAAAAATTCAATTAGGTAAAAGTAATAAAATGTGATTAAATGTAATAGGCTTAACTAAATTCTTTTTTAAATTCATCTAAAATTATTCCATTTTTGATATTTTTAATCGAACAGAACTTATTACCCAAAAATCAAAGAAAAAAATAGTAGTTTTGTTGTATGTTAGTGAATGAAACAGAGTTAAAAAATGGAATGCGATTGGTGCATCAGCAGGTGGGCTATAGTAAATTATCGCATATCGGTATTTTTATTAATGTAGGATCGAGAGATGAAGATGAAAATGAAAGAGGGGTAGCACATTTTTTGGAACATGTATTATTTAAAGGAACTAACAAACGCAAATCTTTTCATATTTTAAATCGTTTGGATAGCGTTGGCGGAGAGTTAAATGCTTATACCACAAAGGAAGAAACGGTAATACATGCATCGGTAATGTTGGAACATTCATCGAGGGCAATGGAATTGATATCGGATATTATTTTTAATTCTGTTTTTCCATTAAACGAAATCGAAAAGGAAAAAGAGGTGGTGGTGGACGAAATCCAAAGCTACATGGATAGCCCGATGGATATGATTTTTGAAGAATTTGAATTACAATTATTTGGCGGGCATCCTCTTGGAAACGATATTTTAGGAAGCGAAAAAGAAGTGCGAGCCATTACCAAAGAAAAAATTTTAAATTTTGTACGCAAACATTATGTGCCTCAAAACATGGTTTTAAGTTATGCCGGCGGATTAAGTTTTAAAAAGTTTTTGCAACTTAGCGAACGTTTTTTTGGCGAATATAAAGGGGATTCTAGTTATCAGCGACAATTATTTTCTTGGGAAAAACCTGTATTTAATCATAAAATTACAAAAAGTAATCACCAATGTCACAGTATTTTAGGTGGTATAGCATATCCTTATCAACATGAACAACGCTTGGCTTTAATGTTGTTGAATAATTTTTTAGGCGGACCCGCTATGAACTCCAAATTAAATATGGTGGTGCGCGAAAAACATGGTATTACCTATAATATCGAATCTAATTTTTTGCCTTATCGAGATTCTGGTATTTTTTTGGTGTATTACGGCACCGAAAAAGAGCAGATGCACAAAGCCGAAAAGTTAATTCAAAAAGAAATGCAAAAATTGTGTAACCAAAAATTAGGTACTTTACAATTGCATTTTGCTAAACAACAATTAATTGGTTATTTGGCTTTAAATGGCGAAAATATTGGAGGTTTAATGTCATCTTTGGGTAAAAGTAAAATGATTTTTAATACTATAGAATCGCTCGAAAACATTATACAATCTATTCATAACATTAATGCTACACAAATTTTAGAGCTTGCCAATGAAATTATTTTACCTCAAAAATTAAGTTCCATTACTTATTTAACGCAGTAATTGATTTTTTTCACCAATAGGATAACTATTTTTTTAAACTAAAGTATAGTTTGGATAAAATTGTAATTTCAAAATTACGTTTAGTAAATCTAACTTTTAAATTCATTAGCTATGGTTATTGGTATCCCTAAAGAAATTAAAAATAACGAGTATCGTGTTGCTGCTACACCTTTTTATGTAGAAAAATTAATTAGTAATGGGCACCGTGTTGTGGTTGAAAAAAATGCGGGTTGGGGTAGTGGTTTTTTGGATCAAAATTATTTAGATGCTGGCGCAGTTGTTTTGGATCATCCTAAAGCTATTTTTGAGCAAGCGGATATGATTTTAAAAATTAAAGAACCTCAAAAACAAGAATTCGATTATATAAAGGAGGGACAAATTATTTTTACATATTTTCATTTTTCCTCTAGTAACGAACTTTTACAAGCTATGCTAGATAAAAAAGCCGTTTGTATTGCTTACGAAACTGTAACGGATGATAAAGGTGCTTTACCCTTGTTAATTCCTATGTCGGAAATCGCCGGAAGAATGTCGGTGCAACAAGGTGCCTATTTTTTAAACAAATCTAACGGTGGTAAAGGTGTTTTATTAGGAGGAATTCCAGGTGAAAGAAGAGGGAATGTAACGGTTATTGGAGCGGGAGTAGTTGGACAAAATGCGGCTTTAATGGCAGCGGGGATGTTAGCAAACGTGGATTTATTAGATATAAACATCAATAATTTACGTGCTTTAAATCCTATTTTACCCAAAAACATACAAACCTTATATGCATCCGAGGAAAATATTTTGCAATCTATACAAAAAGCCGATTTGGTGATAGGTGCAGTTTTAATTCCGGGCGCATCAGCTCCCAAAATAATCCAAAAAAAACATTTAAGTTTAATGCAAAAAGGAACTGTTTTGGTTGATGTAGCTATTGATCAGGGTGGTTGTTTTGAAACTTCTAAACCTACAACACATCAAAATCCTGTATTTGAAGTGGATGGAATTGTACATTATTGTGTAGCCAATATGCCTGGTGCTGTGCCATATACGGCAACTAATGCTATTACCAACGCTACTTTACAATACACTTTACAAATAGCCAATAAGGGTTGGGAAAAGGCAAGTTTGGATAACAAACATTTGTATAATGGCATCAATGTGGCTTTGGGAAAAATTTATTTAGAATCTTTAAAAAATCAGTTGTAAAAAGTTATCGACATATTATTTTTAGTTTAATTTTTAGTTTTTAATCGGTATTCAAACCTTTAATAACTAAATTTACTTTTTTGTACAGTGTTGTTTTGGTACAATAATTGAATTTTTAAGAAAAAATCTATTTTTATGACGAAATTTAATCTATTTTTTATCGTTTTTTTATATTTTTCTTCGTTTTCGATGAATGCGCAAGACGGAAACTGTGAAGGTACCGAGCCTAAAAAAGCTAAAAAACTTTTCGATAAAGCTTTAGTGGATTATAGTCCTACAAATTCCGATGCGGTGAAGGTTGTTAAGGAAATAATGGATAAATTTCCCAATTTTGTAGAAGGTCATTATTTTTTAGGAAATCATTACGAAAAAGTAGGTTTTAAAACTGCCAGTCACTTACCCTTGCGTAAAAAATTAATGGACCAATCTTTAGAGTTTTATCAAAATGTTGAACGTATTTGTCCTTCGTTTTCTGGTCACTTGGCATATTATAAATTAGGTATTTTATATCACAAAGTATATAATCAAGAGGAAAAAGCGGCAAGTTATTTTAAAAAATATATCGATAACGAAAAAGAGCCACCAAAGGAATATTACAGAGTAGCTAAGGAATTGGCGGATAGATATTATTTAAAATACGAATTAATTAAAAACCCTGTGCCATTTGAGCCTCAACCGGTTAAGGGTGTAAATTCGGATAAAGATGAGTTTTTACCTATGTTATCGCCAGATAATGAGCAATTGTATTTTACCCGCCGTATGAAATGGTCGCCTAAAAAAGCAGGAGCCATAAATGTGGAAGAAAAAAAGGAGTTTTTTGTAAGAAGTAAAAAAATGGATGTAGATTCGTTTTCATTTGGTATTCCTTTAGCTGCACCGTTTAACGAGTTTGAAGAATATGTGGATTATCAAAGAGTTTTGGGCTTAGGCGGGGCTTGTTTAACTCCGGATAACAAAGAAATGTATTTAACCATTAGTTTTAACGATCCCGAAAAAGGACCTAAACATCGCAATACACAATTGTATTCTTCGATGTTAAAAGAAGGGTCATGGACACCTTTTAAATCTTTGGGTGATCATATCAACGATGAAAATAAAGAGCCTACATGGGAAGGGCAACCCACAATTTCATCCGATGGAAAAATGATGATTTTTGCTTCTGCTCGCCCATCCAGTACCTCTATCGAATTTGATGGTGTAACGATAAGTACCATGGATTTATTTTATGTAACCAAATTAGATAATGGTAAATGGTCGGCGCCCAAAACTTTAGGACCAGTAATCAACACCAATCGAAACGAAAAAACACCTTTTTTACACACCGATAGTAAAACTTTATATTTTGCATCCGACGGACATCCAGGAATGGGAGGTTACGATTTGTTTTTTACCCGAATGGATGAAAATGGCAACTGGAGTAAACCTGTAAATTTGGGTTATCCCATTAATTCCGAGATTGATAATCATGGTTTAATTGTGAGCTTAGATGGTAAACAAGCATTTATGTCCTCTGGAAAAGAAGGAGATGGTGTAAAAGGTTTAGATTTAATACATTTTCCATTGCACGAAGCTGTTCGTCCGGATAATGTAGTGTTTATGAAAGGTGTTTTGAAAGATGAAGAAGGAAAAGCGGTTGTTGATGGTAAAATACAAATTAAAGATGAAGTTACAGGTGAGGTAAGAGAAGCTATGGTAGACAGTAAAACGGGCGAATATGTAGCAGTGATGAGTGTGCCAAATCCTAAACGTCCAGAACCACCTAAAGCAATGATTACTTTAGAGTTAGATGGGGAAGAAGTAGAAGCAGAGTATGGTAGTAAAGTGGAACCTGTAAACGGAAAACCAACTATTATTCCGCCAGGTGCAAAGGTTGTTGAGTTGAAAGGAACGCAACACGTTATAGCAAAAGGAGATAAAATTGTTAAAGTAAATGGGGATAGTACCATAGTGAAAAAAGGTTATGAGGTAGTTGATGCAGGAGGGAAACAAGAAGTTGTTTCGGTTGCTGCAGCGCAAGAAACGAAACAAAAATTTGTATTGTCGGCTACGGGTAAAGATATGGCTTTTACCACCCAAGTTACCGAGGTAAATCCTAAAGAAATTGATGGTGTTGTTAAAATTAAAAACAATACGATTGATATTCAATCGGCTAAAAAAGGACAAATTATCCGTTTAAACGATGTTAATTTTGCTACCAATAGTGCTTTGTTAAACAGCACCACAATGTCGATTATCGACGAGTTAAAAACGTATTTGCAGGCAAAACCAACCATGAAAATTGCTATTTACGGACATACGGATAATGTTGGTAATGCCAATGATAATATTGTTTTATCGCAAAGCAGAGCCAAGGAAGTAATGGAATACTTAATTTCCCAAGGTATTGATGCAAGAAGATTAGCGTATGAAGGTTTTGGGGCGAATAAACCAAAAGCAAGTAATGCAACAGAGGAGGGAAGAGCAATAAACAGACGAGTAGAGTTTATCATATTAGAATTATAAAGTATATTTGGCAAAAAATTGCCAAAGTTGTAAAAATACAAAAGTGAAAACAAGATTTATTTTTTTTATTTTAGGGTTTGTTACCCTATCTGTTGGAGCAAAAAAAGAACCTAAACAAATATTTGGTTATGGTGCAGAAATAATTTACAACATGCCTGTACAAAGTTTAGGTTTTGGTTTAAGAGTGCATGCTAAAATAAACGAAAACTGGTTTGTTTCTCCACAATTATCATATTTCCCGGGAATATCTAATACTGTAGAGTTGTATGCAGGTTTGGGGATAAATTACAATTTAACTCCTAAGGAAAAATGGGGGGCATATCCAACTCTTGGTGCTTTTTATAATCGTTTTTATAACCATTCGGATTATACCAACGAAATAGCTAAGTTAAATAGTTTTGCGCCCGATTTTGGTTTTGGTGTGGTAAAAAATGCAGGATGTATGCGTCCTTTTGCGGAACTTAAGTTAAATCCTTTATGGATGGAAAGTAATATCAGAATTGGTGCAATTTTTTACATTGGCGAGTGTTATAAAAAATTAATTTGTCCGGCATACACATCCTTGTGGTAATCTTTTCGTTAGGTAATAAAATTATATTCATATGAAAAATTGGAGTTTTGTATTTGTTTTGATTTCTTTTCTGTTTTCTTGTAGTAAAGATAGGATTACAACCGATGAGTTTCAGTCTATGGATGAGTTTTTCGAACAAGAACAAGCCGAGGTGCAGGAGTTTGTGATTACGAATGAGGATGGTGATCAACCCATAATTGGTAAGTTTGGCACTGAGTTATTTGTTCATTCTAGTTTATTTGAGGACACAACCGAACGTAAAATTATTGAAGTACCCTATAAGATTAAATTAATAGAGTTATACACTGTAAAAGATTTGATTTTACAAAAAATGCATTCTAATTATATCGGTGGAGGATTAGATTATGTATCGGCTTTGTGGGTTTCGGCAGAAAAAGACGACGTGTATTTAAAATTGATTGATGGCAAGTTTGTAAAAGCAAATTTAAATACCGAAGTTCGTCCTTTTGTTCCTGGAGTGTATTATGGCGGAAATCAAATTAAACCTTGGGATGGTTGGTTGGCAAGTGCTAGTGGATCTTCTGTAGGTATCAATAACGAAAAATACGAAATGAATTTGGCTAATTTAGGTTGGAATATGGCGGCACGTTTTCAATCTTTAGCGCCTCGTACTATTATTAAATTTAATTACCAGGGTAAGGGTTTAGAAAATATACAATTATTTGCTTTTGTAAACAACGAACGCCAAGTTATAAAAGGGGGTGTTATGGAAATACAAAGTGTACCCGTAAACCGACCTGTAACTTTAATTGCTATGGCGATAGATCAAAATAACGATTTTAGATTTTTTAGAAAAGGAATTTTAGCCACTGGTATTACGGATATTAAAATAGAGTTTGAAACTTTAACCAGAGAACAATTGCTTTTACAATTAACGGCTTTGGATTAAAATGCAAATCGGATTATTTTTTGGCTCTTTCAATCCCATTCATATCGGACATTTGGCATTAGCGAATTATATCGTAGAAAATTCTGCTTTGCAACAAATTTGGTTTGTAGTTTCGCCTCAAAATCCATTTAAAGATAAAAAATCTTTGTTAAATGAAAATTTGAGGTACGATTTAGTGTACGAAACCATTAAAAACGACGAAAGGTTTGGGGTGAGTAATATAGAGTTTTCCATGCCTAAACCTTCTTATACATCAAATACTTTAGTGGCTTTTGCCGAAAAATTTCCGCTACATCAATTTTCAATTATTATGGGCGAGGATAATTTACAATCCTTACACAAATGGAAAAATGCCGATTTTATTCAAAATAATTATAGTATTTATGTGTATCCAAGGTTAAATGTAAAAGTTGAAAATTTAATACAAAATCAAAATATTATACATGTAAATGCACCAATTATCGAAATTTCTTCATCTATGATTAGGGAGGGAATACAAAAGGGTAAAAAATACAATCATTTAATTCCTTTACCAGCTTGGGAAATTATCGAAAAAAATGGGTATTACCTTTAATTCATTCGTTTATTTATTTTACTTTCGTTGTCAAATTTATTTAAAAAATGAGAATCGTAATTTTATCTCGAAATATCGAGTTATACAGTACAGCCAGATTGGTTGAAGAGATTGAAAAAAAAGGACATGAAGCTTTGGTGGTGGATGCTGTAGCGTGCTCTGTGGTGATGGAAAAAGGTAAACCAAGTATTTTGTATCATGGAGAAATTTTACAGGATATTGATGCTGTAATTCCGAGAATTGGTAGTACAATAACTTTTTATGGAACAGCCATCGTTCGCCAGTTCGAAATGATGAAAACTTTTACAACTGCCGAGTCGCAAGCAATCATTCGCTCTCGAGATAAATTGCGTAGTTTACAAATTTTATCTCGTGCGGGAATTGGTATTCCACGAACAGTTTTTGCGAATTTCCCCAAAGATGATGAGGTGGTGAGATTGATTAATAAAGTTGGAGGAACGCCTGTAATTATTAAATTATTAGAAGGAACACAAGGGGTTGGTGTAATTTTAGCCGAAACCGAAAATTCGGCAAAATCTATCGTTGAGGCTTTTTCGGGTTTACAAACTAATATTTTAATTCAGGAATTCATTAAGGAATCGAAAGGAACGGATATCAGGGCTTTTGTAATAAACGGAAAAGTGGTTGGAGCAATGGAACGCACAGGTGCCGAGGGAGAGTTTAGATCCAATTTACATCGAGGTGGTGTGGGACGTAAAATTTCTTTAACTCGTGAGGAAAGAGTTACGGCTATTAAAGCAGCTAAAGCGATGGGTTTACAAATTGCTGGGGTGGATATGATGCGATCGGTGAATGGTACTTTAGTTTTAGAGGTAAATTCTTCGCCAGGTTTGGAGGGAATCGAAACCGTTACAGGGGTAAATATTGCGGGATTTATTGTGGAGTATATCGAAAATAATACTTCAAATGCTAAAAATTTAGTGAAAGATAAAATTAAGGTTTAAATAGGTGTAGATGGCAAAAAGTAAAGATATTTTAATTAACGGACAAATTGTAAAAAAGGGCGAAAAGGCAATTATTGATATACCTGTAGCACGTTTACCTTCGGGGACAATGATTAATATACCTGTGCATGTGTATAGAGGCGAAGAGGACGGACCAAGATTATTGCTTTTAGCAGGCTTGCATGGTGATGAAATTAATGGGGTGGAAACCATCCGCCGTATGATTAAAAGTTCGTGGGTTGTACCTAAAAAGGGTTCGGTAATTTGTATTCCTATTTTAAATATTTTTGGTTTTATAAACTATGCTCGTGAGGTACCTGATGGTAAAGATGTGAATCGTAGTTTTCCTGGAAGTCCGAGGGGGTCCCTTGCAGGAAGGGTGGCACACATGTTTATGAAGGAAATTTTTCCTAATATTGATTATGGGTTAGATTTTCATACAGGAGGAAAAAGTAGAGCAAATTATCCACAAATTCGTTGTTTAACTTCCTATAAGGAAAATTTGGATTTGGCAAAGGCTTTTGGAGCTCCCATTATATTAAACTCTAAACTTAGGGATCAATCTTTACGTAAATCGGCAACTTTATTGGGTAAACCTATTTTGGTTTTCGAAGGAGGAGAGTCGCATCGTTTTGATGAGTTATCGATTAAAACCGGAGTAGATGGTGCAAAAAGAGTAATGCAATTGTTGCAAATGCGCGATTTTGGTTTAACTTCTCCCTCTTCTTTATTATTAACAACTAGTTCATGGATTCGTGCTAAAAGATCTGGTTTGTTTCGATCAAAAATTCAATTAGGTGATCATATCAAAAAAAATCAGGTGATTGGGTATATTTGTGATGCCTTCGGACAAGAAGAAATTGTTATGAAAACCCGTAAAGATGGCGTGGTAATAGGCTTAAACAACAACCCAGTTGTCAGTCAGGGTGATGCATTAGTGCATCTAGGAATTGTAGATTCTAAAAATCAATTATAAAACCACATAAAGTATTTTGTTGTGCGCCAAAATTGATTTTACTATTTCTACATTTTCATATAAGTTTAAATTGGAATTTATTTAAAATTTCATCTAAAAATTGAGATATACAATTTTGTTAAAATTTTAAACAAAATAGAACAAGTTGTGTATTTTATTAAGATAAAAAGCCTTCATTTAAATTATTAGCTTAAATTTGCACCCAAAATATAGGTGTTGATTTAAAAACATCTTTTTACAAAATCCATTGTATGAAACTTTTTGATGTGTATCCTTTGTTTCCCATTGAGCCAGTAAGAGCTAATGGGGCGTATGTGTATGATAAAAATGATCGTGAATATTTAGATTTTTATGGCGGACATGCTGTGATTTCTATCGGACATACCCATCCGCATTATGTAAAACGTATTGAGGACCAGTTACATAAAATTGGATTTTATTCCAATTCTATCATCAATAATGTGCAACAGGATTTTGCAGATAAGTTAGGTGCTTTATCGGGATACAATCACCACCATTTGTTTTTGTGTAACAGTGGTGCAGAGGCGGTAGAAAATGCTTTAAAATTGGCATCTTTTTACAATTGTAAAGAAAAAATTATTTCGTTTAAAAAGGCTTTTCACGGACGAACTTCGGGTACGTTACAAGTTACAGATAATCCTAAAATTAAATCGGCTTTTAACGGTAGTATTACTACTCAATATTTACCATTAAACGAGTTAGAACCTGTGGAGGCGGCTTTGGAAAATGGAGATGTTGCAGGGATTGTAATTGAAGGTATTTTAGGTGTTGCAGGTATTATTGAACCAACTTTAGCGTTTTTACAAGGATTACGAGAGTTGTGTGACAAACACGATGCAATTTTAATTTTGGATGAGGTACAAAGTGGATACGGACGTACGGGTAACTTTTTTGCACATCAAGCAGCGGGAATAGAGGCGGATGTAATTGCAATGGCAAAGGGTATGGGGAACGGTTTTCCAATTGGTGGCGTTTTAATAAGCGAAAAAATTAAAGCTTCCTACGGTTTATTGGGTACTACTTTTGGCGGAAATCATTTGGCTTGTGCAGCTGGATTGGCTGTTTTAGAGGTGATTGAGCAGGAGAACCTGATTGAAAATGCTAAAAAGATGGGCGAATATATTGTAAGTAATTTACAAGGTGTACAAGGTATTGCTAAAATTACGGGTAGAGGTTTAATGTTGGGATTGGTTGTAAACGAAAAAGGTAAAGAACTACGTGATAATTTATTACATCAACACAGTGTATTTACAGGTGGTGCGGCCGATCCAAATATTTTACGATTGTTACCTCCTTTAAATATTACGCAAAAAGAAGCGGATTTATTTTTGAATGCATTAAAAGCCGAAATTAAAAATTTAGGAATTGCCTAAATGGATAATGTTGTTGATGTTTTAAGTACCATTGAGCAAAGTAGTTTTTTTGCAAAAGTTAAGCAAAGTTTAGCGCATAAAAACATTTCTCATTTTGTTGGTTTAAAAGCTTCGGCAACACAATTTTATCTAGCTGCTTTACAAAAAAATAATCCCCAGTTACACGTAGTAATTTTAAGTAACTTGGAGGAAGCTACTTATTTTTACAACGATATTCAAAACATTATTGGGGATACTAAAGCTTTGTTATTTCCATCGGGCGCAAGGGCTCCTTATGCACCTTTGGAGGATGTTCAAAATGCCAATTTAATTCAGCGTGCCGAGGTTTTAACTTTTATCCAAAAAAATAAAAATAAAATCATTGTTACGTATCCCGAAGCATTAACAGAAAAAGTAATCAGTAACCAAACTTTGGCTCAAAATACTTTTTCGATTACCAGAGGGGAAACTTGCTCCATGGATTTTTTAATTGATGTTTTGTTTACCTATAATTTTGAGCGTGTACAATTTGTAACGGAACCCGGACAGTTTGCGGTAAGAGGTGGTTTGATTGATGTATGGTCGTACTCCAACGATTTTCCTAGTAGAATAGATTTTTTTGGTGATGAAGTAGATGCAATCAAAGTATTTGATCCAGCGGATCAAATTTCTATCAAAACGCTTAATCAAATTACTTTAACCCCTGATGTTAAAAATAAATTTTTAAGCGAAAAACACATTCATTTATTAGATTTTATAGATAAAGAAGCATGTGTGTGGTTACGCGATTTTAATACAACCTTAGAAGCGATAGATAAATATTTTATAAAGGCAGAAGATGCTTTTGCAAAAATTCAAAATAATACCGTACAATCTTCGCCGCATTTTTTATATGCACAATCCAAAGAAATTTTACAATCGTTGGAGCATAAAAAAGTAATTGAATTTGGTTCGTCTTTTTATTTTAAAGCGCAAGAAGTTATTCAATGGAATGTTTTACCCCAAATTAGTTTTAATAAAAATTTCGAGATTTTAATTCAAAATTTAATCGATTATCAAAAACGAAATTATATGATTCATTTGTTAAGCGATAAGCCAAAACAATTGGATAGAATTGAGGAAATTTTACACGATTTTTCGGTAAATGGCGAAAATATCGGAAAAGAAATTGAGTTTACCGCCAATCATTTAACTATTCATGAGGGTTTTGTGGATAACGATTTAAAAATGGTAGTTTATACCGATCATCAAATTTTTGATAGATATCATCGCTATCGTGTAAAGGATTCGTATAAAAAAAGTAAACAAGCACTTACTATTCAGGAAATTACAGGATTGCAAAAAGGCGATTTTGTTACGCATATTGATCATGGTATTGGGGTGTTTGATGGTTTGGAAATGATGGATGTGGGCGGGAAATTACAAGAAACCGTTAGACTAATTTACAAAGGAAACGATGTGTTGTATGTAAGTATCCAGTCGTTGCACCGCATTGCTAAATACAGCGGAAAGGAAGGGAAGGAGCCTGTTTTAAATAAATTGGGCACCAATGTATGGAAAAATAAAAAGGCTGCTGCTAAAAAGAAGGTTAAGGAATTGGCTTTTGATTTAATTCAGTTGTATGCCAAACGAAAAGTGAACGAAGGATTTCCTTTTAGCTCTGAGCATCCTTACCAAACCGAAATGGAAGCCTCGTTTATTTTTGAGGATACACCCGACCAAGAAAAAACAACTGCTGCGGTTAAAAAAGATATGGAAAATCCTTTTCCCATGGATCGCCTTGTATGTGGTGATGTGGGTTTTGGTAAAACCGAAATTGCTATTCGTGCTGCGTTTAAAGCGGCGTTGGATAGCAAACAAACTGCTGTTTTGGTACCTACTACCATACTGGCTTTTCAGCATTACCGAACTTTTTCGGAGCGTTTAAAAAAATTCCCGGTTACCGTTGAGTATATCAGTAGATTTAGATCGGCTAAAGAGATAAAAAATACTTTACAACGCCTTGCCGAAGGTAAAGTAGATATTATTATTGGCACACACCGTTTGGTAGGTAAGGATATATTTTACAAGGATTTAGGTTTATTAATTATTGATGAGGAACAAAAGTTTGGAGTATCGGTTAAGGATAAACTCAAAACTTTAAAGGAAAATTTAGATACGCTTACTTTAACCGCAACACCTATTCCGCGTACTTTACAATTTTCGTTATTGGGAGCAAGGGATTTAAGTGTAATTAATACGCCGCCGCCTAACCGCTATCCTGTGGAAACAATTGTTACTTCATTTAATCAGGAAACCATTCGCGATGCTGTGGTGTACGAATTATCGCGAGGGGGGCAAGTTTATGTAATTCATAATAGGGTGCAAAATATTCACGAAGTTGCCGGCATGATTCAAGCTTTGGTTCCTATGGCTAAGGTAGGGGTGGGGCACGGACAAATGGATGGGAAAAAGTTGGAGGATACCATGATGGCTTTTGTAGAAGGTGATTTTGATGTTTTGGTGGCTACAACTATTATCGAATCGGGTTTGGATATTCCTAATGCCAATACTATTATTATCAATAATGCCAATAATTTTGGATTAAGCGATTTGCACCAAATGCGCGGTAGGGTAGGGCGAAGCAATAAAAAAGCTTTTTGTTATTTGTTGTCGCCTCCTTTAAGTACTTTAACAGATGATGCGCGTAAACGTTTGCGTGCTTTAGAGGAATTTAGCGATTTGGGTAGCGGATTTAATATTGCCATGCGCGATTTGGATATACGAGGTGCGGGCGATTTGTTGGGTGGGGAGCAATCTGGTTTTATATCCGATTTGGGCTACGAAACTTATCAAAAAATATTAAACGAAGCCATCGAGGAATTAAAAGAAAATGAGTTTAAGGATTTATACGAGGAGGAATTAAAGGATGAAAATCGAACTTTTGTAAAAGATTGTGTGATTGATACCGACTTAGAAGTTTTGATTCCAACAACTTATGTAAATGCTGTGGACGAACGTTTAAAATTGTACAAGCGTTTAAACGATGTGCAAAATGAGGAAGAATTACAAACATTTAAGGCGGAATTGATAGATAGATTTGGCGTTTTACCAAATCAAGTAGAAGAGTTATTGGATACCATGCGCTTAAAATGGGTGGCTTTACGGATTGGTTTAGAGCGTATTGTGCTAAAAAACAATCTATTGCGAGTGTATTTTATAAGCGATGCACAACACAGTTATTATCAAAGCACAAAGTTTAGTAAAGTATTACAATTTGTTCAGCACAACAGTCATTTGTGCAAAATGAAAGAGGAAAAAGAAAAATTAACCTTATCTTTTCCAAAAATCAATACGATACATATTGCTATTGAAATTTTGCAAAAAATTGAAAACCAATAATTTTAGGCTTTAAATATGGAAAATCAACAAAAAAACAATCCATTACATGGCATAAAATTAGCCGATATTCTTCAGGAATTATACGATATTTACGGCTGGGAAGTATTGGGCGAAAAAATTAACATCCGCTGCTTCAACCACGATCCATCCATTAAATCCAGTTTGAAATTTCTACGAAAAACCCCCTGGGCACGCACAAAAGTGGAAGAGTTGTATTTGGAAACCAAAGAAACTATTGATAAAATATCGAGTTCTTTATCAAATAGTTAAAAGTAAAATTACAACATAAATTGTAAAATTAATACATTATTTATTTTTTTAATCTAAAAAATCAGATAAAATTATTTGTGAGTTGAATTATTTACTATCATTCTCTAAATCTAACAGTGACAGTCTTGTATTATTTTTTTTTAAGAGTTGTAAATGAAAAAAACTCAGAAAATACAATTAGTTATTGTTAAATTGTCTGAATTCTAGAGGTGTTTTACCAGTTTTCTTTTTGAATAGTCTGCCAAAATAATGAGGGAAATTAAAACCTAAATTGTAGGCAATTTCATTAACAGAATGTGTAGTGTTGAGAAGTAAGTGTTTAGCTTTATCCACTAAAAAATCATTAATATGTTCTTTTGCGGAGCGTCCCGTTTCTTTGGTCAGCAAATCACTTAAATAATTTTGAGATAAGTTACAATTGTCTGCTAAGTACTTTATAGATGGCTGTCCAGATTCAATTAAATCATTTTTTTTAAAATAATCTTTTAAAAGTGATTCTACTTTAGAAACAATATCAGAATTTTGTGCTGCTCGTGTATTAAATTGTCGGTTGTAAAATCGCTGAGAATAACTCAAAATAAGTTCAATATTAGAAACTAATACTTGTTGACTGTGATTATCAATTCGTTCATTTATTTCATTTTCTATTAACTTCACTAAATCACAAATTATAGTTTTTTCTTTATCAGATAAATGAAGAGCTTCATTTACTTCATAATTAAAAAAATTGTAGTTATCAATTTGTTCTCCTAACTTAGTATTTCTAATTAAATCTGGATGAAAATACAACATCCAACCTTTTACTTCATTTAACTTTTGCACTTTTGTAACAGTAAATATTTGATTTGGAGCCGAAAAAAATAGTACACCTTCGCTAAAGTCATAAGTATTTCGTCCATAATCTAACCCACAGCTAATATCTTTCAATGCAATACTATATAAATCAGAAGATATTTTTAAACCAATCATATTCTCGGTAAATGAAATTTTTGTTGTATCAACAATTGTAATTAGAGGATGAGTTGGTTTCCCAAATCCAGAACTTTGAAGTAATTTACCTATTGAATTGATATGTATAATGTTTTTATTCATTTCACGAATTTATTTAACTTTAGATAAAAACAAATCTAATAAACTTTCTCTTTTATTTTCTTTTAAATTTATAATATCAAACCTTTTAGTTGAAGTATATGCTCCCCCCATATCTTTATCACTATTAATCAATATAGCACCAACTAAAATAACATATTTACAATTATAAGTAGTTTGATCAACTAGTTGATTAATTCGCTTGTCTATAGCTTCAAATATTACTTCAGTAGCTTCAAATATTGGTATTTCAGCATTTATAATTCTGGATTTTTGATTTAATAAAATTTGTTCTAAAACATTCATTTGATAGTCTAAATCTGTAATTTCTTTATCAACTATTTCATTGTTTAAAAG